>JRYL01001981.1_pt1 | contig 31250 bp, 31 predicted proteins | sample 235391 | NCBI WGS metagenome assembly JRYL01 (sample SAMN03074223, study PRJNA261481) | activated sludge metagenome | biome: Wastewater Treatment Plant; feature: Wastewater; material: Activated sludge; isolation source: activated biomass of a wastewater treatment plant treating wastewater from... ...
GTTCAGATACAAATTCATTTGTCCGACATCCTGATGTGTGACTTCGCCTCTTTTTAAATCAATAAGTACGAAGCACTTCAAAATACGATGATAGAATACTAAATCAACATAAAAGTGCTTTCCTCCGATTGAAATCCGATATTGACGTTTTTCAAATGTAAAGCCCTTCCCTAATTCTAAAAGGAAATTTTGCAGATTAGAAATAAGTTTTTCTTCCAATTCTCCTTCAAGATATTGATTGTTTTCGGGAAAATTCAGGAATTCTAAGACATAAGGATCTTTGAGAATATCTTCTGATTTTTGAATTTCCTGACCCTGTTCTGCAAGTTTTAAAACTCCCTTTTTGTCTTTACTTAACGCTATTCTGTGGAACAGCATACTTTTCATTTGTCTCTTCAACTCTCTAACGCTCCAATTCTCCTTTTCAGTTTGTTTGATGTAAAAACCCATTTCGAGGTCATTTTCCGATTTAAGAATTTCGACATAATGACTCCAACTTAATTTAGGAAGATTCTCCGAGCTTTCGAATTGTCCGGACAGTGTCTGGATTTTTGAAAACTTCAAATAAAACTGTCTGATTTGAAATACATTTGAACGACTAAATCCTTTTCCATAACGTTCAGATAAATCTCTTGCGAGCTGATCCAAAAGTTGACTGCCATAATCTGCTTTCTCTTTGCCTCCTTGTTCAAATTCAACAATATGCTTCCCGATAAGCCAATAAGTTTGAACTAAAATTGTATTTACGGCTTGACTGGCCTGTTNNACTGTGACAAAACATCCGGCAAAAAATCAGTAAAAAATTCAGATTTGGAATAAATCCGCAGAACGATTTAAAAAATAAATTAACTTTATCCGAAGAACGGAAAGTGTTTTTAATTTTGACAATGGCCACGCGATACAATCGCGCGGAAGCGGGTGTCTTCAAAAATTTAAGAGTTGCTAAATATTGAACTAAAAAAACACTATGAAATAAATGTATTTAATTAAAGCAAATTTTTATGATGACTTTTATATCTATAAAGATGGCATTTTAATAATGACTGCCACAAGAAAGTATATTTGGTTTGCGGGAGTTAAAATACAGGTTTTTTCAAAAGAAAATGAGCTTTTATTGTCATACAGATATTTTAATTTTTTTATTTCATTCATTAAGATTAAATATCAAAAATTGCCGGAAAAAATAGAATTAATGAGAAATAAATGGAGAAATATTTGGATAAATATAAATAATCAGAGAATAGATTTAAAATTCAATTTTCCTTTACAAAAAAAGATGGCAATAATTAAAATAAATGGCGAAAATTCAGCTATTGTGCGACAAAAAGTTATTAGTTCAGATTTAAATTATGAGATTGAATTTCACAAAGAAAGTGAATTAGAAATTTATTGTATATTATTTTTCCTAATGAATATCTCTACAATTGAAAGTTTATAAAACGGAAGGATTATTCTTAATAATATAGCTTCCCTTCTTTCAAATTTCAACTGACAAACTCCCGTTCGTCTCCCCGAAAATCCCTGCTGAATTGTAATTAATTCTCAAACAAATCCGGTCTTCTTTCTTTGGTTCTTTCCACCGAATTTTGATGACGCCATTCTTCAATTTTTGGAAAATCGCCCGAAAGCAGTATATCCGGAACTTTCAAACCTTTGTATTCCGCCGGACGGGTATAGACTTCGGGTGCAAGCAGATTGTCCTGAAAAGAATCAGAAAGCGCAGAAGTTTCATCGCTCAAGACACCCGGAATCAGTCTGATGATGCTGTCCGCCAAAACCGCAGCCGCCAGCTCACCGCCGCTCAGCACATAATCACCAATCGAAATTTCGCGGGTCACAAACAAATCCCTCACCCGCTGATCCACTCCTTTGTAATGACCGCAAAGCAGGATCATATTTTTTTTCAGCGAAAGCTCGTTTGCAATCCCCTGATTCAGCGTTTTTCCGTCGGGCGTCAGATAGATGATTTCGTCATAATCCCTTTCGGCTTTCAGTTTTGAAATGCATTCGTCGATCGGCTCAATCATCATCACCATACCCGCACCGCCGCCGTACTGATAATCATCCACCTGTTTGTAATTTCCCAAACCGTAATCTCTCAGATTGTGAAAAAAAACTTCAACCAGACCCTTTTCCTGTGCGCGTTTCATGATCGAAGCTTCAAAAGGGCTTTTGAGCAATTCCGGAAGTACTGTGATTATATCTATTCGCATGCTGTAAAATTAACAAATATGGCTTAGATTTATAGCTTTCAATCCCGATTGGGGATAATTTATTTTCAAATGAAGACAGATTTACAGACACTGATTTCTGAAGCAAAAAAAGGAAAACGGCAGGAACAGAACCTGCTGATGGAACTGTTTTGGAACAATGTCTATGATTATGTGCTTTCAAAAATCAAGGATGAGGAAGAAACCGAGGACATTGCAATAGAGACTTTTACAAAGGTTTTTGCAAAACTGAAACTTTACAATTCAGATTTTGATTTCAAAACCTGGCTGATTTCGGTGGCTCACAATACCATGATCGATCATATCCGCAAATCGCCAAAACTGAATATTTCGCTCGATGATGAAAACTATCGGATCGAGATTCAGGAAGATCTGCCGACGCCCGAAGAAACACTGATTCAGAAACAGGCAAGAGACGATCTGCAGTCTCAGCTTCAAAAACTGAAACCCGAATACCGGCATATCCTCGAGCTCAGATTTCTGGAAGAAAAGACCTATAAGGAAATCGCTGAAGAACTGAATCTATCGATGGCAAATGTCAAGGTGCGGTTGCTCAGAGCCAGAAAACTGCTCAAAGATGTTTTGAATTCGGATCAGTAATTTCCTGGGTCTGAATGATTCGATTCCAAAACCAAATTTTCGTTGTTAATAACTTTGTTAATTACTTGTTAATAATCTTCTTTCTTTTTAATTTTACCCAAGTTAATTTTACAAAGATTGAATTTTCAGACCATGCGCTTTTTTAGAATTTTGGGATTGACCTTTGGATTTTTACTGATCGCGAGTTGCAGTACACCGCGAAAAATCAGCTATAAATCTTCTGATCATCACAAAAGAGTCAGGGTGGCAAAAACCAATACAAAAGCAAAAACCAGAGTCAGAGCAAAATCGGAATCAAATACAAAAACTGTTCATAAAGAAGCTGACAATGTGTTGAAAGCTGCACACGGATTTCTGGGAACACCCTACAAATACGGCGGTGTGACACGCAGCGGTCTGGACTGTTCGGGCCTGGTCATCAATTCTTACAATGCAGCCGGAATCCAGATGCCGAGAATGTCAAAAGAACAGGCAAACGCAGGACGCGAAATCAAACTCAAAGATGTACGCGAAGGCGATCTGGTGTTCTTTATCACTTCGGGTTCAAATATCAATCATGTCGGAATCGTTGATCGGGTGGACAAAGGCGAAGTCTTTTTTATCCATTCGTCCACTTCGAAAGGAGTGATCGTCAGTTCGTTGGAAGAAACCTACTGGAACCGACGTTTTGTTAAAGCCACAAGGGTCTTATAAAATTTTAAATTCAGGAAATCCTGAAATATTCCCGCATCACTTCTTCATTTTTTATTTCTGAAGTATTGACCTCAAGTATCTTTGGCCGGTCTGATTTTGAATAAAATCCGTTCAGAGATTGTTCAAGCGATTCAAGATTGTCGGCTTTCAAATATTCAAAACCAAACATTTCAGCCAGATGTGAAGCATTGAGTTGATGTGTGGTTTCAAAAACTTTTTCGACCACACCCGAATTTTCGGGTCCGGGAATGATTTTAAAAATATTTCCGCCACCGTTGTTGATCAGTATGATTCTGAAACTTTTTGGAATATAATTGTTCCACAAACCGTTGCTGTCATAGAAAAATGCAATATCTCCGCTGATCAGCACCGTCTGACGTTTATCCGCCATTGCAGCACCCGCAGCAGTCGAAGTCGAACCGTCGATACCGCTGGTTCCGCGATTGCAGAAAACACGGATATCAGAACGATGATAAAACAGCTGTGCATAACGGATTGCAGACGAATTGCTGTATTGCAGATCGATATTTTCGGGCAGGGTTTCAATGATTTTTTCAAAAACTTTGAAATCCGAAAAACCGGTATTTTCTGCAAATTCTTTTTGAAGTTTTTCTTTTTCGACCCTCAGCGAATTCCAGTCATTGTAATAATGTGAAGGCTGCTGAATGATTTCAGAAACAAATTTTTCAAGAAATTCAACCGGATCCGAAATGATTTTATCGGTCAGACACTGAAAAGTATCCGGCTGCCAATATGGATCCAGATGCCAGTGCTGTTTGGGTTTGTGATTTCTCAAAAATGCTTTGATTTTTTTTGAAACCACATTTTGTCCAACGGTCAGCAGTATCTCGGGTTTGTGATTTTCAAGCGTTTCTTCAGACAAAGAATAAATTACAGAATCGATTTTATTAAAAAATCTTGGCGAATGAAGATTTGAAGTCGTCTCGGTCATGACCACCACCGAATCATCATCAGCCAACTGCTGAATCAGTTCGTTCAGTCTTAGATTTGGAAACTGCAAACCGACCAGCACCAGTTTCTTTTGAGCTGAATTCCATCTTTCCGAAAAAGAAGAAACATCGATTTCCGTTTTTTGATTTTTTGGAATTTCAAACTGATCAAAATGAATGTCAATACTTTCCTGAAATTCATACAAAGGTTCAGAAAAAGGCATATTGATATGCACCGGCCCCGATTTTTGAATCGATTCGGCAATCGCTTTTTTGATCAGTCCCAAATTTTGGGTCAGCGTTTCTGTTGACTCATCTTCAGACAGTTGAACCTCGCTGATGATATGAGCTTCAAAAACCTTTTTCTGTCGGATGGTCTGTCCGTCAAACTGATCGGTCAGATGTTCGGGACGATCGGCTGAAAGTACGATCAGCGGAACATTCTGATAAAAAGCTTCGGTCACGGCAGGATAATAATTGACCAGCGCAGAACCCGAAGTACAGCAGACCACAACCGGTTTTCTCAGCTGCTGCGCCATTCCCAAAGCAACAAAACCCGCCGATCTTTCATCGACGATGCTGTAAGTTTTGAATTTGGGATGATGTGAGAAATGTGTCGCCAGCGAACCGTTTCTTGAACCCGGCGAAAGTACGATATGTTCGATATCAAATGCGCTCAGCACTTCTGCAATCAGCTGTACATTTAATTTCGTTGAGAATTTTTTCAAAGCCTGAATTTGTAAGCTGCAAATTTAGCCCGAAAATATGAAAACCGAAGTTTTTGAAAGCTTAAACCTGAGCTGTTTTAGATTTTCACTTTGAAAAAATCAACGTACCAGTCGATGAATTTGTTGATTCCTTCCTGAATCGTTGTCTGCGGTTTGTAGTCAAAATCTCTGATCAGTCCCTGAACATCTGCATAGGTCGAAGGCACATCTCCCGGCTGAAGCGGCAGAAAATTCTTTTCGGCTGTCCTGCCCAGTTTTTCTTCGATTGCTTCAATAAAATCCATCAGTTTGACCGGATTGTTGTTTCCGATATTGTAAATTCTGTATGGCGCAGACGAACCTGATGCGTCACCGGTATCGGGATCCCAATTCGAATTTTCTTTTGGTGCATTGTCATTCACCCGAATCACACCTTCCACTATATCGTCAATATAAGTGAAATCTCGCTGCATATTTCCGTGATTGAACACATCAATCGGTTTGTTTTCGAGCATTGCTTTTGTAAACAGAAAAAGCGCCATATCGGGTCTTCCCCAAGGACCGTAAACCGTAAAAAATCTCAGACCGGTGGTCGGAATTCCGTACAGATGGCTGTAAGTATGCGCCATCAGTTCGTTTGATTTTTTGCTTGCCGCATACAGACTGACCGGATGATCCACATTGTCGGCAGTCGAAAACGGCTGTCTTTTGTTCAGGCCGTAAACGCTCGAGCTGCTTGCATAAGTCAGATGTTTGATTTTATGGTGTCGGCAGCATTCCAAAAGATTGATAAATCCTACGATATTCGATTCCACATAAGCATAAGGATTTGTGAGCGAATAACGCACCCCCGCCTGTGCCGCCAGATTGATCACACGATCAAACTGCTGCCGGTCAAAAAGTTTTTCAAGATTTTCGCGGTCTTCGAGATTCAGTTTTATAAAATTATAATTTGGCCAGACCGAACTCTGAACCAATTGATTGTATTCAATTTTATCTTTGTCGATTCCGCTTTTGGCAAGCCGTCCGTATTTGACATTTACATCATAATAATCATTGATCGAATCCAAACCGACGATTTGGTCTCCTCTTTTCAACAGTTTTTCGGCGAGATGAAATCCGATAAAACCGGCAGTTCCTGTAATCAGTATTTTCATTTGGCAAAAATAGTAAATTGTTGATTCTAAAAAAGCTTTGCAGACTGCATAAAAAAACTGCGCACTTGGCGCAGTTTCAATAATTAGAAATTTATTTTTAAGATTTTGGTTCGGCTGATTTGCCTTTGACCGTAATCTTGACTCCGTCCTTTGTATCATTCAGTTCCAAAAGAAGTTTGTCTCCTTCCGTAATTTCAGAATTGATGATTTCCTCAGCCATCGGGTCTTCGATGTATTTCTGGATCGCACGTTTGAGCGGTCTTGCACCAAAGTCTTTGTCAAATCCTTTTTCTGCAATGAAATCTCTGGCTTCGGGTGTCAGTTCCAATTCGTAACCCAGGTCGGTCAGACGTTTGTACAATTTCTCGAGTTCGATGTCGATGATCTTCATGATATCCTCTTTTGTCAGAGAATTGAACACGATGATGTCATCGATACGGTTCAGGAATTCGGGTGCAAAAGTCTTTTTCAGCGCATTTTCAATCGTGCTTTTTGCTCTGTCATCCGAACTGTCTTTTTTGGCTGATGTGCCAAATCCGACACCGTCTCCGAAGTCTTTCAGCTGTCTGGTACCGATGTTTGAAGTCAGAATCAGAATTGTATTTCTGAAATCAACTCTCCTTCCCAGACTGTCTGTGATATGACCGTCATCAAGGATCTGAAGCAGTATGTTGTACACATCCGGATGCGCTTTTTCGATTTCGTCAAGCAAAATCACAGAATATGGTTTTCTTCTCACCGCTTCGGTCAGCTGTCCGCCCTCTTCATAGCCGACATAGCCGGGAGGCGCTCCGATCAGTCTTGAGATCGCAAATTTCTCCATGTATTCGCTCATGTCGATTCTGACCAGTGCATCGGGCGAATCAAACAATTCGGTTGCGAGTACTTTTGCCAATTGGGTTTTACCGACACCGGTGGTTCCCAGGAAGATAAACGATCCGATCGGTCTGCCCGGATCCTTCAGCCCGGCACGGTTTCTTTGGATTGCTTTTACAACCTTGCTCACCGCTTCGTCCTGACCGATGATTTTTCCTTTCATCAGTTCGTTCATCTGAGAAAGTTTTTTGAGTTCTTTCTCAGCCACACGGTTCACAGGAATTCCGGTCATCATTGAAACCACTTCTGCCACATTTTCTTCGGTCACCGTTTCTCTGTTTTCTTCAGAGGCCTTCATCCAGTCTGCCTGAGCTTTTTTCAGACTCGACTCGATTTGTTTTTCGGAATCTCTCAGACGTGCAGCTTCCTCATATTTCTGGCTTTTGACCACTTTGGTTTTTTCCTGACGAACTTCTTCGAGTTTGGCTTCGAGATCAAGAATTTCCTGAGGCACCTTGATGTTTTTGATGTGAACCCTCGAACCTGCTTCGTCCATTGCGTCAATCGCTTTGTCCGGCAGATAACGGTCTGTGATGTATCTGTTGGTCAGATTCACACAGGCTTTGATCGCTTCTTCGGTATAGTTCACATTGTGGTGCGCTTCGTATTTGTCTTTGATCTGATTCAGGATCTGCATGGTTTCCTCTGGTGAAGTCGGATCGACCATCACGGTTTGGAATCTTCTCACCAATGCGCCGTCTTTTTCAATGTACTGACGGTATTCGTCCAAAGTCGTTGCACCAATGCACTGCAATTCTCCTCTTGCCAAGGCGGGTTTGAACATATTGGAGGCATCCAGCGAACCGGTTGCTCCTCCTGCTCCGACGATGGTATGCAGCTCATCTATAAACAGTATGATGTCGTCATTTTTCTCCAATTCGTTCATGATGGCTTTCATCCTTTCTTCAAATTGGCCTCTGTATTTGGTACCGGCAACCAGACTTGCCAGATCGAGTGTCACCACTCTTTTGTTGTACAAAACTCTGGAAACTTTTCTCTGAATGATTCTGAGTGCAAGTCCTTCTGCAATTGCGGATTTACCCACACCGGGCTCACCGATCAGCAGCGGATTGTTCTTTTTTCTTCGGCTCAGGATTTGTGAAACCCTTTCGATTTCCTTTTCCCTTCCCACCACCGGATCCATTTTTCCGTCCAGTGCAATCTGGGTCAGGTCACGTCCGAAATTGTCCAAAACCGGCGTTTTTGATTTGGTCGGTCCTTTTGGATTCTGTTTTTCAAAACCGCCGACTCCTCCACCGTCATCGTCATCCTCATAATTGGATTCTGCCCTTGGTTTTTCGTCGATTTCTTCTTCATTCATATAATGAAAATTAAATTCTGATTTGACATTGTTGTAATCTACTCCCATCTTTTTCAACATTTTGGTTACCGGATCATTCTCATTGCGCAATATACACAATAACAAATGCACCGTATTCACGGTTGAATTTTTAAAGAGTTTGGCTTCAAGAAAAGTTGTTTTCAAAGCTCTTTCTGCCTGTTTGGTCAACTGCAGATTCAGTTTGCGGTCAGAGATATTTTCTCTTGGCGGCGAAAGCAGTTCGATCTTGTTTCGAACTTCCTTCAAATCCACATTCAGATTTCCCAGAATTGAAACTGCCTTGCTGTCACCGTCTCTCAGAATACCCAACAACAGATGTTCGGTTCCGATCTGATCGTGCCCCAACCTAAGTGCTTCTTCTTTACTGAAGGCGATTACATCTTTTACTTTTTGTGAAAAATTATCGTTCATTATTTATCTCAACTAAACAAATATAGTTACTTCGAAACGTAATCTGCATAAATAATGCCATATTTATTAACGTTTGATTGTTGATAAATCACTGCCAAAGCAGGTAAATTCTAAATCTGAATCGGACAAAATTTCAGGTCGGTTTGATGATCCAAATGACTGATTTGAGTGATCGATGTGGTCTGAACGGTTTCAAATTGATTGTTGGGCAGCATCTTCAAACGGTCATGCAGTTCAAAAACCCTTTCCGGAGTTGGGTTTTCCAATTCGTCAAATGATTTGAAATGAACTGATTTTTCTTCCACTGTATAAAGAGGTGTCGAAGAACGGACGATCAGCTTTTCCGCACTTCTGTCCTCGACAAATCTTTGGCTGCCGTCCCAAACCAGAATTTTCTTTTCGGTCGAATTCATACTGGCCACCATCATCGTAAACGGTTCGATTCCTTCCAAATCGACCGCTGAAGAAAACTGATCAATCGAATCATATCTCAGCAGTTCAAGAATCAGCAGACCTCGGCTCATTCGGTATGGCGGACGATGGCTGTGTTTTACATAACCGCCGTTGAGTATGCAGGCTGCAAATTTCTCGGAATAATAAATCCAGGTGCCGCCCGAAACCCAATCGACCGGGCCTGTCCATTTTTTTTGATCATATTCAGAAGTTTGAACCTGATCCGAAAAAGGTCTCAACCGGCTTTCATCCCGATTGTGTGTCAAAAGAAAATCTCCATTGTCTTTTGAAAAAATACTGACTATGCACAAAATCAATCAATTTTTACAAAGTTAAGATTTTTCAATCCGATAATACAGAACGCCGATTGATGATTTTGATTTGTTATTTTTGCGGTCAGACAATGAAAAGAAAAATCACAGAATTTGAATATTGGCCGTACAAACTGCTGTATGCACCCTTTGTTCCGTATTGGATTTGGAATTCGATCAAAGCGGGTTCGTTCAGCTATTTCTGCAGAGCCAATCCGGGCATCAGATTTGGCGGTTTTTTGGATTATTCAAAATCTGAAATTCTGGCCCAGATTCCGGATGAATTCAAAGCCAAAACCAAATTTCTGAAACACAAAAATGATCTGACCGAGCTGCCAGATTTTCCGTTTATCGTCAAACCCGATTTGGGTGAAAGAGGTGTAAATGTGGAATTGATTGCTGACAAAAAAGATTGGAAAAATTATAAAATCAAAGAAAATCTGATCATTCAGGAATACATCGGACTTCCGTATGAATTTGGGATTTTTTATGCGAAGATTTCAAATCAGTCTGTGATTCTTTCAATTACCGGAAAAGAATTTTTAATTTTTAAATCTGACGGAAAAACCAGTCTGAAGGAATTTGTGGAATCAAATCCGAGATGTGAGCACAGGACTGATTATCTGTCAAATAAATTTAAAGACGACTGGGAAAGAATTTATCCAAAAGGAAAAGAAATACTATTGGAACCGATCGGAAATCACAATCGGGGCACAAGATTTTTTGATGCATCAGATTTAATTTCTGATGAATTGATAAAAAATATAACAAAGGTCGCTTCAATGATCAAAGGCTTCAATTACGGCCGGATGGATGTGAAATCAGAAAGTCCTGAAGCATTAAAAAAAGGCAGATTTACAATACTCGAAGTCAACGGTTCAAATTCGGAACCGACCCATATTTATGATTCGGATTACAGTCTGTGGAAGGCATACGGTGAAATCAAACGGCATTTGGACATCCAGTATGAAATTTCAAAAAACAATCCGAAAACCTATTCTTCAAAGGCTTTTTACAGTGCAGTTTTAAAGAGGTTGTTTTAAAATTCAGCAAATTTGTCAGTTAAAAGAGGCTGGAACAATTTGTGACAGCGCTAATCAAATTTTCTGTATGAAATATCCTTTCCCAAAAAATTCACTGGTCGTTCCGGCGATACTGCTGATTCTGATTTGGAGTGTTTTTGTGCTTCAGTTGGCGGGTTTGGGAAAATACAACTGTTACGGAATCGTACCCAGAAATTTTGTCGGTCTGCGCGGAATCTTGTTTGCTCCGCTTTTTCATTCGGGCTGGAAACACATCATCAATAATTCGATTCCGCTTGCCGTACTGAGCTTTTTTGCGGTTTTGTTTTATCAGCGGATTGCTTATTATGTCATCATTTTTGGCTGGCTGCTCACCGGAATACTGGTCTGGCTGGGCGGAAATCTGATTTACGGCAGTCCGGTCGGCTGTCATATCGGTGCGAGCGGTGTGGTTTATATGCTGGCCTCGTTTGTGTTTTTCAGCGGAATTTTAAAAAAATCAAGAAATCTGATCGCCATCTCACTGATTGTCGTCTTTCTGTACGGCAGTATGGTTTGGGGAATGGTGCCCGAAGAACTGCTGCCCAAATTTTATAAGGAAGACAGCAATCCTATTTCGTGGGAAAGCCATTTGGCAGGCGGTCTGGTCGGTTTGCTGTTTGCATTTATCACCAGAAAATACGGTCCCGCCGAAAAACAATATTCATGGGAAAACCGTTCGGAACCCGATTCACGCGAGAAATGGCTGTGGGAAAAATACAAAGAAAGTCTTCCCGAAAATGAAAGAAAATCTTTGGAAGAAAAATACGGTGAAAATCAGAAAAAGGATGATGACGACCGCGACGGTTACTGGTTCACTACAGACACCAGATAGTCATACAGTGCTTTCAATTCTGCCGGCGGATTTCCTTCGTCAAATGCAGCTGAAGTCACCGTTTTGTCTTTGAAATGAAGTGTGATGACCGTTGCTCTGGCACCGTCAAACAGTCTGTCCTGAGTGGGTGATTCAAGATTTTCAAAATTATCAAGATTCAAGTCTGAAACCAGTCCTGTAATCTTGTTCCAATATTGTGACAAATCAGATTTGCTGACAGATTTTGTAACTTCCTGACTGCTTTCCGATCGGTTTACAGTTTTCTCTGTCATTTTAGCATTTGAAGCTGTGAATTGCTGCATGCCGCCCATACCGGTTGTTTCCATTTCAAGGCTCAACAGCTGATTACTGCCTGCGTCTTTGGAAGTTCCGCATGAAAGCATAAATGTAAAAATACCAACAATTGTCATAAATTTTATTGAAAAAGAGTTCATCATAAGTTGTATTTTTTTATATTAGCAAAGTTAATTAATCAAACAATTAAAAAAGAGAACACATGAAAAAAGTTTTATTGGCTGTGGCTTTGGCTTTGCCTTTAGCAGTTTTCTCTCAGTGGAAAACTACTTCTTTGGGTAATGCCGTTGTCAAGCAGGGAAAGGAAAAGATAGAGGCAGCAGGCCTTTATAGTTTCGATGGACAGGTTTTCAAACAACAATTGGCTAATGTACCGGAAAGATTCTCAGGTCAGTCCGGAAAAATTATTTCAATTCCGAATGTTGAGGGAATGATGGAGAGATTTGAAGTTTGGGAAGCATCGAACTTTCAGCCTGAATTGCAGGCGAAGTTTCCTGATATCAGATCTTATATCGGTATAGGTATTGACGATCCGACTGCATATTTGAGATTCAGTCTTTCACCTCAGGGAATTCAGACCATGACACTGAGAGCAGGTCAGTCTGAATTTATTGAGCCTTATACTGAAGACAACAGCAGATACATCGTATTCAATTCCAAGAAACACAGAGAATTGGGTGCTCAGGCATTTGAATGTACAACCGAAGAAACCACCGCTTTGTCAAACGAGCTGATGGATTTGGTTGATCAAAATTCAGGAAAATCGAGTGCAGGTGTATTCAAAACCTTCCTTTTGGCTCAATCGTGTACAGGTGAGTACGGCGTATATTTCGGAGGAACTGTTGCAGGTGCAATGGCCGGAATCAATGCGACCCTTACCCGTGTAAACGGAGTATTTGAAAAAGATTTGGCGGTTAATCTGATTCTGGTTGCAAACAACGAACTGGTTATTTTTACCGATCCGAATACAGACCCATATTCACCGCCTTCAGGAATGGGCAGCTGGCCAAGCCAGTTGAAAGCTACCCTTGACAGGGTCATCGGTGTAAACAACTACGATATCGGTCACCTGTACGGACGTTCAGGCGGTGGAGGAAATGCAGGCTGCATCGGATGTATCTGTAACAACGCAAACAAAGGAACCGGATATACATCTCCGGGAACCGGTGGCCCTGAAGGAGATAATTTTGATATCGACTATGTAGCTCATGAGTACGGACACCAGATTGGTGCAAACCACACTTTCTCTCACGGATATGAGGGTACAGGTGCAAACGTTGAACCGGGCAGTGGTTCTACCATCATGAGCTATGCAGGTATTACAGGTCAGAACGTACAGGCTCACTCAGATGATTATTTTGTTTATAAAAGCATTGAACAAATTCAGGCAAACCTGCAGTACAAAGCTTGTGCAAACAATACGACCATTACCGGAAACGGAACTCCAACAGCTAACGCAGGTTCTAATTATGACATTCCAAAAGGAACTGCGTTCAAACTGACTGGTGAGGCAACCGATCCGGACGGAGACGTTCTTCTTTACAACTGGGAGCAGGCTGACTCAGGAACCAATGCAACTACCGGAAATAACAGCCGTGTTGGTTTTACAAAAACAATCGGTCCAAACTTCAGATCCAATCCGCATCTGACCGTTCCGACCAGATATTTCCCAAGATTTGACTATGTTCTGACAACCGATCCGGGTGAAAATGAAACCTACTGGAAAGGGAGATGGGAAGCGATTACCACAGTTCCGAGAACTTTCAACTTTAAATTTACGGTGAGAGACAACAATCCTGCAGGACCTCAGACTGCAACTTCAGCAATGAAAGTTACCGTTGCCAATGCAGGTCCTTTCAAAATCTCTAACCCGATTGAAGGACAAACTGTTGCCATCAACAGCGGTACCATGCTCGTTGAATGGGATGTTAACGGAACAGATACTGCTCCAATCAGCACTGCAAACGTAAGAATCCTGTTCTCTCAGGACAACGGAACTACCTTTACGGTAGTAAAAGACAGCACTCCAAATGACGGAAGCGAAGTAATTTCACTGCCTGAAGGAACTGTTGCCGGAACAAACGCAAGAGTTATGGTTGAAGCTATTGATAACGTTTATTACGCAGTTTCAAGAAAATTCAACCTTTCAGGTGTGATGGGCGTTTCAGATGTTGATCAGTTCGCAGTGGGTATCTATCCGAACCCGAACAACGGACAGTTCTTTGTGAAAGCTGCCAATATTTCGGCAGGAAATGTGACTACCACAATTTTTGATACTGCAGGAAGAACAGTTTACAGCCAGGATTTGAACCATTTTGGTGGTAACTACAGTCAGTCTTACAACGTTAAACTGCCTACAGGTGTTTATATGATTGTGATTCAGACTGCTGACAGCAAAACAACTCAGAAACTGATTATCAAATAATAGGATTTTGAATGATAAAAAAGACCGGAAATTTCCGGTCTTTTTTTTGTCTTTAACTTTTTTAAAGTTTTTGGAATTTATTCATCAAGAACGTTCAGCAGTATCTCACAGCCTTCCCTGATTTCATCCTCAGAAATCGTCAGCGGCGGAGTGATTCTCAAATTATAAATGCTGTACATCAGCCAGAAGATAATCAGTCCGTTTTCCATACATCTTTCTGCAACTTTGATTGCATAATCCGAAGATTCGAGTTCAGGTGCAAGCATCAGACCGCGGCCGTGAACTTCTTTGATTTTCGGATGAACCAGCAGTTGTCTGAACAGTTTCTCTTTCTGATCGATCTGTCCCATCCACGGTCCTTCAGTCAATTCATCGAGTACAGCCAAAGCTGCGGCTGCAATCACCGGATTCCCGCCAAATGTGGTCACATGACCCAGCGAAGGATGATGCGACAGACAGTCCATCATTTCGGCACTTGCCGTAAACGCACCGACCGGCATGCCGCCTGCCATCCCCTTGCCCATCACAAGCACATCGGGAATCATATCGTAATGCTGAAATGCAAACAGTTTTCCGGTTCTTCCAAAACCCGGCTGGATTTCGTCAAGAATCAGAAGCGCACCGACTTCTTCGCATCTGTTTTTTAATTTTTTGAGATAATCATTTTCAGGAACCCTGAATCCCGCTGCGCCCTGAATGGTTTCAACCACAACGCCGGCAGTCTTTCGGGTGATTTTGTTCAAATCCGCTTCAGAGTTGAATTCAATAAAATCAATCATCGGCAGCAAAGGTCTGAATGCCCTTTTCTTTTCTTCTCTTCCGGCAAGACTCAGCGAACCCTGGGTGTTGCCGTGATAGGCATCTTTGCAGGCAATGATTTCCTCTCTGCCGGTATATCTTTTTGCAAGTTTCATCGAAGCTTCGATGGCTTCGGTTCCCGAATTGACCAGATAGGTCGTATCCAGCGGATCGGGCAGAACTTCAGCCAGACGCTTGCACAGTCTGACCGGCATTTCCTGTGCATATTCGCCATAGACCATTACATGCAGATGTCGTTCCGCCTGCTGTTTGATCGCATCAATGATTCGGGGAAAAGAATGTCCGAGTGTATTGGCAGAAACACCGGCTGCAAAATCGAGATATGCCTTTCCGTCCTTACCGTATATGTATGAACCTTTTGCATAATCGACTTCAAAGCCCGAAGCCGAATGGGTGGTTTTTGCCTGATATTTGAAAAAATCCCGTTTTAAATCTGAAGTATCCATTACAATACCAGCAATAATACGGCCGCACCGGCTGCAACATAAGATCCGACAGTAATCAGATCAGAATAAGGCTTTGAAAATCTTCTTTCTTCAAGTGATTCTTCATCGATCTGATTCTGATGAAATTTTAAAACCTTTTTTGGTTTTCTGATGATATGTGAAACCAATGTGTCCCCTTCCCACTGATCTGCCTGAATCTTGTATTGTCTTTCCTGTACGCTGATTTTGTAATATTTGTTGGGTTGAATTTTTGATTTCAAACCACCGCCTGTATCTCCTCCGGCCGGCGATATACCAACAGCTTCCGGCGGAACCGATCCGTCATCCATCACAACTTTTCCCTTTTCACGATTTCCTGCGGATTCCATTTCTTTGCTCCTTTTCATTTCTTCCTCCTTCGACTTCCTGATTTCTTCTTCTTTCATTTTTCGGCCGTCTTCACCGCCTCCGGTTTTCATCAGCTCTTCGTTCTTTGCTTTCATGTCTTCCTCTCCCGATCTTTGGTTTCGATCTCTTGGCGCTCCCTGCGAATCCGACACTCCGGTAACCGGTGTATTTGGCCGTGAATCTCTGAGCGATCTCGCCTGTACATCTTTTGAAACGCCGGTTTTTGAATCAATATTTCCCGAATAGGGTTTGTAGATATAACAGCCTGTCGTAAAAAATAAAATAGTCAAAAAAGGAATTAATTTCTTTTTCATTTCAGATCGTAATTTTGGTCTTCTTTAATTTGTAAAAATACTAATCTCTTTCGGATTATTTCTGATTTTCTTCTTTTTGTTCGGATGAATTCAGCAATTCGTCCAAATCGATGATTTCGGTATTCTCCTGTCTTTCCTCCTCTCCGTTTTCTTTGATTCTGATTTCGATATAATCGGGCGGATCGTCAAATATATCCTGCCATCTGAGCATCTTTTCATTTCCGCGCCAGTTGAAATCTTTCAGATATTTCGCGGTTTCGGGCAGTTTTGATTCGGGATAGAGTTTTGAAGTTGCCTGAATTCTGCAGGCAAGCACTTCCACATTGTTTCCGCTGATCTCGGCTTCTATGATGCCGCAATCCGACAGATTGATACCGATTCTTTCTTTTTCATGACTTTCAGAATCTTCATCATCCACATAAGTCACCGACTGTGCATTTTCGTGGACTTCAACAAGATTGAGCTGATTGTTCAGAAAAAATCCGGTCATAAATTTTCCTTTGACCTGATTGAAATCTTTTTCGGTCAGCGAATCAGATTTTGAAATTGCAAATGCATTGTTGAAAACCCGGACAGAATCCATCACCTGTTTTTCGGGATTGTTGTATGCATAAATGGTATCGCCCGTAATCTGCTGCTCACCCGACCACATGATCGGGTCTCTGAAAAATTTCATCAGACCTTTTGTCTCATTGTAAAAAATTGAATCCGATTTGCCCTGTGCATCGCTTTTGAAATATCTTGCTTTGAAATAAGCTTTCAAAACTCTTGTTGAATCAGCCCTTTTGACCACCATGATGGTGTCGGCATGAAAATAAAGCGAATCTTCTGCAAATGCCTTGACCGCATAAGCGCGACCGGTAACATAGGCAGAATCCACATCACGATAGACTTCGCCGTATTCGCCTCTGACAAATCTCTTTTCCTCCGGATCGTTGATGAACACATCACCTTTTGCCCAGCCGTATCCGGTCTGATCGTTGAAATACATCTCATCCCCCCAAAGTTCTTTTCCGTCTCTGTATATCGTCGATCTCTTTTTCAGTATCGCTTCGCCGGTTCTTTTGTTGAAGGTTCCTCCGCCTTCGGGCATCACGATATAATTTCTTGGATTCTTCCGATCGGTAACCGTTGTCCGTCCGATGAATTCGGTCACATCAGTCGCCTGATTCATTTTCATTTTGTCCGAAACAATTCTGTAATCGGGTGTCTCGATCATCGTATTCCGATCAAAATCAATCACTTTTGTATTCGCATTGTAGGTCAAAATCTGGGTATGGGTCACCGTTCCGTCGCTGCCCGTAATTACTGCACCCGCGTCTGTGTATGCGATTCCGGTTTTTCGATCATAAGTCATATAAGGTGTTTCAATCCGCTGATTCGGATCGATCATCACCACATTTCCGGTTGCGGTGGCTATATCGGTTTCACGATTGTATTCGACATAATTTGCAAACAGTTCCGACTTTTTGTCTTTCATGTGTACACGTCCGAATGCCTTTGCTATCTTGGTGTTGCCGTCATATTCCAGACTGTCCGAGGTCATTGCGACGGTATCGTTGATCATCCGCACATTTGACCAGGCGCGAAAGAAATTTTCTTTTTGATAAAAAACTGCGCTGTCGCTGTACAGAAAAGTCCGTTCGTGTTCAAAGGCAACATTTCCGTATGCAAACGGATTGCCTTCAAATTTTTCGGGGGTTACCTTCATCACATCCGAATGAAGATGTTTGATTTTTTTTGGCGGATCTTTTTTTAAATCGCGCTGCACCTGTCCGAAAAGCATCGAACCGGTGAGCATCAGCATTATGAATGAAAATATTTTCAGCTGTTTAGTTGTTCCTTCTGCCATAAAAATACAGTGAATGGCCTTCCACCTTTATATCAAAAACTTCTTCAATCGTGGTCTTGATCACCTGTATCCTCGGATCGCAGAATTCGATCACTTCGCCCGTATCCGAAAGGATGATATGGTCATGGTTTTTGTCAAAATATGATTTCTCATAATGCGCCTGCTGCTCGCCAAACTGATGTTTTCTGACCAGTTTTGCCTCCATCAGCAGTTCGATGGTATTGTACAGCGTAGCACGGCTGACACGATATTTTTTATCCTTCATCATAATATACAGCCGATCGATGTCGAAATGTTCGTCGGTTGAATATATTTCCTCCAATATAGCGTATCTCTCAGGTGTCTTGCGATGTCCGTGTTCTTCCAAAAAATTGGTAAACACCTGTTTTACAATCTCGTAATTTCTTTGTTTTACAGTGTCCATAATCTATCTGACAAAGTTTGGGTAAAGGTAAGCTAATATTTGAAAATCACGAAATTTAGAATGATTCCAATTAAATTTTGTTGAAGAATTTTACGGATTTTAATGTTGAAAATTCAAACTCATAAATCATTTCAATCCTTTTGAAAAAAATTAATTTGTTTTTCATTTAAAATAATTCAGATATTTGCAGCCTTAAAAATAAAGTTTAATCAAAAAACGAAGAAAAATGTTTGTTTTAAAATTCAATCAGCAAAGCGATTCACCAAAATTTGGTGCAGCTTTTCTTCGTGCTTTCCATTTTTCCTGATCAAGAAATTTATCAAAATATGAAAAGCCCGAAGATTTAAAACCTCCGGGCTTTTTTGTTGGAATCATTCAGAAATTTCCCGGAATTATTAAAAAAACAAAAGTCCGAACTGACGATAGTTTTTTGAGATTTAATTGATTCTCAACTTTTATACAATTGGAAAAATGAAAAAAATAATTCAAATAACAGCCGGAAACGGTCCCGAAGAATGCACTTATGTTGCTGCTCAGGTTTTAAAGATTCTGATCGGTGAAGCACAGCAGTCTGGGCTGAATCCAAAAGTAGTCAGCAGAGAAACCGGCCAGCAGAACGGAACGGTTTTGTCGGCAACTGTAATGGTGGAAGGAATTTCTGCTCAGAAATTTGTGAATTCCTGGAAAGGAACGATACAGTGGATCGGCAGAAGTCAAACCGGAAAAAAATCAAAAACATGGTTTATTTGTGTTTTTGAATTGGAAGATTTTCAGTCCGAAGTTTTTAACGAAAAGGATTTTGAATTTCAGACGATGAGAAGTTCGGGTGCCGGCGGTCAGAATGTCAACAAGGTGAACACTGCGGTTCGTGCGATTCACATACCCACCGGAATTGCGGTGACAGCAATGGACAGCCGTTCTCAGCATCAGAATAAAAAACTGGCGGTTGAAAGACTGCTTCAGAAACTGGATGAAGAAAAATTGAAGGAAATTCAAAACCGGATGAAAGTTGAAAGAAAAAGCCGGATTGAATTAAAAAAAGGAAATCCGACGCGGGTAATCAAAGGCACGGATTTTAAAAAACAGAAAATTGATGAAAAAAATTACAAATCCGAAAGACAAAAACTGAAAAGAAATTTGGAAAAGGATTTGGAATAAAAGATTAAAAATGAGAGCTATAGATAAACATTTGCTGAATGCTTTGGATAATTATCCATATTCGCTGAACGAAACCATTGAGTCATTGGAATATGCATTGTCTTATGACGATAAAAACACAATGGCGATTTGTCTGATGGGAAGGATTTATGCGGAACAGCTGCTTGATTATGAAATCGCAAAAGAATATTTTTCAGAAGCGCTTTCGTACAATATTCATGCGTTGGAAGTATATCCGTATTATATCGACACACTGATTCTGAACGAAGATTTTGAAGAAGCCGAAAAGTTGATTGAATTTGCGCTGACCGTGAAAGGTCTGGACAAAGTGAATATACTTTTCAAAAAAGCATGGCTGAAAGAAGTTTTGAGAGATTTCAAATCGGCAAAAAAAGTGCTGAAAGAAATCAAACTGCTCAACTGCAATGCCGGCAATGATTCGGTTTTGGAAGAATTCAACCGTCGGATCGACAATAAAATCGGAAAGAAGAAAAAGAAGAAAACCAAATAATCTACTTCCGGTCTTGAGTTCAATACCTCCCTGATTTTTTGAGGGGAGGTTTTTTTATTTGGTCTTTCCGAGCTTGCTGAAAGTGGTTATATTCGTAAAATGATTATTCATAATTGGAGAAAGTCCTATCCTTAAAATGAAAAGAAATCTTAAATACTTTTTTGACAAATGGTGGCCGCCAGTATTATTATTGTTGGTCAGCTGTCTGATATTCGTACTTTCCGAAAATTTTGAAAATGAAATTTTCAATGCTGTTTCCATTCTTTTGTTGGGAATAGGACTGCTTTTAGTTATAATATCAGCATTTTATTCATTCATAAGAAAAAAATGGCTGATTGGTTTATTTCATCTGGCTATTTTTGGTCTGACAATAATTGGAATATTTCTATACGCTTTCGCTATGTTTTGGATTGGACTTTTTGTTCCAGATAATTTTGCAAGGAATTTGAAAATACCTGAAAATATAGAACTCGAAGAACCTGCTGACACTGAATTTGGAAATAACTTTGAGTCAGTAAGACCGGACAGTATCACAAACAGAATTGTTACAAAAACCGACTTTCAATTGTACAATTCATTTCAGCCGGGTTTGTATGAATATGACTTCTGGACAAACAAAATTGACAGTGGGATCATTTATTTGAAAGCATTTGAGATTACTCACGAATATCCATTGACCGCCAACCGGCTGCCAAAAACCAGTTCAGTTAAAATTTACAATCCGAAAGACAGCATAATGAAATTTAGCACAACTTCTCATTTTACGATTTATGAAGGTGATTGGGGGCAGTATTATGCCGCCAGATTTGAAGTTTGGTACAAACCTGACAATGGCGGATCAGAACAAAAATTAATCGAAAAGAATTATAAAATTGAAGGTTGGCAGCGCTGAGAAAAGCGCCGATTCCTGATTTAGTTTTGTATATTTGTTAAGGCCTGACTTAACAGAAACTTATTATTTACTTAGAATAAACAAAAAAATTAAACAAAATGACTACAGTTGAAAGCATACGAAATAAATTGATAGACAGAATTCTATCAATTAAAAACAAAGACTTTTTAATTGCGCTTGATAAACTGATTGCTAATAGCGTTTCTGAATCGGAAATCGTTGAGCTGACAGAAGAACAGAAAATAATGCTCGAAATGAGCGAACAGGACATCAAAGACGGAAAACTGATTTCTCAGGAAGCTATGGACAAACGGAATTTGGAATGGCTGAACTCAATGTAATTTGGACAAAAACTGCAGACCTTCAATTTGTCGGGATTTTGGAATATTGGGTCAAGAGAAATAAATCAAACACATTTTCCAAAAAGCTGGTAAAACTTGTATCAGAAAGGACAAAACAAATCGCTGAAACGCCTTTAATTTATAAAGCAACTGATTTTCCCGACACCAGAGTAGCATCATTGGGAAATTTTAGTATCTATTATAAAATTTCTGATAAGAATATTATTATAACTGCATTTTGGGACAATAGACAAGATCCAAAAAAACTCCTGAAAATCCTGAAAAACTAACATTTTAATCAGATATTGAAAAGATTCCTCAAAAGAAAGGTGTCTAAGATGTTAAAGAATCATCTAAAAACAAAACCGGTTCTCATTTGAAATGAAAACCGGTTTAAAATTTAGTAGACCCGCAGGGATTCGAACCCCAACTAACAGGACCAAAACCTGGTGTGCTACCGTTACACCACGGGTCTGCCTTAAATTTTGGTTTGCAAATATAATTCTATTTTCCGGTCTTCCAAAAAAAGAATTTTAATTTTTTCTACTCCCACTCGATTGTTGCCGGCGGCTTCGAACTGATGTCATAAGCCACACGATTTATCCCTCTGACCTCGTTGATGATACGGTTTGAAACCTTGCCCAAAAATTCATAAGGAAGTTTTGACCAGGTCGCTGTCATAAAATCAATTGTGTCTGCAGAACGAAGTACAGCGGTATATTCATAAGTACGCTCATCACCCATCACACCCACCGATTTGACCGGAAGCAATACCACAAATGCCTGGCTCACCGAGTTGTACAAATCATTTTTGTACAATTCCTCAATAAAAATATCATCCGCTTCCTGAAGGATTCTGACTTTTTCCCTGTCGATCTCACCCAAAATCCTGACACCAAGACCCGGTCCCGGGAAAGGATGACGAAATACCAGTTCCTTTGGAATTCCCAGCTCTACGCCCACTTTTCTGACTTCATCTTTGAACAGTTCTCTCAAAGGTTCAAGCAACTGCAGTTTCATATCTGCCGGAAGACCACCCACATTGTGATGTGATTTGATGGTTGCAGAAGGTCCTTTTACAGATTGTGATTCAATCACATCCGGATAAATCGTGCCCTGAGCCAAAAAATCTGCATCTTCAAATTTCTTTGCTTCGGCATTAAAAACTTCAATAAATTCATGACCGATCACCTTTCTTTTCTTTTCGGGATCGCTCACTCCTTTCAGTTTTGACAAAAACTGTTCGGAAGCATCCACCNNTCCGTAATTCTCAAAAACCTTTTTGCCTTCGTCTTTTCTGAGCAGACCGGTATCTACAAAAATACAGTTGAGCTGATCGCCGATCGCTTTGTGGATCAGCACTGCAGCCACCGATGAATCGACACCGCCCGAAAGACCGAGAATCACCTTTTTGTCTCCGACGGTTTCTTTGATCTGTCTGATCTGACTGCTGATAAAATCTTCGATCTGCCAGTTTTTTTCGGCTTTGCAGATTTTAAATACAAAATTTTCCAAAATCTGAGAACCGAAATCAGTATGTGAAACCTCGGGATGAAACTGTACTGCGTAAATATTTTTTTCGGAATTGAAAATCGATGCGATGTCTATATTTGATTTCCCTGCAATTACAAATCCTTCGGGAACTTCGGCAACCTCATCAAAATGACTCATCCAAACACTTGAATTCTCAGGCACACCGTCAAACAGCGAACATTGTTCAAAAATTGAAAAATCAGCTTTTCCGTATTCTCCTTTCTCTCCTTTTTTGACTTTTCCGCCCAACAGATGAGCAGTCAGCTGCATACCGTAACAGATGCCCAAAATCGGGATATTCAATTCATACAATGATTTGTCAACCAGTGCCGCATCGTCTGCAAATACAGAAGACGGGCCGCCTGAAAGTATGATTCCTTTGGGCTGTTTTTCAAGAATCTGATCGATTGAAGCATTAAAAGGAAGAATTTCGGCATATACGCCAAAGTCTCTGATTCTTCTGGCGATCAGCTGATTGTACTGCGAACCAAAATCAAGAATTAGGATTCCGTTTGTCATTGTGTGATTTTTGTGCAAAAATACTGAATGGAATCCAAAAAGTCAGTACAAACCCCAATCTGATTTTTTTCAGTTTTTAATTTTGGGAAATAGATTCAGTTTTCAACCGGATCATGTTTCAGAATAAAAATTGTAATTTTGATAAAAATTGAAAGAGAATGAATACTGATGAATTAAAATTGGATATCATCAAACGGATAACAAGCCTCAAAGAATCTTATATCATTGAGGAAATTAAAAATTTTCTTGATTTTGAATTGGATGAAGGCGTATACCAATTAAGTGATGCACAAAGAAAAAGACTGACTGAAGCAAAAACTGATAAAGTGCTCACTGAAGCAGAAGCAAACAGCGAAATCGAAAAATGGCTAAAAGAAAAATAAACTGGACTGAAAAGGCCAATTTTGAAAGAAAAGAAATTCTCGAATACTGGATTAATCGAAATAAATCCAAAACTTACAGTATTAAATCCTCATCATAAAGCGCTCAAAATCAATAAGCATAAAATCGAAGAAATTATAACATTTCCATAAATTCATCAATAGAAATCACATTCAGTTTTGGGAACGGAATATCTTCCAAAACTTTAAAGTGTTTATCTTCGGTGATGATGTAATCTGCCTTGCTGGCAATAGCGCAATCACAATATTTATTATCATCAGGATCGGAATTAATTAAATTCCATTGGTAATAGGTATGATGAAACTGAACATTGGGAAGCTCTGCCAATAATGCCAAAAATGCCTGGGTCGTTTCTATTCCGTATTTGTCAGTGATAATCTCTTCATATTCTAATATGATTTCAGAGATAACTGCAAGATTAAATTTTTCATTTACCAATGCCTGATATATCCTGTGATACGGTGAACGCGAAGTAAGGCAGATAACCAATATATTGCAGTCTATTACTACGGTCATTGTTAAGCATTTCTACGAAAATGTTCCTGCTTCCATCTGTTGAAAATCTCAATTGTATATGCCTTTTCATCAAATGCCTGATCAGCACTTCGCACGACCTTATCAGCGAGATATGCTCTGAGCAAGGATTTTATTTCTGCCACATCTTTTTCATTTTTCAGAAAGTTCAGTAATTTTAAAACTTCAAGCTGTGAGTCGTTTAATTCGGTTGCCATAGCAAATTCTTTGTTACAAATTTACAAAATTAATTTCTACATTTTATTGTACTGTTTGCAGAGATGGAAATGAAAACAGAGATTTCGGAAGGACTTAATTCTCAACCAAATCTGCATAAACCGCTTCAGCCACTTTCAACAAATCTTCGGGTTTCAATCCCATCAGATGACCGCGTTTGCCCGCACTGACAAATATTTTTTCAAAAAGCTGTGCAGATTCTTCGATATAGGTCGGAAAATGTTTTTTCATTCCGACAGGCGAACAGCCTCCGCGAATGTAACCGGTCACCGAAAGGAGATCCTTCATCGGAATCATTTCGCATTTTTTTGAATCGGATGCTTTTGCAATTTTTTTCAGATCCAAATGCCAGTTCGAAGGGATGACCGCCACCAGATGCTGTTTTTCATTGTTGATGAGCACCAGGGTTTTAAATATCCTTTCGGGTTCGATTCCCTGAATTTCTGCAATATGTTCTGCGCTCAAATCGGATTCGTCCACTTCAAAATTCAGCATTTCGTATTCGATATGATTGTTCTCAAGTATCCTGACCGCATTTGTTTTTTCGGACATAATCTAATTTTCAGTTTTTAATTTATTCTACAATCGCCCTGATTTCAGGTACTCCTTCCAAATTTCTCATCTGCCGTTCTGTCCATGCAGCTCTTCGGCTCACATACGGACTCGGCGGATTCACTCTGTATTTCTTCGGATTTGGAAGATTTACAACAATTCTTGCCGCTTCGTTCCGGCTGAGTTTTGATGCCGGTTTTTTGAAATACCGCTGAGACGCTGCTTCGATTCCAAAAGTTCCGATACCGGTTTCAGAAACATTGAGATACATTTCGAGTATCCTTCTTTTGCCCCAGATTTTCTCGATCATAAAAGTAAAATATACTTCCAAACCTTTTCTCAACCAGCTTCTTTTCTGCCACAAAAACACATTTTTTGCAACCTGCTGAGAGATGGTGCTGCCGCCTCTGATTTTTTTGCCGTCGTGTTTTTCATTGTATTCAAGCGCTTTCTCGATCTGTTTCCGGTCAAAACCGCCATGGCTTGCAAACAACTGATCTTCAGATGCGATTGCTGCCAGTTTTGCACTTTTCGGCATTTGGTTATACGAAATATAATCCCTCTTCAGTCCGTGACCTTCAATCAGACTGTTGAACTGAGTGATTGTAATCGGCGGATTGATCCATTTCAAAGCAACGATATAAACGAGTTGTGCAATAAAAAGGATGATGAATGTCCGCTTGATGATTTTCCAGATTCGATTGATCATTCGGCAAATTTCGAATTAATTTCAAAATGATTTTAAAAAATTATCTGCTTCATATCCCCCAGCCTTCCCTGTCAAGACTTCTGTACTGGATTGCTTCACCGATATGATGGCTTTTCAGTTCTTCGCTGCCTTCCAGATCGGCAATGGTTCGGGCAACTCTCAGAATTCGGTCATAAGCTCTGGCTGACAGATTCAGTTTGTCCATCGCAGATTTGATCAATTTGTTGGATGCTTCGTCGGTGACACAATATTCGTCCAACTGTGCCGGCCCCATCTGTGCATTGTAATGGATATTGGGCAGACCGTGATATCTTTTGGTTTGAATTTCTCTTGCTTTTTCAACTCTTTTTCTGATTTCAATGCTTTTTTCTCCGTCTCTTTCGGCCGAAAGATTTTCAAACGGAACCGGGCTGACTTCGATGTGCAGATCGATCCTGTCCATCAGCGGACCTGAAATTTTATTCATATAACGCTGCATTTCCAGCAGGGTTGAAGTATTGTTCGGATCATCCGGAAAATATCCGCTCGGGCTTGGGTTCATCGAAGCAACCAGCATAAAACTCGACGGATAGGTAACCGTGAATTTCGCTCTTGAAATTGTAATTTCACGGTCTTCAAGCGGTTGTCTCAAAACTTCGAGCACCGTTCTTTTGAATTCGGGCAGTTCGTCCAAAAACAAAACTCCGTTGTGTGCGAGCGAAATCTCACCCGGCTGCGGATATGAACCTCCGCCGACCAGACCGACATCAGAAACGGTATGATGAGGCGAACAGTAAGGCCGAACGGTCATCAGCGAAGAATGTTCACCCAGTTTTCCTGCCACCGAATGAATCTTGGTGGTTTCAACCGCTTCATCAAGCGTAAGCGGAGGCAGTATGGAAGGAATCCGTTTGGCAAGCATTGTTTTTCCGCTTCCGGGCGGACCGATCAGTATGATGTTGTGACCGCCTGCAGCTGCGATTTCCAAAGCTCTTTTTACATTTTCCTGACCTTTGACATCAGCAAAATCAAAAGGAAATAAATTCAGATGTTCATAAAATTCTTTTTGGATATCAACTTTTGTTGCAGTCAGTTCGTTTCCTCTGTGAAAAAAATCGATCACTTCTCTGATGTTGTGAACGCCAAAAACTTCAATTCCGGTTACGACCGCCGCTTCTTTTGCATTTTGTTCCGGAAGTATGATTCCTTTGAATCCACCGTCTCTTGCCTGAACCGCAATCGGCAGCACACCTTTAATCGGTCTGATTTCGCCGTCGAGCGACAGTTCGCCCATGATCAGATAATCTTCAATTCCGACCGAATTCATCTGACCCGAAGATGCCATGATGCCCATCGCAATCGTCAAATCATAGGCAGAACCTTCTTTGTGAAGATCCGCGGGTGCCATATTGATTGTGATTTTCTTGCCCGGAAAATGATAACCGCAATTGGCCAATGCGGTACGAATTCTGAAATTACTTTCTTTGATTGCATTGTCGGGCAGTCCGACCAGATTGTAGCCGACACCTCTTTCCACATTGACTTCGATGGTAATCGTCTTTGCAGAAACTCCATAAATTGCACTTCCGTAAACTTTGGACAGCATAGTTGAGTCAGTTTTGAGAGTTAAAAGTTAAGAATTATTTCTAACTTGCATATCCTTTTTAAATTTAATGATGAAAAAATTGAATTTCAATTTTGAATATGAAAGTTACGATTCTGTAACTGAATTGGATACGGTCAGACAAGAACTGATTCAAAAAGCGGTTGAAGCTGCCGGAAAAGCTTATGCACCTTACTCAAATTTCCATGTGGGCGCAGCAGTTTTGCTCGGAAACGGTGAAATCATCAGCGGAAACAATCAGGAAAACGCATCCTATCCGGTCGGAATCTGTGCAGAACGCACTTTGCTTTCTTATGTTCATGCAAACTTTCCGGATCAGAAGAAAAAAATCCTTGCAATTACGGTTTTGGATACCGATTTGGAAGCTTCGCCCTGCGGATTGTGCCCGTCAGACAATTATTGAATATGAAACAATACAAAACGAACCGATCGAAATTATTCTTCACAACCGTTCGGGTACGGTTTTGATCATTCCTTCGGGTGCTGCTCTGCTCCCATTGCATTTTAACAGTGAGAGTTTGAACGATCACTGATCTGAATTTGACCAAAAACTGTTTTGAATACAACCGGAATCGGTCAAAACCGGTTTGCACAAATAAATATTAACGAGTAAATTTGCGCTTACAATTATGAAAAAGGTCACAAAAAAAACATACCTCCAATGGTACCGCGATATGGTCTTCTGGAGAAGGTTCGAAGATAAATGCCGTTCGCTTTATCTGAAACAAAAGATCAGAGGTTTTCTTCATTTGTACAACGGCCAGGAAGCATTGCCAGCAGGTTTTGTTCATGCAATGAATCTTGAAACCGACAAGGTGATCACTGCATACCGCTGTCACGTATGGCCGATGGCTATGGGTACAGATCCGAAAAGAATACTGGCTGAACTCTGCGGAAAAGAAACCGGAACCTCTTTTGGTTTGGGCGGATCGATGCACATATTTGACAAGGAACATAATTTCTATGGCGGTCACGGCATCGTCGGCGGGCAGATTCCGCTGGGAGCCGGAATTGCATTTGGCGAAAAATACAATGGCGGAAAAGGAGTTGTAATCTGTCTGTTTGGTGACGGCGCCGCAAGACAGGGCGTACTGCACGAAACCTTCAATATGGCGATGAACTGGAAACTTCCGGTGGTTTTTGTTTGTGAAAACAACGGTTATGCAATGGGAACTTCGGTTGAAAGAACATCCAATCAGCATGATATTTACAAACTGGGATTGGGTTACGACATGCCTTCATTCCCTGTTGACGGAATGGATCCGGTCAAAGTTGCGGAGGCAGCTTATGAAGCCATCGAAAGAGCAAGAAAAGGCGACGGACCTACTTTCCTGGATATCAGAACCTATCGTTACAGAGGACATTCAATGTCTGATGCAGAGCCGTACAGAACCAAAGAAGAGGTGGAAGCACACAAACACGAAGATCCGATTCTTCTGGTGCAGCACACCATTTTGAAAAATAATTATGCAACCCAAAAAGAGTTGGACAAAATCGTTGAAGAGATTAAAGCAGAAATTGAGGAATGCGAAAAATTTGCAGAAGAATCTGCTGTACCTTCGAGCGACATCGTGTACAAATACACATATGCACAACAGGATTATCCGTTTTTGGATCAAATCGAAAACAATTAAAATATTATGGCTGAACAAATCACTATGCCGCGTCTGAGCGACACCATGGAAGAAGGAACTGTAGTCAAATGGCACAAAAATGTGGGCGACAAGGTATCTGAAGGAGATGTGCTGGCCGATATTGAAACCGACAAAGCCATCCAGGAATTCGAAAGCGAATTTGACGGCGTACTGCTTTATCAGGGTGTTAAAGAAGGTCAATCTGCACCGGTCGACGCAGTATTGGCGGTGATTGGCGAAAAAGGTGAAAAGTTTTCGGTTGGAGAACCAGCAGAAAATAAAACCGAACAAAAACCGGAAGAGAAACCGGCTGAAGCTCCGGCAGCAGCCAAAGCTCAACCGACTTCTGAAATTCCGGCAGGCGTTTCGGTGGTGACCATGCCGAGACTGAGCGATACCATGGAAGAAGGCACAGTTGCAAAATGGCACAAGAAAATCGGTGATCAGATTGCTGAAGGCGACATACTTGCAGACATCGAAACCGACAAAGCTGTACAGGAATTTGAAAGCGAAGACGAGGGCACGCTATTATATATAGGTGCAGAAGAAGGAAGTTCTATGCCGGTCGAAGCGATTCTTGCGATCATCGGGCCAAAGGGAACCGATGTGTCGGGCATCGTTGCCGGATTTGGAAAAACTGAAAAACCAAAAGAGGAAGCTGCCAAACCGACTGAAGAAAAGAAAGCTGAACCTGCAAATAATCAGGAAACAAAAGCGGAAACAGCAACTGCAGGCGGTAGGATTTTCGCATCACCACTTGCAAAAAAACTGGCTGAGGAAAAAGGAATTGATCTGAGCCAGGTCAAAGGAAGCGGTGACGGCGGAAGAATCGTGAAAAAAGACATTGAAAATTACACACCTTCTGAAAAATCGGCTGCAGCATCAGCTGCTCCGTCGGCCGTGTTTAATTTCAAAGCCGGTGAAGACAGAACCATTCCGAATTCTCAGATGAGAAAGGTGATTGCGAAACGTCTTGGCGAGTCAAAATTCACTGCGCCTCATTATTATCTGAATGTTGAAATCGATATGGAGAACTGTATTGATTCAAGAAATAAAATCAAGGCAGCAGATCCGGAAAGCAAAATTTCATACAACGACATCGTGGTCAAAGCCTGTGCGATGGCTTTGAGAAAACATCCGCAGGTAAATTCAAGCTGGACCGATCAGCAGATCATCATCCACGGAAATATCAATATCGGCGTTGCGGTTGCTGTCGATGACGGACTGCTTGTTCCGGTCATCAACAATTCAGATTTCAAAACCCTGTCCGAAATTTCGGCTGAAGTGAGAGATCTGGCGGGCAGAGCGAGAGAAAGAAAGATCAATGCAAACGAAATGGAAGGAAGCACCTTTACGGTTTCGAATCTTGGAATGTTTGGCATCGAATCATTCACATCAATCATCAACCAGCCGAATTCATGTATATTGTCAGTGGGTGCAATCATCGAAAAACCGGTTGTGAAAAACGGTGAAATCGCAGTCGGACATACCATGAAACTCAGTCTTGCCTGCGATCACAGAACGGTGGACGGAGCTACCGGTGCCAAATTCCTTCAGACTTTGAGGACTTATCTGGAAAATCCGGTTACCATGCTGATTTAGAAGAATTCCCTTTCACATTCTTTTTTTTCGGTAAAATTTAAACAGTCACTTTATTTTCAAATTTCGGTTTGAGAAAAGTGAAATCATTGATTTCTCAATGTACCGGTCATTTTGACAGACAGCTTATGACCATAGGTAAAGACCGGTCTGTGAATGATCTGCTGTTTGTCAATCCTGCTTTGATTCAAATTTTCAACAATTCTTTTCACAATATAGTTTTTTTTGATTTCCCGAATTGACATGAATCGGTCATTGGGACAAAACTGGTTTATTCACAAAAATTAATCAATTGTCATTTGAACTGATGTTTAATAACGAAATGATTACAAAAAGAAGTTTTTGTAAAAAACCGTTGGTCAAAGAGAATCAGTTGGCAGCAATTAATCAGGTTTAATTTTTTGGACCAGAAAACACCTAATTTTAAGGACTCTTTGTTGGACTAAACCTACGGTAGCC
>JRYL01000218.1_pt1 | contig 30810 bp, 28 predicted proteins | sample 235391 | NCBI WGS metagenome assembly JRYL01 (sample SAMN03074223, study PRJNA261481) | activated sludge metagenome | biome: Wastewater Treatment Plant; feature: Wastewater; material: Activated sludge; isolation source: activated biomass of a wastewater treatment plant treating wastewater from... ...
GGCGTCTCGGCCTGCGCCACCTGCGACGGCTTCTTCTTCCGCGAACAGGACGTGGCCGTGATCGGCGGCGGCAATACCGCGGTGGAGGAAGCGCTGTACCTGTCCAACCTCGCGCGCAAGGTCTATCTCGTCCACCGCCGCGACAGCCTGCGGGCGGAGAAGATCATGCAGGACAAGCTGTTCGAAAAGGCCGCCAGCGGCAAGATCGAACTGGTCTGGAACCACACCGTGGAAGAAGTCCTGGGTGACGACAGCGGCGTGACCGGCATGCGTCTGGCCTCGACCGCCGACGGCAGCACCCGCGACATCGCGGTGCATGGCTTCTTCGTGGCCATCGGCCACCACCCGAACACCGGCATCTTCGAGGGTCAGCTCGCCATGCGCGATGGTTACCTGAAGGTCCACTCGGGTCAGGACGGCGGTGCCACGGAAACGAGTGTCCCCGGCGTCTTTGCCGCAGGCGACGTGGCCGACAGCGTGTACCGCCAGGCCATCACCTCGGCCGGCTTCGGCTGCATGGCGGCGCTGGATGCCGAGCGCTTTCTGGAAAAGGTCGGGCCGGCCTGACCGAACGGCGGCGTGGCCGACAGCCGGCGGATGCCCGCAGTCCTCACCCTCGTCGACTCCCTCGCCTCGGTGCCGGCCGAGGCGTGGGACGCGCTGCACGATGGCACCAACCCCTTCGTCGCGCACGCCTTCCTCTTCGGGCTGGAAACCACCGGCTGCCTGCCGCCCCGCTACGGCTGGGCACCGCGCCACGCGCTGCTGCACGACGGCCCCCGCCTGATTGCGGCGGCACCGGCATGGCGCAAGGACAACTCGCGCGGCGAGTATGTGTTCGACTTCGCCTGGGCCGCGGCCTGCGAAGAAGCCGGCATCGCGTATTACCCCAAGTGGCTGGTCGGAGTGCCGTGGTCGCCGGTGCCCGGGCCGCGACTCATGGCGCGCGACGAGCCGGCGCGGCAGGCGCTGGCGCAGGCCCTCGCCGCGCACACCCGGGCCGCGGGCTGGTCCTCGCTGCACGTCAACTTCCTGCCTGAATCGGAAACTTACGCGTTCGACCCGCGCTGGCTGGCCCGCCACGAGCTGCAGTTCCACTGGGAAAACCCCGGCTGGCGCGACTTTGCCGACTATCTTGCCGCCATGACCAGCCGCCGCCGCAAGGCGATCCGGCAGGAACGGACGAAGGTCGCACAGGCGGGCTATCGCTTCCGCATCGCACACGGCGACGAGGCCAGCGACGAAGATCTCGCCGCGATGCACGACTTCTATCGCATCACCTTCGCGCAGAAGGGCAACGTGGCGGTGCTGACGCGCGGCTTCTTCGCCCATCTGGCCCGCACGATGCCGCGTGCGCTGGTGCTGGTGCTGGCCGAACGCGAGGGCCGCACCGTCGCCGGCGCGCTGTGCCTGCGCGGCGGCGACACGCTCTACGGACGCTACTGGGGCAGCGTCGAGGACAGCCCGGGGCTGCACTTCGAGACCTGCTACTACCAGGGCATCGAATACTGCCTGCGCGAGGGATTGCGCCGCTTCGAGCCGGGCGCGCAGGGCGAACACAAGCTGGCGCGCGGCTTTCTGCCGGTACTCACCCACAGCCGCCATCTGGTGACCAACCCTCACCTGGACGCCGCGCTGCGGCCCTGGTGTGCGCAGGAACGCGAAGGCGTGCGACGCTATCGCGACCTGCTGCTGGAGCACTCGCCGTTTCGCCATGCACCTGCCGCGTCTTGATCCCGATCCGACGACCCCGTTCCCGCCGCCCGAGAGCGCCCGGCGTCAGCCCGACGGCCTGCTGGCCTGGGGCGGCGATCTCTCCCCCACGCGCCTGATGCGCGCGTACCGCAGCGGAATCTTCCCCTGGTATTCGCAGGGCGACCCGATCCTGTGGTGGTCACCGGACCCGCGCACGGTATTCGACACGGCCGACCTGCACCTGTCGCGTCGATTCCGTCGCAGCCTGCGGCACAGCGACTGGACGATCCATGCCGACCGCGATTTCGCCGGCGTCGTCGAGGCCTGTGCAAGCACGCCGCGCCGCGGCCAGGACGGCACCTGGATCCTGCCTGAGATGGCGCGCGCCTATGTTGAACTGCACCGCCTCGGCCACGCGCACAGCGTCGAGGTATACGCCGGCGAGCGGCTCGTCGGCGGCATCTACGGCGTTGACGCCGGCCCGGTCTTCTGCGGGGAATCGATGTTCAGCCGCCAGAGCGGTGCCTCACGCCTGGCGCTTGCGGCCTTGTGCCGGCTGCTGGCCGAGCGCGGCGTGCGCTGGCTCGATGCGCAGATGCACACCCCGCACCTGGCCGCGCTGGGCGCGCGCCAGATCCGCCGCAGCGAATATCTGTCCTGCCTTGCGGACCGGGAGCCGTCGAGTTCCAGCGCCGATTGGCCGGAGCATTGCCGCAACCGGGTCGCTGCCGACTTCGGCTGAACGCCTGCGCGGCATCGGACGGCCTGGCGGATGGCGCGCCGGGGCGCATGTCGGGGACGCGTTCGTCAACGGTATCGAATCGTGGCATAATGGCGGGCGTTTTTCGCCAAAACCCCCAACTCACGGCCCCGAATGTCCAAAGACGACTCCATCGAAATGGAAGGCTCGGTCCTCGAGACCCTGCCCAACACCATGTTCCGCGTGAAGCTGGAAAACGGCCACGTCGTGACAGCCCACATTTCCGGCCGCATGCGCAAGAACTACATCCGCATCCTGACCGGCGACAAGGTCAAGGTCGAGATGACGCCCTACGACCTGACCAAGGGCCGCATCACCTACCGCATGAAGTGAGCCTCCGGAGGCACCGGCGACTCCGGGAAGCAACCTCTGGAAGGCGGGGCCGCAGCTCCGCCTTCTTCGTTGCATCCACATGAAAAAACCGCCCGGGGTCACCGGGCGGTTTTCATCGAACCGGCATCTGATCTGCCGTCAGAGCGCCTGGACCTCATCGGCCTGGTAGCCCTTCGGGCCCTGGGTCACGATGAAGGACACCTTCTGCCCTTCCTTCAGCGACTTGAAACCAGCGCCCTGGATGGCGCGGAAGTGGACGAAAAGATCTTCACCGCCTTCGCGACTGATGAAGCCGAAGCCCTTGGCGTCGTTGAACCATTTGACTGTGCCGGTCTGACGATCGGACATGACGATAACTCCCGAAACATTGGCTGGACATGTAAACCCGCGGTGCGGGACTGGCTGCAGGGAGTACGCGACGTGAAGCGATGGACAGACCGAACCGAATCGGACCTGCCGCACCGGGCCACGGTGCCTTGTGACCCTTGCAAACACAGCGCTTTCCTTATACACGCTTTTCGTTCAGTCGCCAACGCGAGCGCACGGACACCGGCTGGCGGTGTCCGTGCGGGGATTTTCCGCGTTGGCCCGGTGGCTTATCCGGGCGGTTGATCAGCCCGCGGCGAGGCGGCGCTTGCGTGCGCGCAGCCCCTCATGCACGGCGCGGGCCTTGGCTTCGTACTGCATCGCCAGCACCCGCACCACGTAGCTGTGGTCGCGGTCGTGGCGGATGCGCTGCACCCGGCCCAGCAGGTCGGACTCGGCCTGCTCGATCTGGGTCACCTGATCCTGCTTGATGGCCTTGAGCCCGGTGCGAAGCGTGGTGTAGGTGGAATTGATGTGGGCGACCCATTCCGCCGGCTTGGCGACGCGCTTGCTGCTGCGCACCTTGGGCGTCCTGGCGGGCTTGACCTCGTGGCTGAGTTCTTCCACCAGCGTGGACTTGGCCTGGGCCATGCGGCGGAACAGTTTGCTCAATTCGCTGTCGGTCACCGCATCGGCCGCCTCGGCGTAGAAATCGACGCCCTCGCGCGTGGCTTCGATCAACTCGGGGAGAATGTTCAGCGACTCGCTCATGACAGGCTCCTGTATGGCTGAAGCAGACACCGCCATCCCGCGTGTCCGCGGAAACAGCGATCCTGCAAGGGAACAGTGGATGGCCGGCCCATCGGGTTCCGCACCATCCGACAGCCGAGAGTTTACTCTAGCGCCCGTAAAGAGTTCGTTATTCGTGACGGAGGCCCCGAACCGGCGAATTCTTTATCTGATTTTTATCATATAGTTGGGATTGATAGTTGACAAACAACATCAAGAATGAGCAGCCGCCGGGCAACGAACCCGGCCAAGCCGCGCCGAGCGCCTTCGTGGTGGGCGGCGGGGCCGCCGGGCTGCATGCCGCCCGGCGGCTGGCGGCCGCCGGCGCGCGCGTGACCGTGTTCGACACCATGGCCTCGGTCGGGCGCAAGTTCCTGCTCGCCGGCAAGGGTGGGCTCAACCTGACCCACGCCGAACCCCTGCCCGCCTTCACCGCACGCTACGGCGATGCCGCGCCCCGCGTCGCGGCCTGGCTTGATCGCTTCGGCCCCGACGCGGTGCGCGGCCTTGCGCGGGAGCTGGGCTTCGACACCTTCGTCGGAAGCTCCGGACGGGTCTTCCCGCTCGACATGAAGGCCGGCCCGATGATGCGGGCCTGGGTCCGCGACCTGCGCGAGGCGGGAGTGGCCTTTCGGGTGCGGCACCGGTTCCTGGGCTGGACGTCCGACGGCGCGTTGCGCTTCCAGACGCCGGACGGCGAGGTTCACGCCCGCGCCGATGCAACCGTGCTGGCGCTGGGCGGCGGCAGCTGGTCCAGGCTCGGCTCGGATGGTGCCTGGGTCGAGCCGCTGCGCGCGGCCGGCGTGTCCGTGGCCGCACTGCGTCCGGCCAACTGCGGGTTCGATTGCGACTGGGAGCCGCGTTTCGCCGCGCGCTGGCAGGGCCAGCCGCTCAAGACCGTCGCCGCGCGCCGGTCCGGCACGCCGGAGTGGCGACGCGGCGAACTGCTTGTCACCGCGACCGGTATCGAAGGCAGCCTCGTCTACGCGCTGTCCGCCGGCCTGCGCGATGCGCTGGAACGCGACGGCCGGGCGATCCTCGAACTCGACCTCCTGCCCGACCACAGTCAGGCGGCCGTGCACGCGGCGCTGGCGGCACCCCGCGGATCGCGGTCGCGCAGCGAGCATTGGCGCCGCAGGCTCGGGCTGACCGGCCTCAAGGCCGCGCTCGTGCATGCGTGCACGACACGCGAGCACTGGGACGACGCGGATGCGCTGGCCCCGCGGATCAAGTCGCTTCCCCTTGTGCTCACGCGCACCCGGCCGATCGACGAGGCGATCAGTACCGCCGGCGGCGTCACGCTCGACGCCGTGGACGAGCACCTGATGCTGCGCGCCCGCCCGGGCGTCTTCGTCGCGGGTGAAATGCTCGACTGGGAAGCGCCGACCGGCGGCTACCTGCTGACCGCATCGCTCGCCAGCGCGATGGTCGCCGCGCACGGCGCATCGGCGTGGCTGGAGGCACACGCCGATGCACTGTGATGCCTTCGAGAGCGGCCGCTGTGCGTCCTGCGCGCGCATCCGCGAGCCGCTCGATGCGCAGGTCGCACGCAAGCAGGCCGACGCAGCGCAGCGCCTCGCAGCGTTCGGCCCGATCCACTGGCACGCGCCGGTACGCAGCCGCGAGGCCGGCTTTCGCAACAAGGCCAAGATGGTCGTGGCCGGCAGCGTGGATCAACCGACCCTCGGCATCCTCGATGCCAGCGGCCACGGCGTAGACCTCACCGATTGCCCGCTCTATCCGGCCGCCATCAGCGGGATATTTCCCGCGCTCGCGGCCTTCATCCGCCAGGCGCGGATCGCGCCTTACGATGTCCCGGGCCGGCGCGGCGAGCTGAAATACCTGCTGGTGACCGTGGCCGAGCACTCCGGCGAACTGATGCTGCGCTTCGTGCTGCGCTCGCAGGAACCCATCGCCCGCATCCGCAAGCACCTGCCGGCGCTGCGCGCCGCCCTGCCCGGCCTGCGCGTGGTGTCGGCCAATCTCCAGCCCGAGCACAAGGCCGTGCTCGAAGGCGAACGCGAAATCCTGCTGACGGACGAAGCGGCGTTGACCATGCGCCTCAACGACCTGCCGATCCACCTGCGCCCGCAGAGTTTCTTCCAGACCAACACCGACGTGGCCGCGGCGCTGTACCGGCAGGCGCGCGACTGGGTTGCCGCGCTCGATCCGCCGGCGCTCTGGGATCTCTACTGCGGCGTCGGCGGCTTTGCGCTGCACTGTGCGGACGGGCGGCGCGAGGTCACCGGCATCGAACTTTCCGAGGAGGCCATCGCCAGCGCCTGCCGCAGCCGGGACGAACTGGGCCTTGCCGGCGTGCGCTTCCAGGCGGGCGATGCCGCTGCCTTCGCGCGCGCAGCGATCCGGCTGCCGCCGCTGGTGATCGTCAACCCGCCGCGTCGCGGCATCGGCAGCGCGCTGTGCCAGCGCCTGCGCGAAAGCGAGGCGCGCTGGATCATCTATTCCAGCTGCAACGTGGAGTCACTCGCCCGCGACCTTGCCGACCTCGCCGATTTCCGGGTTCGCCAGGCGCGCCTGTTCGACATGTTCCCGCACACCGACCACTTCGAAGTGGCCTGCCTGCTGGAGCGCCATGCGGCGCAGAATCCGACGGGAAGCGGCGGCGCGTGACCTGATCCGGCGTCGAATCCGCCGACGCCGTGGCCTTGTTCCGGACCGCGCGGACCGCTATGATGCGCGGCCTTCTTGCCGACGCCCAGACGCGCGGCAAAGGCATCTGCGGAGAGGTGTCCGAGTGGTTGAAGGAGCACGCCTGGAAAGTGTGTAAGCGGCTAAACCCCGCTTCGCGGGTTCGAATCCCGCTCTCTCCGCCATCTATTCAATGAAATCCGGGATTTGCCGCTGGTTTTCTGGCGCATTCAACAGCCAGACCAGCCCTCGCCGGAGTGCGCTATGGCGGCCCGTCGGTCCCCTCGCGACGATAGATCGAAAACCCCGCCAGGTCCGGAAGGAAGCAACGGTATCGGTCGACTCGGGTGCCGAGGTCAGGCTGGCGGGCTGCCACCTTTTCGGCGTCGCGATTTTGTCAGCCGCGCCGCGCGACCGGAGCGTCCAGCGCCAGATCCTGCCCGGGCACCAGCACCCTGCAGCCGCGCGCGCGCAGCGCCTCGCCATCGGCGGCCGCGCCGTAGTGATAAAGGTGCAGGCGCGCCAGCAACGCGGGCGGATATTCGCGCTCCAGATCCTCGATGCCGCTGTGGGAAGGATTGCCCACCAGCCCGCAGTCGTGCGCGATGGGCTCGCGGCCCTCGCCCAGCGCGGCGAGTTGCTCCCCGATCGGGCGGGTATCGCCGGTGAAGATGAAGCTCCCCGCCAGCGCCAGACCGAAGGCGGTCCCGGGCGCGTGGTGGCGCGCGGGAAAGACATCGAACCACAGGCCTTCGTGCCAGAAGCCGCGCGAATGCGGAATCACCCGGAACGCATCCCAGTAGTTCGCGCCGCCTTCGGCCAGCACGCCGGGATAGTCGGCGATCCGGTGCTGCACCCAGGGCACCAGCGCCGCCGGGAGGTACAGCCGGCAGCTTCCCCGCCGCGCGGGATCGAAATAGAGCTGGACGAACAGGCGCTCCATGCCCGCGACATGGTCCAGGTGGGTATGGGTGAGGAACAGCGCGCGCGGTGGTTCGCGATAGCGGGCGAGGTAGGCGCTCAGCGCTTCCTGCCCGCAGTCGATCATGAGCATCGGCGCGCCGTCGCGCTCGAGCACCGCGCTGGCCGAACCCAGTTCGACCGCGCTGGCATTGCCAACGCCAAGGATATGCAGGTTCCAGCGCGACACCTCAGCCTCTTTCCTCGTCCGGCGAAGCACCGGCCATCCCGGCATCGTACCCGCGCGACAGATCGTCCCAGGCCGCATCGCTCACGCCACCCAGCTTGTCGAGCGAACGCTTCAGCCGGCGCAGGTTGGCACGCTGCCAGTCCTGCGAGGGCACGCGCAGACCGCCGCGATCGAAATCGATCAGCCAGATCTGCTCGCGCCCGTCGATCAGCACGTTGTGCGCGTTGAGGTCGGCGTGGAACGCGCCGGCGCGATGAAAGCGCGCGATCGTCAGGCCGATGGCCCGCCACAGGTGCCCGACCGCACCGGCAGCCACGCATTCGGCAAGCGTCCGGGAATCGGGAACCCGCCGGGTCAGGAGCTCGGCCCGATAGAACAGGCCGGAACGACGCCAGCCGGCGAGCACCGGCCGCGGCGCGGGCAAGCCGCGGCGATACAGCTCGGCCAGCAGCCGGAATTCGCGCACGCAGCGCACGCGCGATTCGCCAAGAAAAAGATACCGGTCGGAAATGAAGCGCCCGACCAGCCCGCCGCGGCGGTAGTGCCGCAGGATTCCCTCGCCGAAGTCGCCGCGCACCAGGGTCGCCATGCCGCGCCCGCCGCGACCGCTCAGCAGCTCGGATTCGGGCCAACCGGCCGGATCGAGCAACTCGGGGGTGGCTTGTGGAAGACTGCGGCCGTCGAACAGAATCACCGCCTGCGCAAACTGCGCGCGACGCACATCCACGACGCTGGCTGGGGCATTGGGCATGACGCGAACAGGATTGGTTTCGGTGCGAGTGTAGCAAGATGAGCCTGATCGACCCGCCCGGGCACATCGCCCTGCTGCGACTCTCCGCCCTCGGCGACGCCACCCACGTCGTACCACTGGTGCGCACGATCCAGCGCGCCTGGCCGAAGACCCGCCTGACCTGGATCATCGGCCGCGGCGAGCGGATGCTGCTCGATGGCCTGGAAGGCGTCGAGTTCGCGGTCTATGACAAAAAGACCGGGCTCTCCGGGATGCGCGCGCTGTGGCAGCAGCTGGCCGCCCAGCGCTTCGATGCCCTGCTGCAGATGCAGCTTGCGGCGCGTGCCAACGTGCTGGCGCTGGGCATCGACGCGCCCCTGCGGATCGGCTACGACCGCCGGCGCAGCAAGGAGGGGCACGGTCTGGTGGTGAACCGGCGCATCCCCGGGGCTGGCACCCACGTCCTCGACGTGCTGGGCCAATTCGCCGTACCGCTGGGGCTGGAGCAGACCCGCGTCGAATGGCGCCTGCCGGTGCCGCAGGCCGCGCGCGACTGGGCCGACGAGCAGCTCCCCGGCGACGTTCCCACCCTGATCGTCTCGCCCTGCTCCAGTCACGCGCTGCGCAACTGGCTGCCCGAACGCTACGCCGCCGCCGCCGACCACGCCGCGCGCCGGCACGGCTATCGCATCGCGATCTGCGGCGGGCGCAGCGCGCTGGAACGCCAGACCGCCGACGCCATCCTGGCCGCGATGAAGGAGCCGGCCATCGATCTGGTCGGCCGCGACACGCTCAAGCAGCTCATGGCGCTGCTGGAACGCGCCGACATCCTGCTCGGACCCGACGCAGGGCCGGTACACATCGCCAACGCTCTTGGAACCAAGGTCGTCGGACTGCACGCCTGCACCGACGCCGAGCGCAGCGGGCCGTACTCGGACCGGCGCTTCACCGTGAACCGCTACGACGAAGCCGCGCGCCGATTCCTGAAGAAGCCCGCAAGCGCGCTGCGCTGGGGCAAGCGGGTCGAGTTCCCGGGAGTGATGGCCCTGATCGGCGTGGACGAGGTGATCGACTGCATCGACCGCTGCACCGCCGAATTACGCGGTCAGGCGGGGTCGGACGCGCCCTTGGCGCGATAGTCGGCGTAGGATTTTTCCTCGACGTAGCTCGAGCCCAGCGCGAGGTTGATTTCCTTCTTGAGCCGGGCGCGCTCGTCATTCTGGAAATACACCGAGCGCGCCAGTTCGATGAAGCGCGCATCGAACGCCTGCGCCGCCTCCTTGTCGCGGATGTCGTCCTCGATCACCCACAGCCGCTCGTTCACCGCCTTGAGCCGGGCGCGCAGGTCGGTGATGTCGGTCTTCGATGCGGCGTGCGCCGCCCAGGTACGATCCAGCACCGCCAGCTCGTTGCGCACGTTCACCAGCTTGACCGGATCGCTCATGCGCTCGGACTTGATCTGCAGGATGGCGATCTTGTCGAGCAGTTCGCCGAACGAGACGGGGACGAGGATTTCGGACATGGTGGCAGCCGGAAGCAAAGGGCGTGCCAGACTGCCAGAAGTCGCGGATGAACGCACGGGCGGCGGCCGGCGCAGGTGCGGATGCGGGTGCGGGTGCGGGTACAGGCAATCGACCGGCGGCGGCAGGCCCGTCGCGGCATCACGATGCCGCGCCGCGTCCGCGCGTGCTGCGGCTTTCGCACCATGTGCCGCGGTACCGACCGCCGATGCCGAAACGGGGCTAAGCTTCGGGGGACGCCGAGGCGCAGCGCGTACAGCAGGCGGAGACGGCCCAGCTCAAGCGCGAGGTGGCACGCCTGGAGGAAGAGCTCGCGTTCCTAAAAAAAGCGGCGGCGTACTTCGCGAAGCAACCCAAGTGAAGTACGCCACGCTCAAGGCACACGAGGCCGAGTTCCGGGTCCGTCTGATGTGCCGGGTTTTGGACGTGTCGTCCGGCGGGTACTACGCGTGGCGGAGCCGGACGCCATCGGAGCAGGCGCAGACCCGAGCGGCGCTGGATGCCACGGTGCGGGAGGAGTTCAAGCGACGCAAGGGGCGAGCCGGTGCGCCGCGCTTGTCGCGGCATCTTGGTCGAGGGCGTCGCCAAGTGGCGCAGAGCCTGCGCCGGCAGGGCCTGCGGGCGAAAGCGGCGAGGAAGTTCAAGGCGACAACGAACTCGAACCACTCGCTGCCGGTGGCGGAGAACCTGCTGCAGCAGGACTTCACGGCGCAGCGGCCGAACCAGGTGTGGGTCGGCGACATCACCTACATCGCCACGGACGAGGGCTGGCTGTACCTGGCCGTGGTCATGGACCTGTTCTCGCGCAAGGTGGTGGGCTGGTCGATGTCGGATCGGATGACGGCCACGCTGGTGTGCGACGCGCTACGGATGGCGCTGTTCCGGCGCAAGCGGCCCCGTGGCGTGATCATGCATACCGACCGCGGCAGCCAGTACTGTTCACGGGAGCCCGAAACCCGTCCGCATGGGCAAGCCACAATTCCGGGCGGGTTCCAGCGCTGATGCGAGACTGGAAAGCCGGCGCGCTTGCCGCGCGGCCTGCGCCTGCGTCCCGGCGGTGCCGGCGCGAAGAGCGCGGACGCGCGGCACATGAAAAAGGCCGCACGCGGCGGCCTGATCCGACACGTTCCCGGCGCTTTGCCGGGACGTGCAATTGAAAAAAACCAGCCTGCAAGATGCTGATTTTCTTTGATATTTGGCGGAGAGGGAGGGATTCGAACCCTCGGTACGCTTACACGTACGCCTGATTTCGAGTCAGGTACAATCGACCACTCTGCCACCTCTCCGTGAACCTTCCCAGGTGGCGCGGGAAGGGCCGGCCATCATACGGGGGATGGGCGTGTTCGACAAGATGCGCGCCATTGCCGACAGGCCATCCCCTGCCGCCGTGACGGGCGGATCGCACGCCGCGGGCCGCGGAGGTCCATAACGCGTCCGCTTTTGATTCTCTCGTCCGTATTTGCCGAGACTTGCGCCGATTTCGCCGGCGGCGGCATGATCGCAGGCGTCACTTCGATCCACGCGCCAGCATCGCCGCCACCGCTATACTCCAAACAGACCCGTCACCTCAGCGTCATGTCCCCACCGGGCACGGCCGGATGCTTACCCACCGATGATCGAATTCGGCCACCTCACCCACGTCGGTTTGCGACGCGAGCACAACGAGGACACCTATTACGGTGACGCGCAGCTTGGGTTGTGGCTGGTGGCAGACGGCATGGGCGGACACGAGTTCGGTGAGGTGGCCAGCGCGCTGGCGCGCGACACCATCGTGGGCGAGGTCCGTGCCGGCCAAAACCTGGCCGATGCGATCCGCGCTGCCGATCAGGAAATCATCCGCCAGTCGCGTCGCCGCTCCGAGACCTTGCCGATGGGCACGACCGTGGTCGCGGCGCAGCTGCGCGGCGCGCGCTTCGAGATCGCCTGGGTCGGCGACAGCCGCATCTACCTGTGGGACAACACCCTGCACCAGCTGTCGCAGGATCACTCCTACGTGCAGGAGCTGATCGATCAGGGCGCGATCACCCCCGAGCAGGCGCGCAGCCACCCGCACCGCAACGTCATCACCCAGGCGCTGGGCGTCACTGATCCGCAGGCGCTGAAGGTCGAGATCCTGCAGGGCGAGCTTCGCCCCGGCATGCAGCTCCTGCTGTGCAGCGACGGGCTGACCGAAGAGGTGGACGACGCGCAAATCGCCCGCATCCTCGCCAAGACCGACATCTCCGCGCAGGAATGCGTCGATCAGCTGGTGCTGGCGGCGCTGGACGGCGGCGGCTCGGACAACATCACGGCGATTCTGCTGCGCAACGACGCCCTGGCCTGAGCGGCCCGTCGCGAAACGGTGACTCCGGCGGCCTCCGGCCAGCCGGTCGATCCGTGACCGCTTCCGCACAGTGGCGCATNNCGACGTGGCCGCGTTCAATGCCCTCGGTGCTTCCGACGATGCGCGCCTGACGGCTTGGGTGAACCGCCAGCTCGACCCCGACGCCATCGGCGACAGCGTCTGCGACAGTCGCATCGCGGCGGCGGGCTACGCCACCGCCAACCTGACGCTGGCGCAGATGTGGGCCACGTACGTACGCGGCGGCCAATCGGGCGGCAACGAGCGCTACTGGCCCTGCGACGAGGCGGCCTGCCTCAAGCTGGTGCGCGCGGTGTACAGCGAGCGCCAGCTGTACGAGGTGATGGTCGACTTCTGGCACAACCATTTCAACGTCACCGGCTGGGAATACTCCATCGCGCCGGTCTTCATGCACTACGACCGCGACGTGATGCGCGGCACCCATCCGACCAGCGGCAAGCGCTATGCGCTGGGCAACTTCCGCGCCCTGCTGGAAGAAGTGGCGAAGGCGCCCGCGATGCTGATGTTCCTGGACAACAAGTCCAGCCGCGGTGCCGGCTTCAACGAAAACTTCGCGCGCGAGCTGTGCGAGCTGCACACCCTGGGCGCGGCGCACTACTACCCCACGATCGACCCCAACGAGGTGCCGCGCGACGGCAGCGGCGTGCCGCTGGGCTACTGCGACAACGACGTGTACGAGGCCGCGCGCGCGCTCACCGGCTGGACCATGCGCGACGACCACTGGGAGTTCCCCGATCTGCCCGAATACGACACCGGCGAGTTCCTCTACCACGCGCCCTGGCACGACAAGGCAGGCAAGTACATCCTGGGCTCCTACATCATCGCCAACCGCCCGGCGATGGCCGATGGACGAACCCTGTTCGACCTGCTCTGCCGGCACGTCGGCACCGCGCGCAACATTTGCCGCAAGCTGTGCCGGCGCTTCATTTCCGACGATCCGCCCGAGGCCCTGGTCGAATCGGCCGCGCAGCTCTGGAAGGCGCAGTGGCAGGCACCCGACCAGATCGCCCAGGTGCTGCGCCACATCCTCAACTCCAGCGCCTTCAAGACCACCTGGGGCGAGAAGACCAAGCGCCCGTGGGAGGTGCTGATGCAGGCGTTCCGCGCCACTTCGGCCGTCATCACGCCCAGGCCGCGCACCGGCACCTGGAACAGCTACAGCGAGCTGACCAGCCTGTTCCAGCAGACCGGGCACGGCCCGTTCCGCTGGCCCACACCCGATGGCTACCCCGACCACAGCCGCAAGTGGCAGGCGGTCAGCCCGCTGTCGCAGACCTGGCGCGTACTCTCGCGCCTGCCGGAGCTGCGGGTGCCGGGCGGGGACGAGAACTCGCCCGCGGCCTACTTCCTGCGGATCGAGGAAGTCAGCCGCGCGCAGTTTCCCACGCCGGCCGCGGCCACGGCGGGTGCGGTGGTGGATTTCTGGATCGCCCGCCTGCATGGCCAGCCGATCCAGCCGGAGCGGCGCAATGAGATCGTCTGCTTCCTCGGGCAGAAGACCGACCCGGTACAGGCGGCGGGCATCCAGCTGACCTGGGACAACGCCTGGAACGCGGGCAATCTCGGCCGGCACTACACGATCCCGCGCCTGCGCGCGACCGTGGCGCTGATCGCGATGTCTCCCGAGTTCTACCAACGATAAGCTGCCGGAGCGACGACCATGTCCGCCAATCGCCGGGATTTCCTCAAGGGCTGCTGCGCCGCCGCCATCGGTGCCGGCACCGGTCGCGCCATGGCCTTCTTCGATCCCACCGGCCTTGCCGGCGGCAAGAGCGCCGCCACGGGTGACGTGCTGGTCTACGTGTTCCTGCGCGGTGCCATGGACGGCCTGCACATGGTGGTGCCCTGGAGCGGCCCGAACCGGGTCAGCTACGAGGCCAAGCGCGGCTCGATGGCCATTCCGACCTCGCGCCTGCGCCGCATCGGCACGACCGAGTGGGCCTGGCACCCGCGCGCCGGCGGCGGCACCGGCGACGCGGTGGGCACGCCGGCGAAATGGCTGCAAAAGCTGTACAGCACCAATCGGCTCGGCATCGTGCACGCCACCGGCATGCCCACGCCCAACCGCAGCCACTTCGAGGCGCAGGCGATGATGGAGCTGGGCACGCCAGGGGCCACCGGCACCAGCAATGGCTGGCTGGCGCGCTATCTGATGGCCGCCAGTGGCCTGCCGACCCCGGTCATCGCGCCGGCCTACGGCTTCGGCAGCAACCTGCAGACCAGCCTGGTGGGGCTGGACGAGGCGGTCGGATTCAGCGACGCCTCGCAGTTTCGCGTGGACGGCTTCCACTGGGGCTGGAACGACGATGCGTCGTCCATCGCCAATTACCAGCCGGCGCACACCCACCTGTATCCCCTGTGGAGTGGAAACTCCTCGCTGGAGCGCGCCGGGCGCGATGCGGCGGACGCGCTCGAATGGATGCGCACCTTCAACTTCACCCCCTACCACGCCACCAACAATCCGGGCGGCTACCAGCCCGGCGGCGGCGCGGCCTATCCGTCCGGCAGCTTCGGCACCCAGCTGCGCAACCTGGCTCAGATGCTCAAGTCACCGCTCAAGGCCGGCCTCGTCGCCGCTGCGCTCGACCACGGCTTCTGGGATACGCACGAGGGCCAGGGCATGCCCAATCCGGGCGTGGCCGCGCACTGGGACTGGTACGGCAATCTGGTTGAGGAGCTCGGCCAGGGGCTGGACGCCTTCTACACCGATCTCAACGCGACCCCGATCGCCGGCGTCGGCACCCTGATGGACCAGGTCACGGTGATCGTCCAGAGCGAATTCGGGCGACGCTTCCTGCCCAACGCCTCGGCCGGTACCGATCACGGCTACGGCAACATCATGTTCGCGCTGGGCAACAGGGTGCGCGGCGGACAGATGCACGGCACCTTCCCCGGCCTGGACGACCTCTCCCTGTACGAAGGCCAGGACGTCGCGGTCACCACCGACTACCGCCAGGTGCTTTCCGAGGCGCTGGTGGACCGGATGGGACTGGCGCCGAACGCGCTGGCGCAGGTGTTTCCCGGCTTCAGCTACGCCAGCGGCGGCAGTGCGCCCAACGTGTTCAATCCCGGCTGACACGCGGCAGGATCAGACGCGCTCCGCGAAACCATCGCGCAGGCGCACCGCGGTCTGCGGAAAATCGCAGAACAGNNAGGCTCTTGTGGACGCCGAAGCCGTCCACCTGCCCGGCGTGGCGGGCGATCAGGCGGCGCCAGGGGGCACCGCGCCCCAGCAGCAGGAAAACGGGTACTTCGGCGCTTTCGCGCAGGGTCAGGAGCGGGTCCAGCTCGAAGCACTGCAGCCACAGCGCCACGCGCGCCGGGTTGCGCTGCCGCGCCAGCGACAGGAAGCGCCCGCAGGGATCCTTGCCCTGGGCGGTGAAGAACCCCGGCGACTTGAGTTCCGGATAGAGCGTGACGGGCTTCCCCCTGCGCCGCGCCGCGGTTTCGGCCCACAGCAGGGCCGCGGCGAAGGTCGGAATGCGGAAACGGCCGTCGTAGGCATGGTCGCGCGAAGGAAACGGCTGCACCGCCCGGAGCCGCGCGATCTCGGCCAGATCCAGGTCCTCGATCCACCAGTCGCCGTTGCGCCGGCGCGCGGCAAACTCCGGGCGCGTGGCGATGTCGGTGCTGCGGGTGAGGTCGCGATCATGGCGGATGACGAGCTGCGCGTCGCGCGACGACACCAGGTCCGGCTCGATCACGTCGGCACCCTGCTCCAGCGCCAGCGCATAGCCTTCCAGGGTGTGCTCGGGCATCGGCCCGCTGGCGCCGCGGTGGGCGATGATCCGCGGCGGCGCGCCGTCGAGCGTCGGCCAGTCCATTCACTCGATCCAGTCGATCAGGCGATAGCTCGTGCGGGCCGTCGTTTCGCCCTCGAACCGGCTGCGCGCCCGCACCTCGACCTGGTGTTCGCCGGCCTCCAGATCGGTGGGAACATTGGCCGCCCACAGATGCTTGCCGGAGCGCGCCAGCACGGCGCGATCGAAGGCGCGCAGGCCCTGCGCGCGCGCGTCGTCGATGTTGATCGCGGCAAGCTGGGGATCGGGCTCATCGACCCGCGCCATCGGTCGCCAGTCGCCCCCGTCGATGCGCATTTCCACCACGGCATCGGGCTCGGCCCCGTACACGTTCGCCACGACCGGATAGGCCGGATAGGCACCGCGGCGCAGCGGACCGGGCGAGCTCAGGCCGATGCGCAGGTCGTCGCGCGCGCGCGAGGCGTGGTAGCGCGTGGTCACCGATTCGCCGAAGCGCACGATGGCGTAGCCGTTGGGCGTGCCGTCCTCCATCCGCGCATCGGGCAGCCCTTCGGCATCGCGCAGCCCGCTCCAGTAACCGCCGCAGGCCGCGCCCACGTTGTATTCGTGCAGCGGCAGCGCACCGTTCCAGCCCGATTCCGGGCCGTGGAAGTGGTGGCGCTGGCTGTGGGTATGGCTGCTCAGGATCAGCGGCTCGCGAAAGCGCTCCAGCAGCGCGAACAGGCGCGCGCGGTCGGCATGGCGGAAGGTTTCGCCCGGATCGTCGAACAGCGGAATGTGCAGGCTCACCACGACCCGCGTCTCCGGCGTCAGGGCCGCCAGGTAGTTTTCCAGAAATCGGAACTGGTCCTCGCGAAACCCGCCGACATAGGCCGGCTTCTGTCCGGGCCGGTAGATCACGTCGTCCAGCGCGATGAAGGCGTGACCGGGGCGCTCCCAGGCCACGGTATCGGGGCCGAAGCTGCGGCGGTAGTTGGTGAGCGAGTCGGCGTCGTCCTGCACGTCGAAGTCGATGTCGTGGTTGCCCGGCGCGTGCAGCCACGGGAGATTCAGGGCCTTGTTGGCCTCGTTGAATCCGGCGTGCAGATCCAGCGCATCGTCCACCAGGTCACCGAGGGTCATTCCGAGCGCGATGCCGGCATGGCGCGCGGCCGGCGCGACGATGGAGCGCGCGTAGTAGTCCAGCTCCCGCGCGTTCTTCGTCTGCGGATCGGTGATCACCAGGACCTCGAACGGCGAGCCGTCCTCGCCGGCATCGACATGCAGCGCGAACTGCGCGCGCCGCGCGCTGCCGGGCGCGATGCGACCGTAGCGCAGCGTCTGCGAACCCTTGGGGAAATGATGCGCCCAGAACGCCGGAAGGCCCGCTGCGCTGGTGGGGAAACGGTAGCCGGGCGGCTTGATGACGAACAGCGTGTCGCCGTCGCGCAGCGTGATGCGGTATCGCCCGGCGGCATCGGTCAGCGCGATGTCGCGACCGTTGGAAACCTTCACCCCCGCCACGCCGGCCTCGCCCGCATCGCGACGGCCGTTGCCGTTGGCATCGAGATACACCCGCCCGCTGGCGGGGCTATCGGCCCAGGCGGCCAGCGGCGACAGCAGCAGGAGGATCCACAGGAGGTGGCGAACGGCGTGCATCAGTTCCCCGCGACTGGATGGTTGGCGCGGTTCAGCCGCACTGGAAATAGAGAATGTCGGCCTGGCCCAGCGCCAGCGACTGGCCGAGGCTGACCGCGCCGGCCTTGCGCAACGGGATCTCGTCGCGGTGCACGCGCAGCTCGTCATCATCGCCAAACCGGACGAAGGTGGCGTTGGTGCTGCGATCGGCCAGCACATAGTGGCCGTTCTTGTACTCGATCGATGCATGGATGCGGCTGACCCATTCGGCATCCACCACCAGCGCGTTGGCCTGATCGCGCCCCATGGCAAACGGCGGCGAGTTGGGGACCAGCTCGATGACCTGGCCGCGAAAGCGCAGGATCAGCTTCTGACCCTGCTCGGTACCGTCATCGACCCGGATCGCGCGCTGCACCATGGTGATGTTGGAGGTGTCCTCCTGCCAGATCACGTCGATGATCTCGATCGGCAACAATTTGCCCGAAACCCGGGTGCGCCCGAGGCCGCGCGAACGGTAGCCACCGATGCTGGTGACCCCGTGGAAGGTTGTGGCCGTGGTCACGATCTGGTCGCGCTTGGCCAGCGAGGCCATGCGCGCCGCGGTGTTGACCGCGTCACCATAGACATCGCCCTCCTCCGCCAGCACTTCGCCGTGATGCAGGCCGATGCGGATGCCGATCGAATCGCGCGCGAACACCGGGTCGCCGGTGACTTTGCGCTGCATCTCGCAGGCCGCGCGGATACCATCGAGTGCGCTCGGGAAGGTGCACATGATCTCGTCGCCGATGGTCTTGATGACCGTACCGCCGTTGCGCTGCACCACCACCGTGAGCGCATCGAGCACGGCCGCAACGATGCGGCGCGCGTCCACGTCGCCCAGCTGCTCGAACAGCCGCGTGCTGCCGCTGACGTCGGCAAAGACTATGGCAAGTGGCTGAGTGTGCGTCATGCGAGCGAATCATAGGCCAATCGCCGCACCGGCTCCACCGCAAATCAGCCCGCGAGCGCGCGCGCCGCCGCCACCACGTCGGCGTCGCCCGGCAGCACCAGAAAGGCCGCGCCCGCCAGCGGGGTGTAGGTATCGGCCCCCACGACGCGCCGCATCGGCACCGCGCCCAGTCCGGCCTCGGTCAGCGCGGTGATGACCCCTTCGCCGACCCCGGCGCTGCGGCGGCCTTCGTCAAGCACAATGATGCGACCGGCGCTTTTCGCCTGCCGCACGATGAACGCCTCGTTCAAGGGCACCAGCCAGCGCAGGTCCACCACGCGCGTCTTCCAGCCCAGCTCCCCCTCGATGGCGCGCGCGGCGCGCAGCGCCATCGGCACGCCGTTGCCGTAGGTGATGACGACCAAATCCTCGGCTTCCGGCGCATACACGCGGCCCTCGCCCAGCGCCATGGCCTCGCCCGGTGCCGGATACGGGAACAGCCACCGGCCGTCGCCCGCCTCATGCAGATCCTTGGTCATGTAGAGCGCGATCGGCTCCAGGAAAATGCTCACGCGACCGTCCACCTGGGCGAGCGCGGCGAGGGTACGCAGCATCGTGGCGGCATCGTCGCCGCGGCTGGGGCAACCCACGACAAGCCCGGGAATGTCGCGCAGCGCGGTGATCGAGTTGTCGTTGTGGAAGTGCCCGCCGAAGCCGCGCTGGTAACCCAGCCCGGCCATGCGCACCAGCATCGGATTGCGGTACTGGCCGTTGGAGAAGAACTGCAGGCTGGCCGCCTCGCCGCGGATCTGGTCGCAGGCGTTGTGGAAATAGGCCAGGTACTGGATCTCCGGGATCGGCAGCATCCCCATGTTGGCGTAGCCCTGGGCCAGGCCGAGGATCATCGTCTCGTCCAGCAGGGTGTTGAACACGCGGGTTCCCTTGAATGTCTTGTAGAGGCCCTTGGTGACGGTGTAGACGCCGCCCTTTTGTGCCACATCCTCGCCGAACAGCAGCGTATGCGGATACTTGGCCATCAGCTCGTGCAGCGCCTGATTGATCTGGATCGCCAGATGCCGCGGCGGGTGGTTCTCCGGCAGGTTTTCTTCGCCGCCGAACACCTTGAGCCGGGCTTCGGCGTAATCCGCGCGACCGGCCTCGGCCTGCACCGCGTCGGGCGTGTACGGTGCCAGCGGTGCCATCACCTGTTCGAGCGTCTCGATGCGCGGACGCGCGTCCGCCGCCTCGGCGGCCTCGAAGCAGCGCGCGCGCATGGCTTCGTAGGCGGCCAGCAGCGATTCCCGGGTGAACAGGCCAGCTTCCAGCGCGATCGCGGCTGAGCGCAGCAGCGGGTCGGTCGCCTCCACCGCAACCAGCTCCTCCAGCGGGCGCCATTCGATCTCGAAGTCGGTGCCGGCGTGGCCCATGATGCGCGCGGTACGCAGGTGCAGGAAGGTCGGACGCCGCGTGCCGCGGCAGTGCTCCACGGCGCGCTGCACATCGGCATAGCCTGCGGCCAGGTCCAGGCCATCGGCGTAGAAGTAGTCGAGATCCGGGCGCTGGGAGAAGTTGCGCTCGATCCAGCCGGCCGGCGTCTTGACCGAGATTCCGATGCCGTTGTCCTCGCAGACGAACAGCACCGGCGCGGGCAGCTTCTGGTATGCCGTCCAGGCGGCCGCATTGAAGGCGGTCTGCGCGGTGGCGTGATTGGAGCTGGCATCGCCGAAGGAGCAAATCGCAATGGAATCACCCGGCACCGGCAGCGCGTGGCCAATGCGACGAGCCTGCTCGATCGCCACCGCCGTGCCCAGCGCCTTGGGCAGGTGCGAGGCGATGGTGGAGGTCTGCGGGATCACCCAGAGCGGCTTGGAGCCCCAGACCTTGTGGCGTCCGCCGGAGGCCGGGTCTTCCGCGCTGGCGGCAAAGCTCAGGGCCGAATCCATCACCGGATCCATGCCCGGCAGCTTGCGGAAGCGTTCGGCCATGAAGCCGCCGGAGCGGTAGTGCAGGAAGGCCGGATCGGTATGGCGCGTGGCGCGCGCCACCATCGCATTGCCTTCATGGCCGGAAGAACCGATGGTGTAGAACACCTTGTTCTTCACCCGCAGCACGCGCGCCATGAGGTCCAGATGCCGCGACACCAGTTGCGACTCGAACAGGTCGAGGAAGTCTGCCACGGTGCAGGCGCTGCCCGGCAGCACCGGCGCATCCGCGCCAGCGGCCGGGCGGATCGCGCCGTCCCAGCTCTCGACGAACTCGATGAAGTTGCGGTCGCAGATCTCCGCGCGATTGAGGCCACGCTGGCGGGCAGGAATGGTGGACATGGGGTTTCCGTACTGGGAGGTGGGCACGCGGCATGACGCCGCGTCGCATGAAACCGCCAATTCTACCGACTTGCATCGGGCGGTCCCAAGGAGACGCCGATCCGGGCAGCCATTCCCGATGGCGCGCGTTCAGAAGCCGAAGCCGGGCCAGACCATCCACTCGTAGGGCGGCACCACGTTGACGTGCGGATTCCGGCACTGGCCGGCGCGGTCCAGCGGCCACTGGGTCAGGTAGAACACCGTGCGCCCGGTGTGGCGGATCGCGCGCGCCAGCGCATCGGCCGCCAGCGGATCCTCGTAGTACGCCTCGGCGATGATCCAGCCGGTGCTGTCCCAGCTGGCACCGGACGGATTCTGGTCACGCATGTGCTCGTCCATCTTGAGGAACTTGTCGTACTCGTCCCACGCGCTGCCGGCGTAGAAATCCATCGCGAACACCTGCGGGTACACGCCCTCGTACACGTAGCGCATGTGGCGCACGCGCGAGCGCAGCCGGTTGTTGTCCTGATCGGCCAGGAACGAGAAGCCCACGGTGCCGCTGCGCCCCCAGGCCGCGACATAGCGCTGCCACAGGGTGCGCACCGTGCGGCTCCACGTGCTGTTGGCCGGATACTTGTAGCGCTGGTTTTCCGGATACAGCGTGTTGTTGCTGTCGCGCGGCGCGCCCTCGACCATGAGATCGATGCGGTAGCCGATCCCGGAAGCCGCCAGCACCGGCCGCAGCGCCTCGATCAGACGCCAGTACTCGTCCACGCGCGGGCTGTAGTCGGGGCTGCCCTCGCCGGGAAACTCCGGCTGGGAGGGATTGATGTTGTTGGTCGGGAAGAAGCGGAACAGCACGGTCACGAAGCCCGCCGCCTTCGCATCGGCCAGCAGCAGGGCCAGGTTGGACGCCGCCTGCGCCACCGCCGCCGGATCGCTGGAATCGACCAGCGTGCCGCCGGCGGCCGGCTGGTGCATGAAGTAGACGCCCAGGCTCAGTCGCCGCATGCCTCGTGCGCGCATGGTGGCAAGCTGCGACTGCGCGAGGGCACGCACCGGGCCAAGTTCTGCGTCGGTCTCGTGGTAGCGTTTGAGCAAGCCGTAGGCATCGCGCGAATCGTCGCGACACTGGCCGTCGTCGCCAAACCACAGGTAGTTGACCCCGCCACCGCCGGCGGTGGCCGGCACGGGCACCTCGAAGCCGTTGGCAAACAGCACATCGCCCGGCGCAGTCCGGGCCGATGCGCCACTGGCCACCAGCACCCCGAGGACCGCAAGGAAAAAGAGTGGTATACGGAACTTCATGCGCCTAGGGTAAAGCCAACGCGCGCCGGGCGATCGCTGTCGTTCGATGCAGGCTCCGCTTCGTGACCCGCATCGCAGGCCGTCTGCGACGGTTCGCCGCGCTGGTCCGTATGGATAACCATGAGCACCGACACGCCGCTGTCCATCACCCTTGCCCACCGACCCGTCGACCGCGACGAGGTCCTGTGCCTGCGCCGCGCCCGGCGCGGCGACGAGGCGGCCCTGGCGTGGATCTACCAACGCCACGCCCGTGCCTTGCACAGCCTCGCCTGGCGATTGGTGGGCAGCCCACAGGCGGCCGAGGACATCGTGCAGGACGCTTTCATGCGGTTGCTGGGCGGATTCGCACGGATCGATCCCGAGCGCCCGATCGGGCCCTGGCTGCGGCAGGTCGTGGCCAATCTCGCGATCGACCGGCTGCGCCGCGAATGGCGCATGATCGAAGAGGAGGGATCGATGCTGCGTGAAGCCCCCGCGCGCGAACCCGCCGATCATGCCGAGGCTTCGGGCCTGCTGCGCCACCTCACGCCGCAGGCCCGCGCCCTGGTCTGGCTCAACCAGGTGGAAGGCTGGTCGCATCAGGCGCTGGGCCGGCGCTTCGGGCGCAGCGAAAGCTGGTCCAAGTCCATCGTATCGCGCGCGCTGGCGCAGCTGCGCGACATCGCAGATCATCCAGGAACCCCGACGCATGAACACTGACCCGCTTCGCGAGCAGCTCCAGAGGCTGCCCGACCCGCCGCTTCCCGACACGCTCTGGCCGAAGCTCCGGCGCGCGCAGCGCCGGCGCACGGTCCGCCGCAAAATCCTCGCCGGCGGCGGCGTGCTGGCGCTGGGCCTGACCGCCGGCCTGCTGCTCTTCGCGCATGCCCCGCTGCAGCCGGTCGAAACGAGGACGGTGCAGGCCCGAACCCCGGTCGATTCCGTTGCGCGCCTCCACGCCGTCGACCGCGCGCTGCAGGCCGCCTACGCGCGCGGGGCCTCCGACGCGGAGCTGGAACCGCTCTGGGACATCCGCCACCGGCTGGCGGTCGCCGACACATCCCTTCGACATTCCGCACAAGGAGACATCCTGTGAACACCCTTCGCCTCGCCGGCCTCGCGCTGGTCGGCCTGCTGCTTCTGGCCCCGGCGGCCGCGCAGGCGCAATCCGCTCCCGCACATGAACTGGGAGCCGTCATCGACACCCGCCATTCCCATGCCAGCGGGCCCGAAGTGCTGGCCGTCACGCCCGGCGGCGCGGCGCAGGCCATGGGCCTTCTGCCGGGCGACCGCGTGCAGTCGATCAACGGCATTTCCCTGCGCGATGAGGGCAACCTCGCCGCGCGCCTGGATCACGCGCTGGGCGTACAGGGCCAGACCGTGCGCCTGGACGTGCTGCGCGACGGCGAGCCGCTGAGCTTCTCCGGCATGCTGCAGCCTGCCGCACGGGAACCCTCACGCGGCTGCGGCTATGTCAGCGACCGCGACCCGACGCCGGTGGTTTCCGATGACATCCACGCAGCGGAAATCACCTCCATCGACGGCGACAGCACGCCGCTGGACCCGCAGAACCGTCACCGCCTCCCGGCCGGCGAACACGTGCTGGTGGTCAGCGAGAAGATCGGCCTCCAGTACTTCACCCGCGGCCAGCTGCGCCAGCGCAACCTGATGCAGCGCCGCACCCTCGCACGCGCCTACAAGGCCATCGTGGTCACGGTGGAACCGAACATGCGCTATTCGATCGGCGCAAAGCTCGATCGAAACGCCATGGACAACGACGCGATGCGTGCCAACGCCTACTGGGAGCCGGTGGTGTTCAAGGAACGCGCGCAGGAGTGCCGCTGACGCGGCCGGGGTTTTGCTTCAGGGCCGCCGCGCGAGCCAGTCGGCGCGGCCCTGGCCCCAGACATCCACGAGATGATTCTCGTAAGGCGACGGCAGCGACGACTGGCGCAGCAGGGTCGAACCCAGACGCTGCGCCACGCGCCGGGAGGCGACGTTTTCCGGCACGATGCAGTGCACGAAGTCGCTCCAGCCAAGGTTCCCCAGCGCCCAGTCGATCGCCGCACGGGCCGCCTCGGTGGCGAAACCCCGGCCCCAGACCACGCGCCGGAACGACCAGCCGATCTCGTTGCCCGGCCAGCCTTCCGGCCGCCACGGCCCGCACTGGCCGAGCCATTCGCCACTGGCCTTGTCCAGCACCGAGAACATCCCGAAGCCCTGCACCGCCCAGGCACCGGGCTGCTGCAGGAACTTGCGCCATGCCGCCGGGCGCGATGCCTGCCCGCCGATATGGCGCGCGGCATCCTCGTCGCCGAGCAACTCCGCATAGCCATCGAAGTCTTCGATGCGCGGCGGACGCAGCAGCAGGCGTCCGGTCTCGACGCGCAGGTCGAAGACGCTCATCGAGGCACCCTGATCAGAACGCGCTGATGCCGGTCAGCTCGCGCCCGATCACCAGCTGGTGCACGGTTTCCGTGCCCTCGTAGGTGATGACCGACTCCAGATTCAGCGCGTGGCGGATCGGGCAATGCTCGGTGGTGATGCCGGCACCACCCAGAAGGTCACGCGCATCGCGCGCGATGTCGATGGCCATGCGCACGTTGTTCCACTTCGCCAGCGACACCTGCTGCGGCTGCATCGCACCCGCATCCTTGAGCCGGCCCAGCTGCAGGCTCAGCAGCTGCGCCAGGGTGATGCGTCGCGCCATGTCGGCCAGGCGCAGCTGCACCGCCTGGGTGGCGGCAATCGGACGACCGAACAGCACGCGCTCCTTGGTGTAATCCGTGGCCTCGGTGAGGCAGGCAATTGCCGCGCCGATCGGCCCCCAGGTGATGCCGTAGCGCGCCTGCGTCAGGCAGCCGAGCGGGCCTTTCAGCCCCTTCACGTTGGGCAGGCGGTTGGCGTCGGGGATGCGCACGTTGTCGAAGTACAGCGCCGAGGTCACCGAGGCGCGCAGGCTCATCTTGTGCTTGATTTCCTGCGCGGTGAACCCGGGCGTGTCGGTCGGCACGATGAAGCCCTGGATGCCGTCTTCGGTCTGCGCCCAGACGATGGCGATGTGGGCCAGGTTGCCGTTGGTGATCCACATCTTGGAGCCGTTGATGACCCAGTCGCCGCCGTCCTTCCTCGCGTGCGTCTTCATGTTCGCCGGGTCGGAGCCACCGTGCGGCTCGGTCAGGCCGAAGCAGCCGATCACCTCGCCCGCGGCCATGCGCGGCAGCCACTGGCGCTTCTGCTCCTCGGTGCCGTAGGCGAAGATCGGATACATGCACAGCGAGCTTTGCACCGAGGCGAAGCTGCGCAGGCCCGAATCGCCGCGCTCCAGCTCCTGGCAGATGAGGCCGTAGCTCACCGCGTTGAGGCCCGCGCCGCCGTACTCTTCCGGCAGGGTTGCGCCCAGAAGGCCCAGACCCGCGATCTCCGGGATCAGCTCCTTCGGGAAGCGGCCTTCATCGAAACAGGCACCGATGATCGGCAGCACCTTCTCGTCCGTGAAGCGGGCCACGCTGTCCTTGACCGCGCGCTCCTCCTCGCTGAGCAGGGAACGGATATCGAAAAGGTCGGTGCGGTCCAGGGCCATGGCGTTCAACTCGTGGGAGTGGATGGGATTTTCCGGCCCGCGCGGGCCGTGGAAAGCCGCCCATTCTACCAGCGCACGCGCCGAAGGTCCGCAGCGCATGAACGAAAAAGCCCCGCCCGCTTGCATCGACGCGCGCCCTTCCCCACTGTGGATGGCATCCCCCCGCTGCCGGAGGCTTCGATGGCCAATCCACTGCTCGCTCCCGTCCTCGGCTGGCTCGGACGCCTGCGCCACCCGCAGCTCTTCCTTGTCGCCGGCGCGCTGTTCCTGGTCGACATCGTGGTGCCGGATGTCGTTCCTTTCGTGGACGAAATCCTGCTCGCTTCCCTGACGCTGTGGCTGGGCGGCCGGCGCAAGGACCGGCGCGACGCGGCGGCCGGCGAAGAGAAGACCGTGCGCCCCTCGTGAGCCTCACCGACAGCCACTGCCACATCGACGCGCCCGAGTTCGACGCCGACCGCGCCGAACTCCTCGCGCGCGCCGCGGCCGCCGGCGTCACCCGCATCATCGCGCCGGCAATCAGCGCCGCAGGCTGGCCCAGGCTGCGGGAAATCGCCCGCGCCTTCCCGCAGGTCGCGCCGGCCTGGGGCCTGCACCCGATGTATCTGGCCGAGCACCGGCCCGAGCACATCGCGCACCTGCGCGAATGGGTCGAACGCGAACGCCCCGTCGCCATCGGCGAGTGCGGCCTGGACTTCTTCGTCGCTGGGCTCGATCCCGACACCCAGCGCGAGTTCCTCATCGGACAACTTCGGCTGGCGCGCGAGTTCGACCTGCCGGTCATCCTCCACGCCCGCCGCGCCGTGGACGAAGTCACCGCGCTCCTGCGCCGCATCGGCGGACTGCGCGGCGTGGTGCACAGCTTTTCCGGCAGCCGCCAGCAGGCCGAGACCCTGTGCGGGATGGGCTTCCTTCTCGGCATTGGCGGCCCCGTCACCTACGACCGCGCCAACCGCCTGCGCAGCCTCGCGGCCACGCTCCCGATCTCCCATCTCCTGCTCGAAACCGACGCCCCGGACCAACCGGATTCGGCCATCCGCGGCCAGCGCAACGAACCGGCGCGCCTGCGCGCGATCGCCGAGGCGATTGCCGAACTGCGCGGGGAAACCGTCGAACATGTGGTGCGCCAAACGGCCGCCAATGCCGCGGCCCTGTTCAACCTGCCGGAAACTTAAAATGATACGTGGCCGCGCAAAAATCAGTCAGTCCACCGGAACTCGGCGAGCCGGCCAAGTGCAGCGGCGAAGCTCGCCTGTAAGGAAAAGGCAGGCACCTGGTTTGCTTGCCAAACGACTCGGAACGCCGACTTGGACCTGCTACTGCCGCCGCCATTGCACTCTGCTCAGCTGCGGCGCATCACCCGCTCCACCCGCGCCAGGTCCGCCTCGGTGTCGACGCCGGCGGGAAAAGGGTCGGGGCTGAGCGCGACGGCGATGCGCCAGCCGGCTTCGAGGGCGCGGAGCTGTTCCAGGGATTCGATCTGCTCCAGTGCTCCGGCGCGCATCTGCGCGAACTGGCGCAGCGCGCCGACGCGGTAGACGTAGAGGCCGATGTGGCGCAGCCACGGGCCGGCCGGCAGGGTGACGCGGTCGCGGGCGAAGGCGTCGCGGTGCCAGGGGATCGGGGCGCGGCTGAAATACAGCGCGATTCCCTGCGCGTCGCGCACCAGCTTGACGCAGTGGGGGTCGAACAGTTCGTCGGTGCCGCTGATCGGCTGGGCGAGGGTGGCAATCGGCGCGCCGCTGGCGATGAGCGCGTCCACGGCGGCGCGGATCGCGGCGGGCGGGGCCAGCGGCTCGTCGCCCTGCAGGTTCACCACGAGGGTGTCATCGCTCCAGCCGCGCTGTGCTGCGGTTTCGGCCAGGCGGTCGGTGCCCGAGGCGTGATCGGACGAGGTCATGCACACGGTCACGCCCAGGGGCGCGAGCGCATCGGCGATGCGCGCGTCGTCGGTGGCGACGACGACCTCGCGCGCGCCGGCCTCGCGCGCGCGGCGGGCGACGTGCACGATCATGGGCTCGCCCGCGATCAGGCGCAGCGGCTTGCCCGGCAGGCGCGTGGAGGCGTAGCGCGCGGGAATGGCGACAACGAAATCGGGAGGTGCGGTGTCGGTCATGGGGAAAGCTCTCTCAGGCGCGCGGCCACGGCGTCAAGAAACGCGTCGGGAAGGACGGCGGACACCGGCACCGCCCAGGCGTTTGACGGCGCGATTCGGGCGCACTTGACCGCATCCTTCTCGGTCATCAGCACCGGCAGCGCATCGCCGAAGCGCAGGTCGGATGCGGCAAAGGGATGGTGGTCGGGAAACGGATGCGGAATCGGATCGAGCCCGGCGGCGCGGAGCGCCCGGAAGAAGCGCTCGGGATCGGCAATCCCGGCCACGGCGTGGACCGGTGCGCCCTGGAAGGACGACAGCGCCCGGGTCTCCGCGCCATCGAGCGATATCGCATTCGCCAGCGCCAGCCGCATCGGAACTTCTCCGGCACCCGCCTCGCCGCCATTGACGACGATGAAGTCGCAGGCTGCGGCGCGCTGCACCGGCTCTCGCAGCGGGCCGGCGGGCAAAAGCAGGCCGTTTCCCAGCCGTCGGCGTCCGTCGATCACCAGCACTTCGATATCGCGCGCCAGGGCGTAGTGCTGCAGGCCGTCATCGGCCACCAGCACGTCCACCTCGCCCGACGCCACGAGGAGGCGCGCCGCCTCGATGCGCCGCGCCGCGACAGCGACCGGCGCGCCGGTGCGGCGCATGATCAGCAGAGGTTCGTCGCCGACAGCGGCGGGAAGGTCATCCGCGTCGACGCGGCGTGCTCCGGTGTCCTGCCGCCCGTAGCCGCGCGAGATCACGCCGGGGCGAAAGCCGCGCCGGCGCAGCACCTCGACCAGCGTCACGGTCAGCGGCGTCTTGCCGGCGCCGCCCACGGCGAGGTTGCCCACAACAATCACCGGAACGCCGGCGCGTTCACCCGGCCTGCGCCCGGACACGAAGCCGGGGCGCCGCGCCTGCGCGACGCGTTCGGCGAGCAGTTCACCACCGTGGTGTTCGCCATCCATCGGGCCACCGCGGAGATCGCCAAGGACCCGCTGCGCGACACGCTGGCGTTCAACGAAGCGGTGCTGGCCCGCCACCCGCAGCGCTGGGGCTGGGTCCACAACAACGCCGCGTTGGCGGCCCGCGACCTCGGCGTGCAGCTGGCCCAGCGCGGCCAGGAGGCCGAGGCCAGGCAACTCTGGCAGCGCAGCTACGAACTGTACGAACAGGCCGCCGCACTGTCGCCCGACGACGCGCGGATCGCCAACGACTGTGGCCTGATGCTGATCTACCACCTGCACCGCGACTACGACCAGGCCAAGCGCCGGTTCGAACGGGCGATCGCGATCGGCCAGGCGCAGCTCGACGCGCTGCCGGCCGACACCGACCAACGCGAACGCGAACGCCTCGAGGAAGCCGTCGGCGACGCCTGGCAGAACCTCGCCGTGCTGGCCCAACAGATCGAGAAGCAGCCGTTCGCGGCCTACGAGGAGTTCTGCCGCAACGCGGTGCGCTACTACCCCTACCAGCGCCGCGAAGCCGCGGCGATGCTGCGCACCGCCGGCGCCAACGACCTGAAGTCGACGCAACGCAGCGCCAGCGACTTCGCCGCCGATGCCACAGCACCGGTGGCAGCGGCCCAGGGCGGTGCCCAGGAAGCGTTCGAGAAGGCCCAGAAGGAGGCCCGCACCAAGGCCGCCGCCGAGGACTTCGACGGTGCTTTGGCTGCGCTCGATGCCGTCGCCAAGGCCTGCGCGGCCTACGCGCCCTACCACGCCTACAAGGGCGAACTGAACCTCGCGCTGGCGCGCCAGGCGCTCGCGCAGGGCCGGAAGGGCGTCGACTTCTTCTTCCAGGACGCGATCCGCGCCTACCGCAAGGCCGTCGAACTCGATCCGGAGCCGGTCGGCCCGCGGCTGTTGCTGTCGCAGGCCCAGTACGAGGGCAACGACCTCGAAGGGGCCGCGCAGACCTGTTCGCAGCTGCTGCTGCACATGCAGTCGCAGGGCGGCGGCAAGCCCGACGACGTGCTCGCCGTGCACACCACGCGCGCCAACGCCGCGGCGCGCGCCTTCGCCGCCGCCAAGCAGAACGGCGGCGACGGCGCCGAACTGCTGACCGCCGCGCGGGCGTCGTTCCGGCTGCTCGAGCAGCAGGACCGGCTCGACGCGACGCTGCGCGGCCTGTGGTCGGTGACCGAACAATGGGCCGGCGCCCCCGCCGAAGCGGTCAACGTCTACGTGCGGGCCCTCGCCAAGGCCCCCGACGACCAGGCACTGATGAAGCTGGTGGTCGACACCGCGTTCGCGCAGAACCAGCTGCAACTGGCCGTCGACGCGTTCGCCAACCGGGACGACGCGACCGCGCTCTGGTACCGCGGCTGGGCCGGCTTCCTGCTCGGCGACACCGAGCGCGCCGATGCCAAGAAGGCCCAGCAGCTGCTCGACGACGCGATGGCCGCGTTCACGCAGTCGATGCAGAAGAACGCCGGCTACAAGGACAGCTGCGAGCAGTGGCTGGCGATGTGCCTGGGCAAGAAGGGCAACATCGCGTTCTTCGCCAAGGACCTCGCCAACGCCGAGCAGTGGCTGTTCGAAGGCCTGCGCATGCGGCCCGCCCTGCTCGAGACCGACCTCGGCCTGTCGGAGTCGATCAAGCTCGGCATCCTGCGGGTCGCCGACAGCCACTTCAAGGCCAACAACCTCGGCAAGGTCGAGGCGATCTACCGGATCGCCAGCGACCTCGCCAGCCAGGACGCCGACCTGCAGAACAACTCCGGCCTGTTCGCGCGCGACTGGGGCAACGTGCTCGAGCGCGACGGCAAGCAGAAGGAGGCGATGGGCATGTACGAGCAGAGCTACAAGGCCTACAGCCGCGCCCTCGAACTGACGCCGGACAGCGTGCGGTTGCGCAACGACTGCGCCTTGATCGCGATCTACCACCTCGACCGCGACTGGGAACTCAGCAAGAAGCGGCTCGACAGCGCGATCGCCGACGGCGAGAAGGTG
>JRYL01002661.1_pt1 | contig 30130 bp, 28 predicted proteins | sample 235391 | NCBI WGS metagenome assembly JRYL01 (sample SAMN03074223, study PRJNA261481) | activated sludge metagenome | biome: Wastewater Treatment Plant; feature: Wastewater; material: Activated sludge; isolation source: activated biomass of a wastewater treatment plant treating wastewater from... ...
TCGAGGACGGCAACCACGGCTTTCGCATCCAGCTGCGCCACGACGGCGAACGGGTGACGGACATCGGCGTGGATGCCCTGCGCCACCCCTTCAACACCTGCCCCGAGGCGGCCGGTCCGCTGCAGCGCATCGTCGGCCACAGGCTCGACAGCCCCATGCAGGCGCTGCGCGACCGCGTCGTACCCGGCGAGAACTGTACCCACATGTTCGACATGGCTGCCCTGGCGGTCAGCCACGCCGGGCACGGCGACGCGGTGCTCGAGTACGACATGGCGGTGGAAGACGACAAGGGGCGGCCGGCACGCGTCGACATCAGTTGCAACGGCCGCCAGGTCCACGCCTGGGAAGTCGAGGCACACCACGTCGTGGCGCCGCCGGCGCTCGCCGGCAAGCCGATGATGCGCGGCTTCCACGCCTGGGCCGCCGCCTGCTTCGACGGACTGGAGCTCGAAGCCGCGATCGCCCTGCAGCGCGCCTACTTCGTCGCCCAGAGCCGCCGCTTCAGCTTCGACCCGCCCGAGGCCAACCCCGGCATCGCCGACGGCATGCCGCAGGGCAGCTGCTATTCGTACAACCCCGGCGCGGTGGAACGCGCCCTGCGCAGCGCCGGCACGGTGCGCGATTTCACCCATGCCGCGGACAAACTGCTTCGCTTCGAACCCTGAACGAGGAGCCACAAGATGAGCAGCGGCACGACCACCATCCGCCCCGCAGCCCTGGCCGGCCTGCGCGTGATCGATTTCGGCCAGGGCGTCTCGGCGCCGCACTGCGCCCGCCTGTTCGCCGACTACGGCGCCGACGTGATCAAGGTGGAGCCTCCCGAGGGTGACCTGGTGCGGCAGATCGGCCCGGCGCGCCATGCCGGCATGGGGCCGATCTTCCTGAACACGAACCGCGGCAAGCGCAGCATCTGCCTGGACCTGAAGAAGCCCGAGGTGACCACCGCCACCGGCAGCAACGCCGAGGCGCGCCGCGTCGAGGTGAGCCTGCAGTAAGCGGCTGCTGCAAACGCGCGCATCAAGCCCGGCCTGGCCGGGCTTTTTCGTGGGTTGCGGCGGCAGGCGGCGCACACCCCGGATTTTCAGATACTACCCTATATGCATGCCGATAGCGCCCGTAGAATGGGCGCTGGCGATGCATACTCCCCTGTTTTGGGGCTGTGCCGTGGTGGGGAAGGCGCTGTCCGTGACAGAGCTGTCCGCGTCGCACGGACCGGCGTTCAGGCTTCCGCCATGCGCCCCGCCGCCACGCCGCGCAGAAAGCCCAGGATGCCGCGGTCGATGCCCAGCGGCTCCAGCAGCGTGGCCAGCAGCATCAGGTCGCGCGCGGCGCCGATGCTGGTCTGCAGCTCGGTCGCCTGCTCCTGCCAGCGGCGTGTGCGCTCTTTCGGCAGCACCGTGCGCAGCGCCTCCAGCACGTAGCGCGTGCGCTTGGCCAGCAGGCGCACGTTGTGCTGGTGCTCGATGCCTTCTTCGGTGTCGAGGTCGGCGGCTTCCATTTCCTCGATCTCGGCGGCCAGGCGCGCGTGCAGGCGCTTGGTGCGGCTGGCGGCCCAGTCGCCGATGCTGCGCTCGGCCAGCTCGGGCGTCCATGCGGCCTGCGGCAGCGCGTGCAGCCAGCGCTCCAGCCCCAGCAGCGCCTGGCCGGTGCCGGTGGCGCCCAGCGCGGCCAGCAGGCCGGCGCGGCGGATACGGCGCTCGGCGGTGACGGCCGCTTCCATGGTCTGCCATTCCTGTGCGCGCTCGCGGGCTGCTTCGTCGGTGCCGCCGATGTAGGCGTCGGCCCATTGCGGCAGGCTTTCCAGCGCCGCCACGTCCAGGTCGCGCATGGCGCCCAGGGCATTGAGCAGCGGGCGCAGGCCGGCGCTGTCGGGCGCGGGGTGGGCGTCGGCCAGCAGCGGCTTGAACAGCCACAGCGCGCTGCGCCAGCGCCGCCAGCCCACGCGCGCCTGGTGCACCAGCTCGGGGCCGTCGGCGCGCACGATGCCGCTCAGGTTCTCGATGAACTGGCCCAGCATTTCGCCCAGCACGGTCTGCGCGGCCAGCAGCACGGGGGTGTTCTCGGCCAGCTCCAGCTTGCGCGCGCGGCGCGGCGCGCGGGTGGTGCCGTCGACCAGGCGCCAGGCGCGCTCGGCCTTGCTCACCGGATCGGGCAGCACCGGCAGGTGGCTGGCGATGTGGTCGGCCAGCGCGAACAGGGCATCGGGAGGGCCTTTCAGCAGCTCCAGTTCCAGCTCGCACAGCTCGGCACGCTCGTCGCCGGCGCGGATGGCGCCGACGTCCAGCACCACCTCGATGCGGCTGCCGTCGTCGCCGGTGAACAGGCGCAGCGTGCGCGTGGCGTCGGTCTCGAAGCAGGGGGCGAGCTGCGGCAGCAGGGTGCCGTCGGCATCCAGCGTGGGCCAGGGCGTGCCCTGCAGCACGACGGGGTCGAGCTTGCCCTCGCGCACCGTGGCTTCCCACTCGCCGCGCTGACTCAGGCCGCCGGCACTGCTGTCTTCGGTCTTCAGGGCCTGCAGCCAGTGCACCTTTCCGCCGTCCTGGCGCTGGCTGCGCAGGCGCAGCACCGCGCGGGCCTGGCGCAGGTGCTGGGCCGGGGTGTCGAAGTAGATGTTGCGCAGCTTCTGCTGGGTGACGGGCAGGGCGGCCAGCAAGGGCAGGGCGGCGAGCTGCTCGCCGATGGCCTTGGGATCGGCGCCGGGCAGGGCGAGCTTGAGCTCGATCTCGGCGCTGGTCGCGGAGGTCATGGGGGGGTTCGAGGGGGTGGTCTTGTTCAAGTCAAAAATGGTCTGAGGCGCCGTACATAAAGCGCCAGCAGCTATAAATAAGTGAGTAACCAGGTTGGTCGATCATGACCGCAGGCCTTCGCCGGCGCCGTCGGTCGTGCGCTGGATCAGTTCGATCTTGTAGCCGTCCGGATCGGTGACGAAGGCGATGACGGTGGTGCCGCCCTTGACGGGGCCGGCCTCGCGCGTGACCTTGCCGCCTGCGGCCTTGATCTTGGCGCAGGCGGCGTAGGCATCGGGCACGCCGATGGCGATGTGGCCATAGGCCGTGCCCATGTCGTACTGCTCGGTGCCCCAGTTGTAGGTCAGCTCGATCTCGGCCTGGCCGGGGTTGCCGCCGTCGAAGCCCAGAAAGGCCAGCGAATACTTGTATTCGGGGTTCTCGGACGTGCGCAGCAGTTGCATGCCCAGCACCTGGGTGTAGAAGTCGATGGCGCGCTGGAGGTTGCCCACGCGCAGCATGGTGTGCAGGATTCTCATGCGCCCATTGTGACCTGCCTGCGTGACAGCGTCGCCAGGCCAAGCCCGCATTGGCGCCTGCAATGGAGAAATCGCTTGCACCTTGGCACGGAATAGGCAATATAATGCAGGTTGCGCCCGCAACTATTAGCACACTTATAAAATGCGGCGTTTAGGGATGGCCCGCAAACGCAGGGGCGATCCGCACCGTTAGACTGCCCAGCTGAATTCCCAGCTGGCTTCTTTTATTGCAGGAGACTGTTCCTATGACATCCAAGCGTCTGGTGGCCCGTGCCGCCGCCACCCTGTTGCTCGGTCTGGGCGCGCTGACGGGCGCCCACGCACAGACGGTGCTGAAAGTCTCGCACTTCCTGCCGCCGGGCTCGAACTTCCAGAAGAACTTCCTGGAGCCTTGGTGCGAGAAGATCGCCAAGGACTCGGCCGACAAGCTCAAGTGCCAGATCTACCCGGCGCTGCAACTGGGCGGCACGCCCGCGCAGCTGGCCGATCAGGTCAAGAACGGGGTGTCCGACATCGTGTGGACCTCGCCCAGCTATTCCACCGGCCGCTTCCCGCGTACCGAGGCGCTGGAACTGCCCTTCACCATGCCGCCTGATGGCATGGGCGGCAGCCGCGCCATGTGGGAGTTCTATGAGAAGCACGCACGCGACGACTACAAGGACTTCAAGGTCCTGACGATCTGGAGCGCCTCCAACGTGGTGCTGTCCACCGCCAGCAAGCCGATCCTGACCGCCGCCGACTTCAAGGGCGTGAAGCTGCGCAGCCCCTCGCGCTTTGCCGCGCTGTTCCTCACGGCGCTGGGCGGCACGCCCGTCAACATGCCGGTGGCGCAGGTCACCGAGGGCGTGTCCAAGGGCGTGATCGACGGCGCCATGGCGCCGTGGGAGGTGCTGCCGGCCACCAAGATCGACGAGGTGGTGAAGTTCCACATGGAAGGCCAGGCGAACCAGCCCGGCTTCACGCAGACGCCGATGGCGCTGCTGATGAACCAGCGCAAGTTCGACAGCCTGCCGGCCGACCTGAAGGCCGTGGTGGAGAAGAACAGCGGCCTGGTCGCGGCCGAGTGGCTGGGCAAGGTCTGGGACGACGGCAACAACGACGCCCGCAAGTCGCTGGCTGCGCGTGGCAACAAGGTGCTGACGATCAAGAACGAAGACCTGGCGGCGATCAAGAAGCAGACCGCCAGCGTCGAGGCCGACTGGATCAAGCAGGCCACCGCGCGCGGCCTCGATGGCAAGAAGCTGGCTGCCGAGGCCCACGCCATCGGCGCCAAATACATGCCGAAGTGAGGATGATGGGCGTATGACGCGCCCATGAACGCCCCGGCCTGCCACGACACGCGCTGCGTTCCTGGCAGGCTTTTCATCATTCAAGAACACATCGAGGAGGCAGCGTGGCTGAACTTGCGCCGGGCGCTACCGGAGAACCGAGTCCGTTCACCAGCGCCGCAGGGCGCTGGCTCGACCGCATCGCCACGTGGTGGGCGCTGTTCGGCGGCCTGATTTTCTGCGCCATCGTGGTCATGTCGATCATCTCCATCGTCGGCCGCAAGCTGTTCTCGGCACCGATCCAGGGCGACATGGAACTGCTGCAGATGGGCTCGGCCATCGGCGCCGCGGCCTTTCTGCCGCTGTGCGAGGTGTATGACCACCACATCAAGGTGGATGCCTTCACCAACGGTCTGAGTGCCCGCGCCCGCGCCTGGCTCGACGTGATGGGCCATGGCCTGCTGGCCTTCATGGGCGCACTGCTGACGTGGCGCACCGCGCTGTACGCTGTCTCGGCCAAGGAGACGATGGAAGTTTCGGCGCTGCTCTTGGTGCCGCTGTGGTGGCCCGTATCGCTGCTGGTGCCGAGCTTCCTGCTGCTCACGCTGACTGCGCTGGCGCGCCTGGGCATCTCGTTGCGCACGGCGACGGGAGGTGCGGCATGAGCGGCATGACGGTCGGACTGTGGATCTTCGCGATCCTGCTGTTTTTGCTGGCGATCCGCGTGCACGTGGGCGTCGGTATGTTCCTGGGCGGCGCGGCGGCCTTCCTGGCCATGAACGGGGGCGACCCGTCGGCGTTGCTGTTCACCCTCAACACCACGGCCTACGCGCGCCTGTCGAACTACGACCTGGCGGTGGTGCCGCTGTTCATGCTGATGGGCCAGTTCGCCACGCACGGCGGGCTGTCGAAGGCGCTGTTCCGCTGTGCGGCGGCGTTCCTGGGGCATTTGAAGGGCGGTTTGGGCATGGCGGCCGCGGGTGCCTGCGCGGGCTTTGGTGCCATCTGCGGCTCGTCGCTGGCCACCGCCGCCACCATGGCGCAGGTGGCGCTGCCCGAGCTGCGCGCGCACGGCTATTCGGGCAGGCTGGCCACCTCCACATTGGCTGCGGCCGGCACGCTGGGCATCCTGATCCCGCCCTCGGTGCCGCTGGTGATCTACGCGGTGCTGACGCAGGAATCGATCGGCAAGCTGTTCGTGGCCGCCGTCATCCCCGGCATCATTGCCACGCTGGGCTACATGCTGGTGATCCGCATCGTCGTGGCGCTCAACCCCGGTGCCGGCCCGGCCGGCGAAAAGTCGAGCTGGAGCGAACGCCTGGCCGCGCTGGTGGCGGTGATCCCCGTGATCCTGGTATTCATTGTGGTGATCTACGGCATCTACGGCGGCTGGGCCAACCCGACCGAGGCGGCCTCCATTGGCGCTGCCGCCTGCGCGGTGCTGGCTGTCGTCAACGGCATGCGCTGGAAGGGCCTGCGCGAGAGCCTGATCGGCACCGCCCACGCCACCGCGATGATCTTCCTGGTGCTGGTGGGTGCCGACCTGCTCAACTCCGGCCTGGCGCTGACGCAGATGCCGGTGGAACTGGCCAACTGGGTCAAGGACAGCGGCATGCCGCCCATGATGGTGCTGATCGCCATCCTGCTCATCTACCTGGTGCTGGGCTGCGTGATGGACTCGCTGGCGATGATCCTGCTGACGATCCCGATCTTCTATCCCATCATCATGGGCCTGGATTTCTGGGGGCTGAGCCAGGCCGACAAGTCGATCTGGTTCGGCATCCTGGCGCTGATGGTGGTCGAGATCGGGTTGATCACGCCGCCGATGGGCATGAACCTGTTCATCATCCAGAAGCTCTCGCGGACCGTGCCACTGATGGAGATTGCCCGCGGTGTGCTGCCCTTCCTGGTCTCCGACCTGACCCGGATCGTGCTGCTGGTGCTGTTCCCGGTGCTGGCGCTCTGGTTGGTGAACCTGGGGACGTGACGTCAACCCCGATGGGCACGAAAAAGCCGCGCAACGCGCGGCTTTTTTCATGTCCGGGAGCGGCCTGTGCCGAGGCCGGTCCGGCTACTTGGCCGCTGCCGCAGCAGGCTTGGCCGTGGCGGCGGCTGCGGGTGCCGCAGGCTTCTGGGCCGCCGGCTTGGCGGGGACACCAGCATAGCCAGCGCCGTTGACGGTCAGTCCGTTGTCGGAGAAGCGGCTGGCACTCTTTTCGCCCACGCCTTTCACGCGGGCGATGAAGTCATTCCAATCCTTGAATTTGCTCTTCTTGCGCTCATCGATGATCCGCGTGGACATGGCCGGGCCAATGCCCTTGACGCTGTCCAGATCGGCCGCTGTGGCCGTATTCACATCGACAGCGGCAAACGAAACGGCCGCGTAGAACATGGTCAATGCCGCCAAAAGCTTTTTCAACATGGGTTTCCTCCGATGTAACGATGAAGAGCCGGCACATGCCGGCCAATGATCTTGCCATAACGCGCCCGACCTGGAAGCCCGCGCTCTGCAAGGCATCCCCTGTACAGGGTAGAGCTTGTGGCGCCGCGGCTACAACTCTTCGATGCGCTTGGGGGGAAAGCTCTCCCAAGCCTGGCAGCCTGGGCACTGCCAGAAATAGCCCTGGGCCTCGAAGCCGCAGGCGGCACAGCGATAACGGGCCAGCGGGCGGGCCGCATGCTCCAGGGAGCGTTGAACCACCGGATGCGCCCCTTCCTGGGCAAACGGCTCGTGGCTGAGCCAGCGGGCAGCAGCGATCAGCGAGGGTTCCTGCGACATGTGGCGGACATAGCCCTCGCGCGCATCTTGCAGCGGCGCTCCCGCGAGCATCTGCGCCTGGACGATGGCATCCACCACGTCGACGGATGGTGCTGCGGCATAGCGTCGCTGGAGCAACTCGGTGGCCTGCGGCAGTTCGCCAATGGCCTGGCCGATGCGCACCAACTCGCTCGCGACCAGCGGGAGGGCTTGCGGCGCATGCGGTTCAAGGTCAAGCAGATGCTCGAACGCGCCCCGCAGATCATCCTGCATGGCCAGCAGGCCAGCCATCTGGATGCGGGGTCGGGCGGCGTGAGGGGCTGCATGGATGGCCTGCTCCAGCAACGTGCGAGCGGTGTCGGCATCCTTCTTCTTGTCCCAGGCATGGGCGGCCAGTTCGCATTGGTAATGTGCCAGACGGGCGGTGAAGTCGCCCTGATGCGCCTGCTGCAAGCGCTGGGCAATGTCTCGTGCCTGCACCCAGTCGCGTGAGCGCTCGTGCAGCGACAGCAAGGTCAGCCAGGCTTGCTCCTGGTAATGTGTGCCGTCCAGCTTGTGCAGTGCGGCTTCGGCCCGGTCGAGCAGGCCGGCTTTCAGAAAATCCTGCGCCAGGGCATGCTGCGCCCGATCGCGGTCGGCCTGGCTCAGATCGGCACGGGACAGCAGGTGCTCGTGAACCCGAACGGCGCGCTCGTATTCGCCGCGGCGGCGAAACAAGTTGCCCAGCGCGAAGTGCAGTTCCGACGTGTCCGGATCTCTCTGAACCGCTTCGATGAAGGCGTCGATGGCCTGATCCTGCTGCTCGTTCAGCAGGTAATTGAGGCCCTTGAAGTAGGCTTTGGGCGCCTGGCGATTTTCGATGCGGAGTTGGCGCAGATCCAGGCGCGATGCGATCCAGCCGAGCGCGAACACGATCGGCAGGCCCAGCAGGATCCAGCTGAGGTCAAACTCCATGCGGCGGGTCCGTCCGCTCGTCGCCGAGCGGGGCGAGGTCAGAGTGTGGCGCTGGCCTGGGCGCAGGTTTGCGGCGCGACCACCAGCCCGGCAGCATGCCGAGCACGCCGACCACCAGGCCCAGCGCAAAGGCGGCCAGCACGATCAACATCATGGGCGCACGCCACTGGTGACCGAACAGAAGATGGGCGGTGGCGTCCTGCTGGTTGTTCAGCGCAAAGGCGAACAGGGCAAAAAAAACGGCTGCCTTCAGTATCCACGTCAGCAGCCTGGTGAGCTTGTTCATGTGTCTTCTTCAGCGTCGAAGAAGATTCTAGCGGCGGGCACTCAGGCGTCTGGAGTTCGCTCGTCGCTGTCGACGGGCTGTGCCCCGACGGCTTCACGCAAGGCCTTGCCTGGCTTGAAGTGCGGCACCCGCCTTTCGGGGATGTGCACGCTTTCGCCAGTGCGGGGGTTGCGCCCCAGGCGCGGTGGCCGGCGATTGATGGAAAAGCTGCCGAAGCCGCGGATCTCGATCCTGTGCCCACGCACCAGCGCATCGCTCATGGCGTCAAGAATCGTCTTGACGGCCGCGTCGGCGTCGCGTTGCGTGAGCTGACCGAAGCGTTCGGCCAGCAGTTCAACCAGGTCGGAGCGGGTCATGTTCCCGAAGGCACGGCCAAGGTGGTGCCTGGCCGTGCTTTCCCTTCTTACTTCTCGCTGCTGTCCAGCTTGGCACGCAGCAATGCGCCAAGGCTGGTGGTGCCGGCCGTGCCGCTGCTCTGGCTCAGGCTGGACATGGCTTCCTGCTGGTCGGCAGCGTCCTTGGCCTTGACGGACAACTGAATGTTGCGCGTCTTGCGGTCGACGTTGACCACCACGGCAGTCACTTCGTCGCCCACCTTCAGCACCTGGCTCGCGTCTTCCACGCGGTCACGGCTGATTTCGGAGGCGCGCAGGTAGCCCACCACGTCCTGGCCCAGGTCGATCTCGGCGCCGCGGGCATCGACGCTCTTGACCTTGCCGGTCACCGTCTGGCCCTTGTCGTTCACCGTCACGAAGGTGGTGAACGGGTCCTGGTCGAGCTGCTTGATGCCCAGGCTGATGCGCTCGCGGTCGACGTCGACGGCCAGCACGATGGCCTCGACTTCCTGGCCCTTCTTGTAATTGCGGACGGCGGCTTCGCCGGGCTCGTTCCACGACAGATCGGACAGATGCACCAGGCCGTCGATGCCGGCGGCCAGGCCGACGAACACTCCGAAGTCGGTGATCGACTTGATCGGGCCCTTGACGCGGTCGCCGCGCTTGGTGTTCTGCGCGAATTCCTGCCAGGGGTTGGCGCGGCATTGCTTCATGCCCAGGGAGATGCGGCGCTTGTCTTCGTCGATCTCGAGCACCATGACCTCGACCTCGTCGCCCAGCGACACGATCTTGCTCGGGGCCACGTTCTTGTTGGTCCAGTCCATCTCGGACACGTGCACCAGGCCTTCGATGCCGGGCTCCAGCTCGACGAAGGCGCCGTAGTCGGCGATGTTGGTGACCTTGCCGAACATGCGCGTGCCCTGCGGGTAGCGGCGGCTCACGCCCAGCCACGGGTCGTCGCCCATCTGCTTGAGGCCCAGCGACACGCGGTTCTTCTCGGTGTCGAACTTGAGGATCTTGGCGGTGATTTCCTGGCCGGCCTGCACCACCTCGCTGGGGTGGCGCACGCGGCGCCAGGCCATGTCGGTGATGTGCAGCAGGCCGTCGATGCCGCCCAGGTCGACGAACGCGCCGTATTCGGTGATGTTCTTGACCACGCCGTTGACGATGGCGCCTTCCTTCAGCGTCTCCATCAGCTTGGCGCGCTCTTCGCCCATGCTGGCCTCGACCACGGCGCGGCGGCTCAGCACCACGTTGTTGCGCTTGCGGTCGAGCTTGATGACCTTGAACTCGAGGGTCTTGTTCTCGTACGGCGTCAGGTCCTTGGTGGGGCGGGTGTCGACCAGCGAGCCGGGCAGGAAGGCGCGGATGCCGTTGACCAGCACCGTCAGGCCACCCTTGACCTTGCCGGCGGTGGTGCCGGTGACGAAGTCGCCCGATTCCAGGGCTTGTTCCAGCGCCAGCCAGGAGGCGAGGCGCTTGGCGGTGTCGCGGCTCAGGATAGTGTCGCCGTAGCCGTTTTCGATGGAGCCGATGGCCACCGGCACGAAGGCGCCGGGTTCGACCTCGACTTCGCCTTGGTCGTTCTTGAATTCCTCGATCGGGATGTAGGCCTCGGACTTGAGGCCGGCATTCACGACGACGAAGCTGTGCTCGACGCGCACGACTTCGGCGGTGATGACTTCACCCGGGCGCATTTCGGTGCGCTGCAGGGATTCCTCGAACAACTGGGCAAAAGATTCAGACATGAAAGGTTCCTTGTCCGCACACACAGGTTCACGACGGCACGGTGTAATCGTTTCTAAAGGCTGGTGGCGGGGACGTGGTTTGCGGCAGGACCGCGGTCAGGTTGAACAACCCATGGACTCAGTGCGCTTGAACGCGCGGAGGGAAGCCAATGGGGCGGGTGGCCGGTCAAGGCGCAGCAACGTGTCTTGACCAGGTGGGCGGCCACACCTTCAGGAGGTGCGAAACGGCTGCCTCTCCTGCCACCAGCGGAGCACCTGATCGACCGATTCCTCGACCGTCAGCTGCGAGTTGTCCAGCAGCAGGGCGTCTTGCGCGGGCTTGAGAGGCGATGCGGTGCGGGACTGATCCCGCGCATCGCGCGCTTCCAAGTCGGCGCGAAGACTGTTGATATTAGCAGGAATTCCCTTGGAAATCAATTGCTTATGGCGCCTTTCGGCGCGCTGCGCAGCACCGGCAGTGAGATAGACCTTGAGCGCCGCCTGCGGAAAGATGGTGGTGCCCATGTCGCGCCCATCGGCCACCAGGCCGGGCAGGCAGGCAAAGCCGTGCTGCAAATTCAGGAGCGACTGGCGCACGCCAGGCAAGGCGGAAACGCATGATGCATCCATGCCTGCAGCTTCGGTGCGAATGGCGTCGCTGACGTCCTCGTCGCCGAGCAGGATGCGATCGGCCACAAAGCGCACCGGCAGGGACTGGGCCAGGGCGCTGATTGCTGCCTCGTTGCACGGATCGGGTTCCAGCTGCGCGCGGCGGGCGGCCAAGCCGGTGAGCCGGTACAGCGAACCGGAGTCGAGGTAGTGATAGCCCAGCCGGCGCGCCACTTCGCTGGCCAGCGTGCCCTTGCCGGAGGCCGTGGGGCCGTCGATGCAGATGACGGGCACGGCACCTGCTGGCTGTGCGATGGCGAACAGTGTTTCGAGGTAATCCGGGAAGGTCTTGGCGACGCACTTGGGGTCTTCGATGCGCACCGGCAGGCCGGCGGGATTGAAGGCTGCCAGCGAGCCGCACATGGCCATGCGGTGGTCGTCGTAGGTGTGGATCGACGCCGCGCGCCAGGCGCCAGCGTCGGGCAATGGCATCACGCGGATGAAGTCGGCGCCTTCCTCGACCTCCGCACCCAGCTTGCGCAGCTCGGTGGCCATGGCGGCGATGCGGTCGGTTTCCTTCACGCGCCAGCTGGCGATGTTGCGCAGCGTGGTCGGACCGTCGGCATAGAGTGCCATCACCGCCAGCGTCATCGCCGCGTCGGGGATGTGGTTGCAATCCAAGTCGATGGCCTTCAACGGCCACTGGCCGCGCCGCACGTGAAGCCAATTGGGACCGCTTTGAATCTCGGCGCCCATCATCCGTGCGGCTTCGACGAAGCGGATGTCGCCCTGGATGGAGGTTTCGCCCACGCCCTCTATTTTCAAGCCTTTCTGGCCTTCAGGCGGCGCCGATAAAGCGCCAGCAGCTATGAAATAACTAGCTGAAGAAGCGTCGGCTTCGACATGGATTTGGCCGGGCGACTGGTAGCGGCTGCCTGCGGGGATGACGAAGCGTGCCCAGTTCTCGCGCCGCACCTGCACGCCGAAGCGCGCCAGCAGCTGCAGCGTGATGTCGATGTAGGGCTTGGAGATCAGCTCGCCCACGACGTCAACGACGACATCCTGCGTCTGCGCAGCCAGCGGCAGGGCCATCAGCAGCGCTGTGAGGAACTGGCTGGACACGTCGCCGCGCACGGGGATCGGCTGGCCGAGCCGCAACTGGGGCTGGCCGATGCGCAGCGGCGGGTAGCCTTCCTGGCCGAGGTAGTCGACGCGGCAGCCCACGGCCCGCAGCGCATTGACCAGGTCGCCGATGGGCCGCTCGTGCATGCGTGGAATCCCGCTGAGCGTGTAGTCGCCACCCAGCACCGCCAGTGCGGCCGTCAGAGGTCGCATGGCCGTGCCGGCGTTGCCCAGGAACAAGTCGGCCTGCGGCTGGCGCGGGCGACTGCCCAAGCCATCGATGACGGCGGTTGCGCCCTCGACCGTCACACTGCAACCCAGCTGCCGCAAGGCCTGCAGCATCACGCGCGTATCGTCGGAGTCGAGCAGATCGTGGACGGTGGTCCGACCTTCGCACAGCGCCGCCAGCAGCAGCACGCGGTTGGAGATGCTCTTGGAGCCGGCCAGGCGCACCGTACCGGAGACAGAGCGCAGCGCCGGTATGTCGAGAAATTCGGTATCGAACACGGGGGTGAAGCGGCGTCAACGTGCGCCGGGTGACACGCGCCAGTTGGCCCGTGCGTGGCTGGCGCGGTTGATCAGGCGCTCCAGTTCGTCGGCCTGGCCATTGACGATCAAGTGCTGGAATTCAGCCAGGGCGAGCTGGAATTGCTCGGTCTGGCGCGCCAGCTCCTCGCGGTTGGCGATCAGCACGTCGCGCCACATCTGCGGATCAGCCGCAGCAATGCGGCTGAAGTCGCGGAACCCCGGACCCGCCATCGAGAGGTAGTCCTTGCCTTCGGGCTGGCCGGTGATGCTGTTCATGAGCGCGAACGCCAGCAGATGCGGCAAGTGACTGACCGCGGCGAAGGCGGCGTCGTGTGCCTCGGGCGACATCGTGACCACCTCGCAGCCGAGCGCGCGCCACAGGGTGACGGCCTGGTCGAGCTTGGTGGTCAGGGTGCGCTCGATCGGCGTGAGGATGACCTGCCTGCCGGCGTACAGACCGGCGTCGGCATTCTCGACGCCCGACACTTCGCGGCCGGTGATCGGGTGGCAGGGCACGAACACGCCGACGTCATGCTTGAGCACGCGGCGCGCGGCGTCGACCACATCGCGCTTGCTGGAGCCGACGTCCATGATCAGCATGTCGGGACTGACGAGGTGGCGGATGGCTTTCAGCGTGGTTTCGGTGGCGGCCACGGGCACGGCCAGCAGCACCAGATCGGCACCAGAGACGGCGAGCAGGGCAGACGGCGCCTCGACATCGATCACGCCCAGTTGCAAGGCCCGCGCGGTGGTGGAGGGCGACTTGCTGTAGCCGACGACCCGGCGCACCAGGCCGGCTCGCTTGAGCGCCAGGGCGAACGAGCCGCCCATCAGGCCGCAGCCGATCAGTCCGAGTTGTTCAAACATCTTGTCCGAGAGGGTAGGCGCCCAGCATCTTGTAGAACGCGCAGTAGGCCTGAAGTTCGGCCAGTGCTGCCGCCACGTTGGGCTGGCTCGGGTGCCCCTGCAGGTCGATGTAGAAATAGTATTCCCATTTGCCGGACTTGGCCGGGCGCGACTCCAGGCGCGTCATCGAGACTCCGTGCTTTTTCAACGGAGTCAGCATGTCGTGCACCGAGCCGGGCTTGTTGGGCACCGACACCACGATGCTGGTGCAGTCGCGTCCAGTGGCGGCGGGCATCGCCAGGGTCTGCGGCAGGCAGATCACGGCGAAGCGCGTGCGGTTGTAGGCCTCGTCCTGGATGGCATGGGCGACGATGTGCAGCCCGAACCGCGATGCGGCTCGCTCGCTGGCCAGGCCGGCCCAGGCCGGGTTGGTGGACGCCAGGCGAGCGCCTTCGGCGTTGCTGGACACCGCGCGGCGCTCGGCCTTCGGCAGATGCTCTGACAGCCAGCCCTGGCACTGCATCAGGGCCTGGGGATGGGCCAGCACGACCTCGATGCCTTCGAGCGAATTGACCTGCCGCAGCAGGTTGTGGCGCACGAGCAGGCTGACCTCGCCCACGGTGTGCACGGGTGAATGCAGGAACAGGTCGAACGAGCGCGCCACCACGCCCTCGGTGGAGTTCTCCATGCCCACCACGCCGAATTGCGAAGTGCCGGCGGCCGTGGCGTGGAACACCTCGTCGAAGCTGTTGCAGTAGATCAGGTTGGCGGCGCTGCCGAAGAATTCGATGGCAGCCTGCTCGCAGAACGTGCCTTGCGGACCAAGCACCGCCACGCGCTGCGGCACTTCCAGTGCCAGGCAGGCGGACATGATCTCGCGCCAGATGGCGGCCACGTGCTGGTTCAGCAGCGGCCCCGGGTTGGCGGCCTGTATCTTCTCGATGACCTGCGCCACGCGATCGGGGCGGAAAAAAGGCGTGCCTTCTTCGCGCTTGAGGTCGCCCACCTCTTCGGCCACTCGGGCGCGCTGATTCAGCAGCGACAGCAACTGGGCGTCCAGGCTGTCGATCTGCACCCGAAGCCTGGCCAGTGCTTCGGACTGGATGGGAGGTGGCGAACTCATGGGATCAGAATGCTCCGGAAAACGACAATGCGCCGGCAGGTTGCCGGCGCAGCATGGGGTGAGCCGGTTTCTTACTTCTTGCCGCCGTTGGAAGAGCCCGTACTGGCACTGACGATGCGGTTCGCTGCCGTGTCGAAGTTCTTGGCACCAGCTTCAACTGAACTGCGGGTGGCGTCGATCACGCGCTTGGCCCAGGCGTTGGTGGCTTCTGGGCCCAGTGCCTGAAACTTGGTGCTGACCGGCGATTCGAGGTAGGCGATGATGGTCTTCAGTTCGTCTTCGGTGAGCTTCTCCATGAAGATCGGCACCAGCGCGGCTTCGCCAGCCTTGCCGACCTGGGCTTCCACGGTCTTGTGCGTGCTGTCCGCGAACTTCTTCAACTCGACATCCAGCTTGTCGCGTACTTCTTTCTGCTTGGCCGGCGGCACGGTTTCGTCCAGGCGTTGCGACCAGTTGGCCAGCACCGGCTGCACCGCGGTGGCGGTCAACTGCTCGGCCAGCGCTGCACTGTCGGCCTTCAGCTGGATTTGCGCCAGCTTGGTGGCCAAGGCACGTTTGCCATCATTTTGGGCTGTAGCCGGCATGGATAGTGCGCAAGCAGCTGCCAATACGATAGCAGCAGGAAGGCGAAGATAAGTGACTTTCAAGGTTTACTCCGTTGGGGGATCCTGGGGTTCATCGGTTGCGGCTTCCTGCGCATCGTTCTCGACGATGCGCTGCAGGCCGCTCAGCTGAGCGCCGTCGTCGAGGGCGATGAGGGTGACGCCCTGCGTGGCGCGCCCCATCTCGCGAATCTCGGCCACGCGGGTGCGCACCAGCACGCCCTTGTCGGTGATCAGCATGATCTCATCCTCAACGCCGACGAGGGTCGCGGCGACGACCTTGCCGTTGCGCTCGCTCTGCTGGATGGCGATCATGCCTTTGGTGCCACGGCCGTGGCGTGTGTATTCGGTAATGTTGGTGCGCTTTCCGTAACCGTTCTCGGTGGCGGTCAGAACGCTGTTGCGGGCGTTTGGTTCCGTGCCGGGTTCGGCTGCCTCGGCGTCGGCCACCAGCATGGCGATGACGCTCTGGCCCTCTTCCAGCTGCATGCCGCGCACGCCGCGCGCGTTGCGGCCCATGGGGCGCACGTCGTTCTCGTCGAAGCGCACGGCTTTGCCGCCATCGGAGAACAGCATCACGTCGTGCTCGCCGTCCGTCAGTGCGGCGCCGATCAGGTAATCGCCTTCGTCCAGGTCGACGGCGATGATGCCGGCCTTGCGCGGGTTGCTGAACTCGGGCAGCGCGGTCTTCTTGACGGTGCCCATCGACGTCGCCATGAAGACGTAGCGGTTCTCCGGGAAGCTGCGTGCTTCACCAGTGAGCGGCAGCACGACGTTGATCTTTTCGCCCTCGGCCAGCGGGAACATGTTGACGATGGGGCGCCCGCGCGAGCCGCGCGAGCCCGAGGGGACTTCCCACACCTTGAGCCAGTACAGCCGCCCGCGGTTGGAAAAGCCCAGGATGTAGTCGTGCGTGTTGGCGATGAAGAGCTGGTCGATCCAGTCGTCTTCCTTGGTCGCCGTGGCCTGCTTGCCGCGGCCGCCGCGCTTCTGGGCGCGGTACTCGCTCAGGGGCTGCGCCTTGATGTAGCCGGTATGGCTCAGCGTCACCACCATGTCGGTCGGCGTGATCAGGTCTTCGGTGGCCAGATCCTGCGCGTTGTGCTCGATGGTGGAGCGGCGCGCACCTTCCTTGGTCTGGCCGAACTCGGTCTTCAGCGCGGTCAACTCCTCGCTGATGATGGTCGATACGCGCGCCGGCTTGGCCAGGATGTCGAGCAGATCCTCAATCTCGGACATCACTTCCTTGTATTCGGCAACGATCTTGTCTTGCTCCAGCCCCGTCAGGCGCTGCAGACGCATCTGCAGGATTTCCTGCGCCTGCGTGTCCGACAGGCGATACAGGCCATCCGCCTGCAAACCGTAGGCACGGTCGAGGTCATCCGGGCGGTAGTCGTCGGCGCTAATGGTGACGCCGTCCTCGCGTGTGCGCGTCAGCATCTCGCGCACCAAAGCGCTGTCCCAGCTGCGCGCCATCAGCTCGGCCTTGGCCACCGGCGGGGTGGGCGATTCGCGGATGATGCGGATGAACTCGTCGATGTTGGCCAGCGCCACCGCCAGGCCTTCCAGCACGTGGCCCCGCTCGCGGGCCTTGCGCAGGTCGTACACCGTGCGCCGCGTCACCACTTCGCGGCGGTGCTGGATGAAGACCTGCAGCAGTTCCTTCAGGTTGCACAGCTTGGGCTGACCGTCGATCAGCGCCACCATGTTGACGCCGAAGGTGTCCTGCAGCTGTGTCTGCTTGTACAGGTTGTTCAGCACCACCTCGGGCACTTCGCCGCGCTTGAGCTCGATCACCAGGCGCATGCCCGACTTGTCGGACTCATCCTGGATGTGGCTGATGCCTTCGAGCTTCTTCTCGTGCACCAGCTCGGCCATGCGCTCCTGCAGCGTCTTCTTGTTGACCTGGTAGGGGAGTTCGTCAACGATGATGGCCTGGCGCTGACCCTTGTCGATGTCCTCGAAGTGCACCTTGGCGCGCATCACCACACGGCCACGGCCGGTGCGGTAGCCGTCCTTGACGCCCTGGATGCCATAGATGATGCCCCCGGTGGGGAAGTCTGGCGCCGGCACGATCTCCATCAACTCGTCGATGCTGGCTTCGGGCTGGCGCAGCAGATGCAGGCAGGCATCCACCACTTCGTTGAGGTTGTGCGGCGGGATGTTCGTGGCCATGCCCACCGCGATGCCGCCCGAGCCGTTGACCAGCAGGTTGGGCACGCGCGTCGGCAGGACGGTGGGCTCCAGCTCCTTGCCGTCGTAGTTGGGCACCATGTCGACGGTCTGCTTGTCGATATCGGCGAGGATCTCGCCGGCGATCTTCTCCAGCCGGCATTCCGTATAGCGGTAAGCGGCGGCGCTGTCGCCGTCGACCGAGCCGAAGTTGCCTTGGCCGTCGATCAGTGGGTACCGCATGGAGAAGTCCTGGGCCATGCGCACCAGTGCTTCATAAGTGGCGAAGTCGCCGTGCGGGTGAAAGCGGCCGAGCACGTCACCGACCACCCGGGCGCACTTCACGTAAGGACGGTTCCAGACATTGTTGGCCTCGTGCATGGAGAACAGCACGCGGCGGTGCACCGGCTTCAGGCCGTCACGTGCGTCGGGAAGTGCGCGTCCCACGATCACGCTCATGGCGTAATCCAGGTAGCTTCGCCGCATCTCCTCTTCCAGACTGATCGGGAGCGTTTCTTTGGCGAATGAAGTCATATCTATATAGAGAGTCCCGCCCGAGCGGGCGAAAGTCGCTGATTCTAGGCGCTTTGCGGTGTCGTATCACAGCAACATTCGGCTTGAATTGAGCGCTTGTCTGACGGGGCGCGCCGCGGTTCTGTTAAGAATGCACAAAGACGTGTGGCACAATCAATCCAACGTTTTTGGTGGTGGTCACTTGAAGCGTCCGATTTATCGCAGCCCGGCTGCGGCTTTTTTCCCCATGAGGAGAACCATGAAGAAACTGAACAAAGTAGCGATCATGTTCGCTGTTGCAACCGTGGCTGGTTCCGCCTTCGCAGCTGGCTCGACGATCAACTCCGACAACTGGCGCAGCGGCCACGGCAACCTGATCTGGAAGAACGGCACCAACGAACTGTGCTGGCGCGATGCCTTCTGGACGCCCGCTACCGCTGCTCCTGGCTGCGATGGCGCTCTGGAAGCACCGAAGGCCGCCGCTCCCGCTCCTGCCGCCGCTCCGGCTCCTGCCGCAGCTGCTCCGGCACCTGCTCCCGCACCTGCTCCTGTGGCCGCCCAGAAGGTGACCTACGCTGCCGACGCCTTCTTCGACTTCGACAAGTCGGTGCTGAAGCCCGAAGGCCGCGCCAAGCTGGACGATCTGGTCAGCAAGATCCAAGGCATCAACCTGGAAGTCATCATTGCTGTGGGTCACACCGACTCGGTCGGCTCTGACGCCTACAACCAGCGCCTGTCGGTCCGCCGTGCCGAAGCCGTGAAGGCCTACCTGGTGTCCAAGGGCATCGAGCGCAACCGCATCTACACCGAAGGCAAGGGCGAAAAGCAGCCTGTGGCTGACAACCGTACCGCCGAAGGCCGCGCGAAGAACCGTCGCGTGGAAGTGGAAGTGGTGGGCACGCGCGCCACGAAGTAATCCGATCCTTTTCGGACATTACTCAAAGAGCCTTGGGAGCGTCAGCTCCCGGGGCTTTTTTTCATTGGACCGATGAAATTGTCTGCGCGATGAAGTGCCGTGGCGTTGGGGCCATCGTCCTGATCTCTGGTGCCCTTTTTGGCCTTGCTCCGGCGGTGAATGCCGGTTCGCAAGGTGATCACGTCGTCGCCGGGGCTCTTGAGGCGCCTTGTGACTTTCGAGCAGGGCTCTCACGCATGGAGCCTGGGACGCAGCCTGTCGCGCAGATGGTGCTGTCACCCCGCATGCCTTACGCGCTGCAGGAATGGCGCCGGATGGCTGGGGTGGCCCGCGAGGCTGGATTCCACGTCGTCGTCTTTCGCGATCCCCGGGTTGCTCAGGATGAGTGGCTGCAGGCTGTCGCTGCTGCCGGCGCAATGGAGTTGACCGAAGCTCCCGCGCTCGACCCGGATACCGGGCGGGCTTGTCAAGTGCTGAATCACTCTCCCGCCACCATCGTTGTCCGTTGTGGGCGCGCGCACCCGTGGCCGATCCTCGGCGTCATGCCGGACGCTGCATGGCATGGTCTGCTGCAAGCGCGGCGCACCGAACTGGAGGCCGTGTCATGCCGTTGAACAGGGCGTTCAGGGGTGGCCGGCATGCGGGTGTGCTGGCGCTGGGCGTCGGCGCCGCCATGGCGATGGCTCACGCCGCAGGGCCGGCATGCATTCCGCCCTTGACCTATCTGCCGCTGGACGCCCACATCGTTGGCCGCGACACGCACGGCGTAGCAGCGTTGGGAACGTACGAACGCATCAGCCCGGACGGACGTTTCATCCTGCGCTCGTATTCTGGCGCTCAGTTGGGCAAGGTGAGTTTGATGGAACTGCCTGCAACATCCAGCGGCGCTGTCAAGGCTTATCGCACGCCGTTTTCCAACGAGGCATTTCCTGTCCAGGGCACATGGCGATACCTTGTCGACGTTTCTGGCGAACACTATCGCTTCAGCGACATTCCGCGTCTGCAGACAGCGGCCAAGCCACTGTTCAAGGGGGGAATGACGGGCTTCTACGCAGCAGCGTCCGAACTGGGACCATGGGTTGACCGCGGGGAGGGTTCTTCTGGAAGCGGCCAACGCGTGCAGATTCGATCTTTGAGCTGGCCCCAGAATGCCGATTCGGATGCGCAAGGCGTCGGGCCTCTGCAAGTGGCTGCCATCGAGGTGCAGGATGCAGGGGCGACTGCCAAGGTCGTCAATACCGTCGGCCCACGCTTTATCTGTGGCCATCGCGCCGCGGCCGACGGCAACGTGTATGCGCTGCCCATGCTGTCGGTTGACGGCGCGGAGTTCTCGGCCATTCCGCAAGCACCGCGTGCTGGTCAGCCATCCATGCGTGTCTATGGGCTGGCGCCGGCCGCCGATGCGCTTGATCACCCATGCGATCTGCGCGCAGACCTGGGCCTGTCGCCCAGCAAGGCCGTGTTTGGCTTCCCGCGCGCCGGCACTTCCGCGTGGCTGACGTACAGCGATCTCGGCCATGTTTATGTGCACGACCGCGATCTCAGGCAGACATTCAGGCTGGAGCACGCCAAGCATCGGGTGCTGGCCAGCGCGTTCCCGGGTCTGACACGGGACGGGCGCGTCATCTACGGTGCGACATGGCGTGACTGCGCTGACGCCCAGCGCTGCCCGGAGCAGGCCGGCTACGTCGTCGCCGACCCTTATCAAAGCCATGCGTATCGCAGCTACTGGAAGTCACGCGGTGAGAATGCGCCAAAAGCCTGCATCACGCACGATGAAGTGGCAGCAGAGCGCACGAGGTTTGCGCGGTTCCATGGCCTGAGCGATTGAGTAGCCGCTCTGGTTCAGCGACCCGTGCATGGGACAATGCCCGCCATGAACACAGCCAATGTAGACCATGCCGAACTGGCCAAGTTTTCGTCCTTGGCGCACCGCTGGTGGGACCAAGCGGGCGAGTTCGGCCCCCTGCATGCCATCAACCCCCTGCGCCTCGAATGGATCGACAGCATCGCACCGCTGAACGGGCATCGTGTGTTGGACGTGGGTTGTGGCGGCGGCATTCTGGCCGACGCGATGGCGCGCAAAGGCGCGGATGTGCTGGGCATCGATCTGGCGGAAAAATCCCTCAAGGTTGCGCAACTGCATGCGCTGGAGGCCGGCACGCCCCACATCGCCTACCGACAGATCTCGGCCGAAGCGCTGGCGGATGAATTGCCTGGCCAGTTTGACGTCGTCACCTGCATGGAGATGCTGGAGCACGTGCCCGACCCGGCCTCCATCGTCCGCGCCTGCGCGCAACTGGTCAAACCCGGTGGCTGGGTGTTCTTCTCGACCATCAACCGCAACCCCAAGTCTTTTCTGCTCGCGATCGTCGGTGCCGAGTACTTGCTGAACCTGGTGCCACGCGGCACGCACGAATACGCGCGCCTGCTGCGCCCCAGCGAACTGGGCCAGTTCTGCCGTGCGGCGGGGCTTGACCTGCAGCACAGCCGTGGTCTCGAATACAACCCCATCACGCGCCGCTATCGGCTGTCGCGCGATACCAGCGTCAACTTCATGCTGGCAGCACGCAAGCCGCCGGCCGCTGGCTGAGTGCGCAGATGTTCGGTCACATCCGCTGCGTGCTGTTCGACCTCGACGGCACCCTCATCGACAGCGCTGCCGACCTGGGCCTGGCCGCCGACGAGATGCGCGTCGCGCGTGGTTTGCCGTCGCTGCCCATCGAAGCGTACCGGGCCCACGCGGGCGCCGGCGCCCGGGGCATGCTGGGCACGGCGTTCGGCGTCACCCCCGAGCACGCCGAATTTGGCGCCTTGAAGGAAGAGTTCTTCGACCGCTACGAGCAGCGCATGACGCGCCTCACCCGCCCGTTCGAGGGGGTCGACCAACTCCTGCTCACGCTGACGCGCCAACGCATCGCCTGGGGTGTGGTCACCAACAAGTCGAGGCGCTTCACTGTTCCGCTCACGGCAACCATGTCGCTGTTCAGCGCCGCCGGCACCATCGTCTGCGGCGATACCACACCGCACATCAAGCCGCATCCCGCGCCGGTGCACGAGGCCATGCGACAGATGAACGTGTCACCAGCGCATTGCGTGTACGTGGGCGACGACGAGCGCGACATGCAGGCCGGGCGCGCCGCGGGCGTGGCCACCGTGGCGGCACGTTACGGCTACCTTGGCGCCGGCGCCGATGTTTCACGCTGGTTGGCGGACGCCATCATCGATTCGCCCATCCAGCTCTTGAATTTGTTCGATACAGCCTAAAATAGCCGGTACAGGGGCTGCATTGGTTTCGACGTGGGTTGGAATCGCCTCAGGGCATGTCGAGGTTCAGTCACCTCGTAAAACCGCTGAAAAAAACTAACTGCAAACGACGAACGTTTCGCACTCGCCGCCTAAACACCGGTGAGCCTCGCAACAGCAGGCCGATGGGCTGGGCAAGGGGGTCGCAAGACCTCCCGGCTGCGAGGGAATCCACATCGGCTGGTTCACGTCCGGGTGCCTTGGGCGTGAACGAGATTCAAGGGCACTGGCTGCTTCGATAGCGTGCGACTGCGCGATCGAGGTGGCGAGACTCAAAACAGACCGCTAAACATGTAGAACTGGGCGTGGAAGATTTGCGGACGCGGGTTCAAATCCCGCCAGCTCCACCAATAACGAAACCCCAACCGTTCTCGGTTGGGGTTTTTTCTTGCCCGATCGCACCAGTTCCCGCGTGTTCTTGGGGGTTCCTGCGGAAGCCTGCGGACTTCGCCAGCCGCCCGAATTGGCGCCGTTCCGGGCCACATTTCATTCTCTCCTGGCCATTCCTCGCTCCGACCTCGCTCCCCGGAACTGACCCAAAGTCCGCAAAGGCCCGAATTTCGAGCCTTACATATCAACGAGTTACTCGCGGACGAATCAAGCAGTTGGATTGCAGCATTGGGAAGCAAAGGAAACCGCATTGGTTGTATTTTGTCGGTATATATTGACTACTACCGACGTAATGCAACATCATGGTGGCATGGAAACTTCGCACCAGACCATTCTCGATCTCGCCGCCCAGCGCGGCCTCATACGCCCGCGAGATCTCGACGCGCTGGGGCTGCCCAGTGTCGCCCTCACGCGGCTGGTTCGGCAGGGCCTGCTCGTCCGCGTGGGTCGCGGTCTGTACGCCCGTCCCGATCGCAGCGTATCCGAGCATGGCACGCTGGCCGAGGTGGCCCGCAAACAACCGCAAGCCATCGTCTGCCTGCTGTCAGCACTGCGGGTGCACGACCTCACCACGCAGTCGCCATTCGAGGTCTGGCTGGCGATTCCCAATAAGGCGCGTGCGCCGAAGATGGACTATCCGCCGCTGCGCGTCGTGCGCTTCTCCGGCGCTGGGCTGACCGACGGAATAGAAGAGCACCAGATCGATGGCGTGACCGTGCGCGTGACCAATGTCGCCCGCACCGTGGCCGACTGCTTCAAGTTCCGCAACAAGATCGGCCTCGATGTCGCGTTGGAAGCGCTGCAGGAATCGTGGCGTGCCAAACGCGTGACCGTGGACGAACTCTGGCGCCATGCGACTCTGTGCCGGGTGGCCAATGTGATGCGCCCCTACATGGAAAGCCTGCCATGAGCCAGCGCATCACGGTGCTCTCGGTGGACGCCTGCGAGGCTCAGCAGGAAAAGTGCCGCCCACGAAGGATGAACAATGACTGAAAAGTCCATGCGAACAGAGCGAGAGGTCTTTGCAGATCTGGCTGCGATTTGCTGCCAGCCTGGCTACGTGCACGCAATAGCCCACATATGCTTCCGTGACAACGTGATTCTCCACGCAGGTGACATGAAGGAAGCCGATATGAGGAAGATGTTCTCTCCCTCGCGGCTCATCCGAACGGAGATCAATACCTTGCTCGGCTTGATGATCAAGGCCGATATCGACTGGACCTTGCCTGCACCGAGGACTCTGCAGGAATACATGGATGCAACGGAGAGGCTCCTTGAGGAGTTACACCATTGTCTGTCTGGGGAGTTTTGGTCCGGTCTAACCAGGGAAGCCGTGGAAGGTGGCTTCAACCCGTTTGAGCGGGGGGATGTGTTGCGAGAACCGATTTTCTACAGCGGTGAAGCGGCCTATATCTTTCAGTACCTTGATCTGGCGACTCGCAAATACGCAGCCGATTCGAAATGGCTGCAAGCGAACCGCGGCTTTACCATCGATCACGCCACACGTGTCGCGAAAGCAGTAGAGGGCGTCCATGCTGACCGCTTTGACTTAATTCGTGAGCGAATGAGAAAGCAGCATCCTGACGAGTGGACAATGCTCCCTCTGTTCTCATTCACTGCCGATGAAATTGCAACAAAGGCGAATCTTGCTGCCGACATTGTGAACCGAGTGCTCGGGGCGTTTGAACTGCCATCAACAGAGCGTAATAAAGGATTCAACGCACTGCACGACTTCAACGTCATTACGGCCATGCCACTGCTGCGGATGCCAAGCGGAGAGTTCCTATCACTGCAATCATACTCACTTGCTGAGGCGATATACGAAGCGCCCCATCATTGGATGTATCAGGACGAGGCATATCGTCCAACACTCTCGAAGAACCGTGGCGACTTCACTGAAGATTTTGTAGCCGAGCGACTCGGCTTGGTCTTTGGGAAGGATCGTGTTCATTTGAATGTAGATATCTTCAGGACCAAGGCAGAAAAGGTATCTGATGTAGACGTGCTTGTCGTTTGGGGCAATCGGGTCATCATCGTTCAGGCAAAATCAAAGCGCCTCACGCTTGAGTCGAGAAAGGGAAATGATCAGGTTATTCGCAGCGACTTCAAGAAGGCGGTACAGGTTGCCTATGACCAAGGTGCCGCTTGCGCTAAAAGCCTGATCGAGAAGGGATGCCGGCTCGTGGCCGCTGATGGGCGCGAGGTCGTACTGCCGGATGACATCAAGGAGATTTACATCTTCTGTGTCGTCAGTGATCACTACCCAGCTTTGAGCTTTCAGGCACGGCAATTCCTGAAAACAGAATCCATTGATCGGGTACAAGCGCCGTTGGTTATGGACGTGTTTGCTGTGGATGCCATGACCGAAATGCTTCAGTCGCCCCTGCAGCTTCTTAGCTATGTGAACCGACGGGCCAACTACGCCGAGCAACTCATGGCATCGCAGGAACTAACGATCCTTGGCTATCACCTGACGAAGAACCTGTGGGTGCAGTCTGACGTTAATCTGATGCATCTGTGCGATGACTTTTCTGCCGGGTTAGACATTGCGATGGCGGTGAGGCGAGCTGGCGTGCAAGGGGCAGCCACACCCGACGGCGTTCTGACTCGATTTGGGAAGACGACGGTTGGGCGAATAGTGAAAGAAATAGAAGCTCGACCAGACTCTGCAACTATTGATCTCGGCTTCCTTCTCCTAGCAATGAGCGAGCAGGCTGTGACGGAAATGAGTCGCGCTGTAGACAAACTGGCTGCTCGGACTCGTGCTGATGGCCAGGTGCATGACGTCACGTTTGGGTTTAAAGAAGGCTCAGGCATTACCTTCCACTGCACTGATGAGCCATCAAACATAGCTGGCCCTCGACTGGAGTCATACTGCACGCTTCGTAAATACCGGGAGAAAGCTTCGCAGTGGTTTGGTCTCTGCATGACTTCAACGGGCCCAGACGTGCGATTCGGTGTCTCGCTGGTCTTCCCGTGGAGTCAAGATGAGCGAATGGATGAGAAAACCAAAGATATGAAGGAGCCAGTTCCGATCGACCAAGCTCTTCAGACACTGATGACGGGACGAAACCGAGCGCGCAAGATTGGCCGTAACGACCCCTGTCCTTGCGGCAGCGGGCGCAAATACAAGAAATGCTGCCTTAACCTTCACTAAGCTTATTTGCTCTCAACGCGCACAAGTCTTGCTCGCTGCTCATCCCACATCGCTGGCGGATCAACCGCCAGATCGAACAACGTGATGTGGTTCGGCAGCGTGTCGTCCAGGATGGCGGCCACGATGTCGGGCGCCAGCGTGGTCAGGTTGACCATCCGGCTGACGTAGCTGTTGTCGATTCCTTCCCGCGTGGCGATCTCCTTCAAGGACTTCGCCTCTCCTGACTCCAGCATCGCCAGCCAGCGGTGGCCCCTGGCCAGCGCCAGTTGGATGGAGGTCGGTGCTACGTCCCACGGTCTAACCGGCGCGGTTTCGCCGTTTGGCAAGGTGACCAGCTTGCGGCCGCTGCGGCGTTTGATCTGGATCGGCACGGACAAGGTCAGCCTGCCGTCGCTGGTCTGCAGGATGTCGGGCTCGCCGGTCTTCTGGATGCGGATGTCGCTCATGCCAGCGCCTCCTCCGGTTTCTCGACAGGCTCGGGACGCAGCTCCAGCACCAGGCGCTCGATGCCGTTGGCGCGCAGTCGCACCTCGAGGTCATTGGGCGAAACGATCACCTTCTCGACCAGCAACTTCACGATCCGTGTCTGCTCCGCTGGGAACAGTTGATCCCAAATCGCGTCGAGCCGGGTCATGGCCACGGTGATCTTGGCCTCGTCCAGCGTCGGGTCGAGCTTGATCGCCTGTGGCAGCATGTCGCCGAGCAGATTCGGGGCGCGCAGGATGGCACGCAGTTGGTCGAGCACCGCCGATTCGAGTTCTGCGGCAGGCAATCGCGGCAACCCCGAGGCGCCCGCATGTTCCTTGGCATCGCGCTGTGGCACGTAGTAGCGGTAGCGCCGGCCGTTCTTCTTGGTGGTGTGCCACGGCGACAGCGCGCGCCCGTCGTTGCCGAACACGATGCCCTTGAGCAGATACCTGGTGGCCCGCAACCAAGCGGCACTCGAGTACGGCTACCTGAACGGCGCCGAGGGCGTGCAGATGATGGAACGCATCGGCTTCGAGGTCGACAGCGTTGAGTACCGCGCGCGCCTGGACTTCGGCTGCGGCTGGGCCGCACCGGTGGGCTGGGTCAAGTCTACGGGCACCGCCTGATGAATCTGGTGACGGCGGTTGCCCGTCACCCGGGGTTACTTGGGAGTGCCCGCGAAAAACCCCAAGAGGCAGCGGCGGAGGGTGACGTTGGGGGTTTTCTCATCGCCTCGATAGGTCACAGCCGCGTGGCTGCCCCTCAAGCCCGGCTTCGGCCGGGCTTTTTGCTGGGCGCGAGCGGCATGTAGCCGCGCAAAAGTCTCCCCGCTCCCCCCGCTACCGGGGTGACTCTCCCCGGTGCCCAGCGGGGGGACTTTTCTTCAATGGTGACAATGGGTTAGCCGCTTTTTTCGGCTTTCTCCCCGGTCCCCCCGCTAAAAAATGCATTGGGCGGGAGGAAGGCGCGAATTTCTACGGTGGGGGTACCGGATCAGACCGCTGCACCAATGTACCCCCAATTTCCGAGTCGGTACCCCAAAAAGTACCCCCAGACACCCCCGGATGACCATGGACGCCGCCGCACTCATGCGGACTCATCGGGGCGCTTCCTAGAGGAAAAAAAGAAAAAGTCCGCACGTTCTTGGAACGATGCGGACTTCTAAATGGTGCCGACTGCCGGGATCGAACTGGCGACCTACGCGTTACGAGTGCGTTGCTCTACCAACTGAGCTAAGTCGGCGAAATTGGAACCCAAGATTATAGCGCGACTGACCGGGATCGTGGATGATGCAGGGCCTCGATTCGATCAGGCATGGGCAGGAATCCGCAAACGCCTCTAGACTGGTTGTCCCGATCCCACCTACACAGGAGAGCTATCAGATGCTGAAGTCCGACCACATTCTCGACACCCAGGCGCTGCTCGATGTGCCGGCCAAGCCGCTGGCGCCCACGCGCCGCACCGCGCTCAAGCTGGGCCTGGGCGCGGGCTATGCCGCGGCGACGCTGCCGATCATGGCGCAGACGGCCATCAAGACCTCGGCCGAGGGGCTGACGGCGGGCGAGGTGATGATCGACGTGGCCGGCTTCAAGATGCCCGCCTACCGCGCGCAGCCGGCGGGCAAGACGGGGCTGCCGGTGGTGCTGGTGCTGTCGGAGATCTTCGGCGTGCACGAGTACATCGCCGACACGGCGCGGCGCTTTGCCAAGGCGGGCTATCTGGCCATCGCGCCCGAGCTGTTCGTGCGCCAGGGCGATGCGCAGAGCTATGGCGAGATGGCCAAGCTGATGAGCGAGGTGATCTCGAAGGTGCCCGATGCGCAGGTGCTGGGCGACCTGGACGCCACGGTGGCCTGGGCCGCGGCCCACGGCGGCAATGCCGACAAGCTGGGCGTGACCGGCTTCTGCTGGGGCGGGCGCCAGACTTGGCTGTACACGGCGCACAACCCGAAGGTGAAGGCCGGTGTGGCCTGGTACGGGCGCCTGGTGGGCGACAGCACGGCGCTGACGCCGAAGCACCCGGTGGAACTGGCGGCGCAGCTGAAGGGGCCGGTGCTGGGCCTGTACGGCGCGGCCGACACGGGCATTCCGCTGGACACGGTGGAGAGGATGAAGGCGGCGCTGGCGGAGGCGGGTGCCAAGGGCAATGCGGCGGCCAAGGCGTCGGAGTTCGTGGTGTACCCCGACGCGCCGCACGCCTTCCATGCCGACTACCGCCCGAGCTTCCGCAAGGAAGCGGCCGAGGATGGCTGGAAGCGCGCGCTGGCGTGGTTCAAGCAGCACGGTGTGGGGTAAGCGTAAGGCCAGGCTGCAGCAACTGGACAGGAAAAGCCGCCCGAAGGGGCAATGCCGCTCAGTTAAGTCTGAGCGGCATTTTTTTGACGGGATACTGGGTCTTGGTCATACGAACCTCACGCGGATACCGCCTGTGGGATCTGCGAGGCGGCAGCACGAAGCGGCGGATGTTCTTTCTCATGGCCGCAAGCTTGGCCGGGATGGCCCCAGGGGTGTGTGATCCTGAACTCCACAGCCACTCATCCACGATGTAGCGCAGCGCCGTGATGAAGCTGATGCGACAGGGCTGCACTTTGGCCTCGTCTGCGATGCGCGTGATCTCCAAGCGGATCAGGTTGTACATCAACAAGGTTGCCCACAGCTCTTGCTTGACCCCATCGGGTTGCTGGCTGCGCAACGTCATCGCCTGGCCCAGCATGTCCGTCTTCATCTCTCCATAGGCCAGCTCAATCTCCCAGCGTTCGTGGTACAGCGCGAACACCTCCTCGGCCTTGTAGCGTGCCGGATCCATCAGGGACGTGAACAAGGTTCTGGGTTTGCCATCGAGTTCACGGGTGATGGCGCGCACCTCCCACGTGAGCGGCAAGCCGGGGTCTTTCTTGCGAGCTTGGGGCGAGACCTTCATGCGCAAGCTCACATCGCCAGGGCCATGCGTTTGCACCACCTCGCCCCTGAGTCCGGCACGCGCAGGGATCAGCCAGTGACGTCCCTGGCGGTGTTGCAGCGGCCACAGCAGACTTGCCGAGTAAAACCCTTTGTCCACAATCACCAGCGAGTCAGGCGGCAACTTCGGCCACAAGCGTTCAGCCAATGCGTACTCACTGGTGTCGTAGGCATCCAGGCTGGCATCTACCAATAAACGAGCTCTGGCATCGAGCAAGCAGGCCATGCGCACCAGGGGGAAGGGACTTTGGTGGTCTGCGTGGTTGCGCTGGCAACCAAAGTGCTGGCGGTTGTCTTGTGTGTCGGGGGTACGCCAGACCACGCCATCCAATGCGTACAGCGCCAAGCCTTGCCAGCGGTGGCGAGCGGCCTGCTGGTGCGCCCAATGGGCAGCAGTGTGGCGAAACAGCCATTGCAGGGGCTCACTGCCCAGCCGTTGGCGCGCCTGGCTCAGCGCGCTGGAGCTGATGGGTTCATTGTGCTGCCCAGGCAGTGCCAGCTCCAGTACCTCGGCCACGTTCACGATGGAGCGGTCTCTAAGCAAGGCCACACCCAATACCAGCCAAAGTGCCTGCTCCATGGGCAGTCGCCGCTTGCGCAGCGTGGCTACACCCGTCATCTGCAAGGCCTGTTCAATCCACTGCTGGGGTATGTTGCTTTGAACGACACCCCATTGTTCGGGGCTCGCAAACTCATGGGTATCGTTCAGGTACTCTTGCAGCAGCATTGGCTATCGCTTGACCTCTATGGCCAAAGCTCAATTGATCAAGCCTGCACTGTACAAACAACAAAGACCCCGAAGGGCCTTTGCTTAACTTACTGGCATTG
>JRYL01000105.1_pt1 | contig 30017 bp, 23 predicted proteins | sample 235391 | NCBI WGS metagenome assembly JRYL01 (sample SAMN03074223, study PRJNA261481) | activated sludge metagenome | biome: Wastewater Treatment Plant; feature: Wastewater; material: Activated sludge; isolation source: activated biomass of a wastewater treatment plant treating wastewater from... ...
CCGCCGCCCAGCGCCAGGCCGTTGGCGCGCATCATCTCCACGTCCTTGCTGAAGGCGAAGGTGCGGGCGCGCGCGATGTCGCGGCTGTAGCGGCCCGAGCCCATGTCGAACGTGACCTGCTGGCCGGTGGAATCGACCGCCGGGTGCTGGAAGTCGATCTCGAAGCTGAGCGTGAAGCCGTGGTGCGGCTCCAGCCGCGCCCACTTGAGCTGGTCGCCCTCGCCTTCGCGCACTTCCACGGGCTTGAGCACGCGCAGGAACCGCTTGGGCGCGTTCTGCAGTTCGATGCCNNCATGATCGGCACTTCCGGCGCGCTCAACTCGACACAGGCATTGTCCAGGCCCAGGCCGGCGCACGCCGACATCAGGTGCTCGACGGTGCGCACCTTGGCATCGCCCGCCGACAGCGTGGAGGCCAGGCGCGTGTCGGTCACCGACCGGGCGTTCACCGGAATGTCGACCGGTTCGGGCAGGTCGATGCGGCGGAACACGATGCCGGTGTCGGGCGGTGCCGGGCGCAGCGTCAGCTCCACCCGCTCGCCGCTGTGCAGGCCGACGCCCACGGCGCGCGTGAGGGACTTCAGGGTGCGTTGCGCAAGCATCCGCATATTTTAAGTGCTCCGCGTCAACGGCGCTTACAAGCCAAATCAGGCTTCAGCGCCCGTCCAACAAGCGCAAACAGCTATCAATACAATAGCTTTCAAGTGCTTGATTCATCCGCCGCACGGGCCGATGCCAGGAACGCCGCCGAAGGGCTTGGCCCGCCCTGGGGCGTTGCCCACCCTGCTGAAAGAAGGAGGAAGCAGACCTGTCACGTTTCCCGCGCCGCCGGCCCCCACCCCAACCCTCCCCCAGCTGGGGAGGGAGCGAATGCCGGGCTGCGCAGCAAGCCCGGAAAGGGCCGCGGAGCAGACCATGCGCGAACGCCGCGGCCGGACCTGCGCCGGCCGCCAGCGTTGTCCCCCTCCGGGGGAAGGCGCGTCAGCGCCTCAGGGGGGATGCTCAGTCTGCCTGCTTGCGCAGGAACGCCGGGATCTCGAAGTCGTCCATGCCGCCCGAGGACAGCGCGTCGACCTTGGCCGCCGCCTGGGTGCGGTTGGTGCGCCACACGCTGGGCACGGCCATGTTGCCGTAGTCGGGCTGCTGCGCGGCGTGGCCGGCCGGTGCACCGCCCACGGACTGGTTCAGCGTCGGCACGTGGAACGGCACGTTGTCGGTGCCGGTGCGCAGGCCGCCCTGCACCACGGTGATGGGCTGGCGGCGCACGCCCTGGCGCGACAGGCCGGTGGCCAGCACGGTGACGCGGATGTCGTCGCCCAGCGAATCGTCGTAGGCGGCGCCGTAGATCACGTGCGCTTCCGGCGAGGCGTAGGCGCGGATGGTGTTCATGGCCTCGCGCGACTCGTTCAGCTTGAGCGAGTCCTTGGACGCGGTGACCAGCACCAGCACGCCCTTGGCGCCCGACAGGTCGATGCCCTCCAGCAGCGGGCAGGCCACAGCCTGCTCGGCGGCGATGCGGGCGCGGTCGGGGCCGCTGGCGGTGGCCGTGCCCATCATGGCCTTGCCGGGCTCGCCCATCACGGTGCGCACGTCCTCGAAGTCGACGTTCACGTTGCCGTAGTCGTTGATGATCTCGGCGATGCCGCCGACGGCGTTCTTCAGCACGTCGTTGGCCTGGGCGAAGGCTTCTTCCTGGGTGATGTCGTCACCCAGCACCTCGAGCAGCTTCTCGTTCAGCACCACCACCAGCGAGTCGACGTTGGCTTCCAGTTCGGCCAGGCCGGCTTCGGCGTTGGTCATGCGGCGGCCGCCTTCCCAGTCGAAGGGCTTGGTGACCACGGCCACGGTGAGGATGCCCATGTCCTTGGCGATGCGGGCGATCACCGGTGCGGCGCCGGTGCCGGTGCCGCCGCCCATGCCGGCGGTGATGAACAGCATGTGCGCACCACGGATGGCCTGGCGGATGTCGTCCGACGCGGCCTCGGCGGCCTCGCGGCCCTTGTCGGGCTTGCTGCCCGCGCCCAGACCGCTGTTGCCCAGCTGGATGGCCGCGCCCGCGAGCGTGCGGCTGAGCGCCTGCGCATCGGTGTTGGCGCACACGAACTCGACACCCTGGACCTGGCGCGAAATCATGTGGTCGACCGCATTGCTGCCGCCGCCGCCAACGCCGATCACCTTGATCTGGGTGCCCGCGTGAAATCCGTCCGTCTCAATCATCTCGATGCTCATGGTGTCACTCCTTGTCTGCCTGCAGTTGCCGTGGTTGGAAAAAAATTGAAATAGCTGTTGTTGTCATGGACCTGATGCGCTTGCCGAAGGGCCCAGGTCGGTGGCCCCGTGCTCTGCCAATGAGGGGTCATCAAAAATTCCCCACGATGAAATCCTTGAAGCGGCCGAACGCCGTCTTCACACCGCTCGACTTCTGCGCCACCTTGTAGCCGCGCAGCCGTGCGGCGCGCGCCTCTTCCATCAGCCCCATCACGGTGGCCGCGCGCGGCTGCGCCACCATGTCGGACAGGGCGCGTGAGTACTTGGGCACGCCACGCCGCACGGGCTTGAGGAAGATGTCCTCGCCCAGCTCGACGATGCCCGGCATGACGGCGCTGCCGCCCGTCAGCACCACGCCGGAGGACAGCACTTCCTCGAAGCCGGAATCGCGGATGACCTGCTGCACCAGCGAGAAGATTTCCTCCACGCGCGGCTCGATCACGCCGGCCAGCGCCTGCTTGCTCAGCATGCGCGGCGTGCGGTCGCCCAGGCCCGGCACCTCGACCTGCGTGTCGGCGTCGGCCAGCAGCTGCTTGGCGCAGCCGCTGGCCACCTTGATGTCCTCGGCGTCCATGGTGGGCGTGCGCAGGGCCATGGCGATGTCGCTGGTGATCAGGTCGCCGGCGATCGGGATCACCGCCGTGTGGCGGATGGAGCCGCCGGCGAAGATGGCCACGTCGGTGGTGCCGGCACCGACGTCGACGCAGGCCACACCCAGTTCGCGCTCGTCGTCGGTCAGCACCGCCTGCGCCGAGGCCAGCGGGTTCAGCATCAGCTGGTCCACGTCGAGGCCGCAGCGGCGCACGCACTTGATGATGTTCTCGGCCGCGCTCTGCGCGCCGGTGACGATGTGCACCTTGGCTTCCAGCCGCATGCCGCTCATGCCCACGGGCTCACGCACGTCCTGGCCGTCGATGACGAATTCCTGCGGCTCGACCAGCAGCAGGCGCTGGTCGCTGGAGATGTTGATGGCCTTGGCGGTCTCGACCACGCGCTGCACGTCGGCGTGGGTGACTTCCTTGTCCTTCACCGCCACCATGCCGGTGGAGTTGATGCCGCGGATGTGGCTGCCGGTGATGCCGGTGTAGACGCGACCGATCTTGCAGTCGGCCATCAGCTCGGCCTCTTTCAGCGCCTGCTGGATGCTGGCCACGGTGGCGTCGATGTTGACCACCACGCCGCGCTTCAGGCCGTTGCTGGGGGCCACCCCCAGGCCGGCGAGCTTGAGGTCGCCGCCGGCCAGCACCTCGCCCACCACCACCATGATCTTGGCGGTGCCGATGTCGAGGCCGACGATCAAATCCTTGTACTCTTTTGCCATGAAGTTACCAGTCGTTCTTGCTTTCTTCTTGTGTCTCAGCGCGTGGCCGCGGGCTTGCCGGGCGGCGTGTCGGGGCGCACGGTGGTGACACCGCGCAGCCGCAGCGCATAACCGCCCGGATGCCGCAAATCCGCCGCCTCGACGGCCTCCACCGGGCGCTGATGGCGCGCCGCCACTTCCTTGACCGTGCCCACGAACTGCTTCAGGCGCGCCGCCAGCGCGGGCGGCTCGCCATGGCCCAGCTCGATCACGGCGCCGTTGTCCAGTTCGGCCTGCCAGTTGCCGCGCGACTGCAGCGCCAACTGCGCGATCTGGGCATCCAGCGGCGCCACCAGCGGGTTCAGCAGGCGGTGCATGGCCAGCACCTGTGCGGCCTGCCCCTCGGGCCCGGCCAGCACGGGCAGTTCGTCGTCGCTCAGGTCGTTGCCGCCAGCGGCCTCGAACACCTCGCCGAAGCTGTTGACCAGCGGCGTGTCATCGCCCTCGCCCCAGTGCGCCACGGCCCGGTGCTCCTGCAGGATCACGTTCAGCCGCCCCGGAAACTCGCGCTGCACCACCGCCCTGCGCACCCAGGGCGCGGCCTGGAAGGCGGCCTGCGCACTGGCCAGATCCAGCGTGAAGAAGTTGCCCGACAGGCGCGGCGCCACGGCCGCGCGCAGGCTGGTGGCGCTGTTGTGCGTGGTGTCGCCCGCCACCACGATCTGGCGGATGGCGAAGGCCGGGTTGCGCAGCGCCCACCACAGCCCGGCCGCCAGGCAGGCCAGCACCAGGCCCGTGACGAGCAGCGAAGTCGTCACGTTCATCAGGCGCACATCGACCGGCACCGGCAGGCTGTTCGTCATGCGCGCGCCTCCGTGGTGGGCGGGTAATCCAGCGAGGCGCTGGCCAGCAGCTGCAGGCACAGCGTTTCGTAATCGGTGCCCGCCGCCTGGGCCGCCATGGGCACCAGCGAGTGGCTGGTCATGCCGGGCGAGGTGTTGATCTCGAGCAGGTAGGGCTGGCGCGTGGCGGCGTCGATCATGACGTCGATGCGGCCCCAGCCGCGGCAGCCGAGCACGCGGTAGGCCTTGAGCACCAGTTGCTGGATCGCCGCTTCCTCACCGGCCGGCAGGTCGCACGGCACGCGGTATTCGGTGACGTCGGTGAAGTACTTGTTCTGGTAGTCGTACTGGCCTTCGGGCGCGACGATGTGGATCACCGGCAGCGCGCGGGCGTCGCCGCCGGTGCCCAGGACCGGGCAGGTCACCTCGTCGCCGGCGATGAACTCCTCGCACAGGATGTCGGCGTCCAGCGCCGCGGCGTCGGCCAGGGCCTGTTCCATCTGGTCGGCGCTGGTGACCTTGGTCACGCCCAGCGACGAGCCTTCGCGCACCGGCTTGACGATCAGCGGCAGGCCCAGCGCGGCGGGAATGGCGCGCACGCGCTCGGGTGTGTATTCGCTGCGGTGCAGCAGCACGTAGCGCGGCGTCGGCAGGCCTTCGGCCAGCCACACGCGCTTGGTCATCACCTTGTCGATGGCCATGCTGGAGGCCATGACGCCGGCGCCGGTGTACGGAATGCCCAGCAGCTCCAGCGCGCCCTGCACCGTGCCGTCTTCGCCGTAGCGGCCGTGCAGCGCGATGAAGCAGCGGGTGAAGCCCTGCTTCTTCAATTCGTCCATCGGCAGCGAAGCCGGATCGAAGGCATGCGCGTCGACGCCGCGGGCGCGCAGTGCGGCCAGCACACCCTGGCCGGACATCAGCGACACCTCGCGCTCGGCCGACTGGCCCCCCATCAGCACCGCCACTTTTCCGAATTGAACGTCTTGTTGCACCATGGTCGTCTTGTTCAGCCCGGATTATGCTCAGTTTTTTGTAGCATTTCAACGACTTTTGCGGGAATACCACCAATCGAGCCCGCACCCATGCACATCACCACGTCGCCGGCCTGCGCCTGTGCGGCGATCAGCGCCGGCAGATCGGCCACGTCGTCGACGAACACCGGCTCCACGCGGCCCGCCACGCGCAGCGCACGCGCCAGCGAGCGGCCATCGGCGGCGACGATGGGTTCCTCGCCGGCGGCATAGACCTCGGTCAGCACCACGTGGTCAGCACTGCCGATGACCTTGACGAAATCCTCGAAGCAGTCGCGCGTGCGGGTGTAGCGGTGCGGCTGGAACGCCAGCACCAGCCGCCGCCCCGGAAACGCCCCGCGCGCCGCCGCCAGCGTGGCCGCCATCTCGACCGGGTGGTGGCCATAGTCGTCGATGACGGTGAAAGTGCCGCCGCCCCTGGCCGGCAGATCGCCATAGCGCTGGAAGCGCCGGCCCACGCCCTTGAACTCGGCCAGCGCCTTCTGCAGCGCCGCGTCGTCGATGCTCAGCTCGGTCGCCACGGCGATGGCCGACAGCGCGTTCAGCACGTTGTGCTCGCCCGCCAGGTTCAGCACCACCGGCAGATCGGGCAGCTGCACGCCATTGCGGCGCTGCACGGTGAAGTGCATCTGGCCGTGCGCCGCGCGCACGTCGACGGCGCGCACCTGCGCATCCTCGGCGAAGCCGTAGGTGGTGACCGGGCAGGCCAGGTTGCCGGCGATCTCGCGCACCGCCGGGCTTTCGAGGCACAGGATGGCGGTGCCGTAGAACGGCATCTTGTGCAGGAAGTCGACGAAGGCCTGCTTCAGCTTGCCGAAGTCGTGGCCGTAGGTCTCCATGTGGTCGGCGTCGATGTTGGTGACGACGGCCATCACGGGCAGCAGATTGAGGAAGGAGGCGTCGGATTCATCGGCCTCGACCACGATGTAGTCGCCCGAGCCCAGCCGCGCGTTGGCGCCGGCACTGTTCAGGCGCCCGCCGATGACGAAGGTCGGGTCCAGCCCGCCCTCGGCCAGCACGCTGGCCACCAGGCTGGTGGTCGTCGTCTTGCCGTGCGTGCCTGCAATGGCGATGCCCTGCTTCAGGCGCATCAGCTCGGCCAGCATCATGGCGCGCGGCACCACGGGAATGCGCTTCTCGCGCGCGATCAGCACCTCGGGGTTGTCGGGCTTGACGGCGGTGGAGGTGACCACCGCATCCGCGCCCTCCACATTGGCGGCCGCGTGGCCGATGAAGGTGCGGATGCCCATGCCGCCCAGGCGCCGCAGCGTGGCGCCATCGGCCAGGTCGGAGCCCGACACCGTGTAGCCCAGGTTGTGCAGCACCTCGGCGATGCCGCTCATGCCGGCGCCGCCGATGCCGACGAAGTGGATGTGGCGGATGGCGTGCTTCATGCCGTCAGCTCCTCACAGGCGGCGACCACGTCCTCCACGGCGTTTGTTTTCTGCATCGTTTTGGCCTTCTGCGCCGCCTGCACCAGCGCGGAACGCTCTTTTTTCTGAAGCAGATCAGCCAGGCCTTGCGGCGTCAGATCGCGCTGCTGGATCAGCCAGCCCGCACCCTGGTCGACCAGGAACTTCGCGTTGGTGGTCTGGTGGTCGTCCACCGCGTGCGGAAACGGCACGAACAGCGCGGCGGCGCCGATGGCGGCGATCTCGGTCACGGTGGTGGCGCCGGCGCGGCAGATCACCAGATCGGCGTCGGCATAGGCGCGCGCCATGTCGTCGATGAAGGGCACGCACTCGGCCTGCACGCCGGCGGCCTGGTAGTTGGCGCGCAGCGCGTCGATCTGCTTGGCGCCGCTCTGGTGCAGCACGATGGGGCGCTGCGCGGGCGGCATCAGCGCCAGTGCCTTGGGCACCACCTCGTTCAGAGCCTGCGCGCCCAGGCTGCCGCCCACCACCAGCACCTTCAGTGGGCCACTGCGGCCGGCAAAGCGCTCGGCCGGCGCGGGGACTTGCTTGAACGCGGCGCGCAGCGGGTTGCCCACCCACTGCACCTTGCGCGCCTTCGGTAAGACGCCGGGGAAGGCGGTGAACACGCGATCGGCCACGCCGGCCAGCACCTTGTTGGCCATGCCGGCGACCGAGTTCTGCTCGTGCAGCACCAGCGGCTTGTTCAGGGCCACGCCCATCAGGCCACCGGGAAAGGTGATGTAGCCGCCCAGGCCCACCAGCACGTCGGGCTTCACGCGGCGGATCACGCCGATGCTTTGCCCGAAGGCTTTCAGCAGGCGCAGCGGCAGCAGCACCAGGGTCGACACGCCCTTGCCGCGCGCGCCGCCGAATTCCACCGCCTCGAAGTCGAAGCCGCGCGGCGGCACCAGTTGTGCCTCCATGCTGGCGGGGGCGCCCAGCCAGTGCACGCGCCAGCCGCGCGCGCGCAGCGCCTCGGCCACGGCCAGGCCCGGAAAGATGTGGCCGCCGGTGCCGCCGGCCATCACGAGCGCGCACTTGGCGCTCATGCGCGGCCTCCGGTCGTCAGGGGCAGCGCCTCAACAGGGGGGACTTGCTGAATTTTTTGATGCAACAAAAACGCCTCTAGCGCCCGATTTACGGGCGCCAGCAGCTTCTTTTTATGAATCGAAGAATGGCGCCAAATGGCTATCGCCTGATTTGCTGCACTGAAGCGCCTCATGCCCGGCCTCCGTGCATCAGCCATGCCGCACGGCGGCATGCTGCGCTGCGCGCACGGCCGGTTTTGGCGAAACCGTCGCCTCATGCCCGGCCTCCGTGCATGAGGCGACGGTTTTCAACATCCACCCGCAGCACGATGGCAATGGCCACCATGTTGGCCAAAATGGCCGAGCCGCCGTAGCTCATGAAGGGCAGGGTCAGCCCCTTGGTGGGCAGCGCGCCCAGGTTCACGCCGATGTTGATGAAGGCCTGAAAGCCCAGCCACAGGCCGATGCCCTGCGCCACCAGACCGCTGAACACGCGGTCCAGCGCAATCGCCTGGCGGCCGATGACCATGATGCGGCGCGTGAGCCACATGAAGAGGAAGATCACGCACACCAGCCCGACCAGGCCGAACTCCTCGCCGATGATGGCGGTGAGAAAGTCGGTGTGCGCCTCGGGCAGCCAGTGCAGCTTCTCCACGCTGCCGCCCAGGCCAACGCCGAACACCTCGCCCCGCCCGATGGCGATCAGCGCGTGCGACAGCTGGTAGCCCTTGCCCAGCGCGTGCTCCTCGCTCCACGGGTCGAGGTAGGCAAAGATGCGCTCGCGCCGCCAGGGCGAGGCCCAGATCATGGCGGCGAAGATGCCCACCAGCACGAAGGCGATGAGGAAGAACATGCGCGCGTTCACGCCACCCAGGAACAGGATGCCCATGGCGATGACCGCGATCACCATGAAGGCGCCCATGTCGGGCTGCGCCAGCAGCAGCAGGCCCACCACGCCCACCGCCACGCCCATGGGCAGAACGGCGCGGAAGAAGCGCTCCTTCACGTCCATCTTGCGCACCATGTAGTCGGCGGCGTACAGCAGCACGGCGATCTTCGCCAGCTCGGACGGCTGGAAGCTGATGGGACCGAGCGAGATCCAGCGGCGCGCGCCGTTGACCATGTTGCCGATGTGCGGGATCAGCACCGCGATCAGCAAAGCCAGCGACACCACGAACAGCCACGGCGCCATCTTCTCCCACCAGTCCATGCGCACCTGGAAGGTGATCAGCGCCGCCACGAAGGACAGCAGGATCCAGAACGCGTGGCGCATGGCGAAGTGGTTGGGCGAATAGCGTTCGAAGCGCGGGTTGTCGGGCAGCGCGATGCTGGCCGAATACACCATCACCAGGCCCCAGGCCAGCAGGGCTACGCAGACCCAGATCAGCGCCTGGTCGAACCCCAGCAGGCGCGACGGCGTGCTGGCCGTGCGCGCGTATTCCATGCCACCGATGCGCACCGGCAGGTCGTCCACGCGCTGGCGGCTGCGCGGCTTGCGCGGCTTCTTGCCTGCGGGCGGCGTCAGTGTTTCTGCGGCGGCTGTCATGACAGCACCTCCATCTCGGTTCCCTCGGCCAGCGCCAGGTCGCGCACGGCGGCGCGGAACACCTCCGCGCGCTCGGCGTAGTCCTTGAACATGTCCAGGCTGGCGCAGGCGGGCGACAGCAGCACGGCATCGCCGGGGTGTGCCCGCGCGCGCGCCTGGGCCACCGCATCGGCCATGCCGGTGGCGTCCAGCAGCGGCACGCCGGCATCGGCCAGCGCGGCGCGCACCTGCGGCGCATCGCGGCCGATCAGCACCACCGCCCGCACGAAGCGCGACACGGGCGCCGCCAGCGGCGTGAAGTCCTGCCCCTTGCCGTCGCCGCCCAGGATCACCACCAGCTTGCGCTCGGCGCCCAGGCCCTCCAGCGCGGCCACGGTGGCGCCCACGTTGGTGCCCTTGCTGTCGTCGAAGTACTCGATGCCGCCCAGCAGGCCGATGGATTCGACGCGGTGCGGCTCGCCGCGGTATTCGCGCAGGCCGTACAGCATCGGGCCGAGCTGGCAGCCCGCGCTGGTGGCCAGCGCCAGCGCGGCCAGCGCGTTGACGGCGTTGTGGCGACCGCGGATGCGCAGCGCGTCGGCGGGCATCAGGCGCTGGATGTGCAGTTCGACCTCCACATCCTTGCGGCGGCGCAGAGTTTCGTCGGCCTCCTGCGCACGCACCAGCCAGGCCATGCCGACCACCACCTCGATGCCGAAGTCGCCCGGCTCGGCGGGCATGTCGGCGCCGAAGCTCACCACGCTGCGCGGCACGGGCCTGGGCGCGCCCTTCGGCAGCTTGGCCGGTGCGGCGGGGCGCATGGCCATCACGGCGTCGTCGTTGCGGTTCAGCACCATCACCGCGCGCTCGCCAAAGATGCGCGCCTTGGCCGCCGCGTAGGCCGCCATGTCGCCATGCCAGTCCAGATGGTCCTGCGTGACGTTGAGCACGGTGGCGGCCGTGGGCTCGAAGTCGTCGCTGCCGTCGAGCTGGAAGCTGGACAGCTCCAGCACCCAGGCCTGCGGCAGGCTGTCGTCCGCCAGGTGGGCCTGCAGGGTTTCCAGCAGCGTCGGGCCGATGTTGCCGGCCACGACCACCGACAGGCCGGCGCGCTCGACCAGTTGCCCGGTCAGCGCCGTCACCGTGGTCTTGCCGTTGGTGCCGGTGATGGCCAGCACGGCGGGTGCATAGCCGCGCTGCGCCTTCAGGTCGGCCAGGGCCTGGGCGAACAGGCCCAGTTCACCACTGACCGGCAGGCCGCGCTCGCGGGCGGCGTTGACGACACTGGAAATCGCGGCGGGCGCCAGGCCCGGGCTGCGGTACACCGCGCGCAGGCTGGCATCGTCGACCAGCGCGGCGTCCATCGGCCCGGCCACGAAGCGGGCCGCGGGCACCTGCGCACGCAGCGCCTCCAGCTGCGGCGGCGCGGCGCGCGTGTCGGCCACGGTCACACTGGCGCCCTGCGCCGCGCACCAGCGCGCCATGGCCAGACCCGACAGGCCCAGCCCGAGGATCAGCACGTGACGGTCTTGCAGCAGGCTCACGCAAGCACCTCGTTGATCGGGAGGCCGCGGAGCAGGCCACGCCAGCGAACGCCGTGCCTCAACTCAGGCCGGCCACTGGCGTTGTCCCCCCTCCCGCAGGAGAGGGGGGAAGACGCGAAGCGGCTCAGGGGGGTGTACGTCATCTCAGCTTCAACGATGCCAGGCCGATCAGGCACAGCAGCATGGTGATGATCCAGAAGCGCACCACGACCTGCGTCTCGGCCCAACCGCTGCGCTCGAAGTGGTGGTGCAGCGGCGCCATCTTGAGCAGGCGCCGGCCTTCGCCGTAGCGGCGCTTGGTGTACTTGAACCAGGTGACCTGCAGCATCACCGACAGTGCCTCGACGACGAAGATGCCGCCCATGATGGCCAGCACGATCTCCTGCCGCACGATGACCGCGATGGTGCCCAGCGCGCCGCCCAGCGCCAGCGCGCCGACGTCGCCCATGAACACCTGCGCCGGGTGGGCGTTGAACCACAGGAAGGCCAGGCCGGCACCGGCCATGGCGGCGCAGAAGATGAGCAGTTCGCCCGTGCCCGGGATGTGGGGGAACAGCAGGTACTTCGAATACACCGAACTGCCGGTGACGTAGGCAAAGATGCCCAGCGCCGAACCGACCATGATGACGGGCATGATGGCCAGGCCGTCCAGCCCGTCGGTCAGGTTCACGGCGTTGCTGGCGCCGATGATCACGAGGTAGCTGAGGATCACGAAGCCGATCACGCCCAGCGGGTAGGTGATCTCCTTGAAGAAGGGCACCAGCAGGCCGGCGGCGGGCGGCAGGTCGACCGTGAAGCCCGACGACACCCAGCCCACGAACAGTTCCCAGACGCGGGCGTTGGACACCTCGGAAATGCTGAACACCAGGTACAGCGCGGCTACCAGGCCGATGACCGACTGCCAGAAGTACTTCTCGCGCGAGCGCATGCCCTCCGGGTCCTTGTTGACCACCTTGCGCCAGTCGTCCACCCAGCCGATGGCACCGAAGCCGAAGGTGACCAGCATCACGATCCAGACGAAGCGGTTGGACCAGTCGAACCACAGCAGCGTGGAAATGGCGATGGCGAACAGGATCAGCACGCCGCCCATGGTGGGCGTGCCGCTCTTGGACAGGTGCGTCTCCATGGCGTAGCCGCGCACCGGCTGGCCGATCTTCAGTTCGGTCAGTTTGCGGATCACCCACGGGCCGGCAAAGATGCCGATGACCAGCGCCGTCATCGCCGCCATGACGGCGCGGAAGGTGAGGTACTGGAAGACGCGGAAGAAGCCGAAATCCGGCGACAGCGCCTGCAGCCAGGTGGCCAGGCTAAGCAGCATGCGCACCCTCCGTTTCGTTGGCGGATGTCGCCGTCAGGGCCTCGACCACCTGTTCCATGCGCATGAAGCGCGATCCTTTCACGGCGATGGACGCGCACTGCGGCAGGTGTGCACGCACTGCGTCGGTCAAGGCCTTCATGTCCTCGAAATGGCGGCCACCGCCCGATGCCATGGCCGCGTGAATGGCCAGCGGCCCGTGGGCCAGCACGCGCTCGACGCCACGCTCGCGCGCGTAGGCGCCCACTTCGGCGTGGAAGGCAGGCCCCTGGTCGCCCACCTCGCCCATGTCGCCCAGCACCAGCAGGCGCGGGCCGGGCAGTTCGGCCAGCACGTCGATGATGGCGCGCACCGAGTCGGGGTTGGCGTTGTAGGTGTCGTCCACCAGCGTGATGGCCCGGCCACGGTGGCGCAGCATGAAGGTGCGCGAGCGCCCCTTGACCGGCCGGAAGGCCGTCAAGCCCTGCGCCACCGCCGCCAGCGGCGCGCCTGCGGCCAACGCGCACGCGGTGGCCGCGAGCGCGTTGCGCACGTTGTGCCGGCCGGCCACATGCAGTTCGAACTCGAGCGAGCCCGCCGCCGTATCGGCCGCCACGGACCAATGGTCCTGCCGCCAGTCCGCGCGCCGGTCCGCGACCTCGGCGCCCGCTGCCGGGTCGCCGAACTGCACCACGCGCCGCCCCGCGGCCAGTTGCCGCCACAGCGCGCTGTAGTCGTCGCCGGCCGGAGACACCGCCACGCCGCCTTCGGGCAAGGCCGCCAGCACCGAGCCGTTCTCGCGCGCCACGGCTTCCACGCTGGTCATGAACTCCTGGTGCTCGCGCTGCGCGTTGTTGACCAGCGCCACCGTGGGCTCGGCGATACCGGCCAGGTAGGCGATCTCGCCGGGGTGGTTCATGCCCAGCTCCACCACCGCCACCTGGGTGCTGGGCCGCAGACGCAGCAGCGTCAGCGGCAGGCCGATGTCGTTGTTGAAGTTGCCCTCGGTGGCCAGGGCCGCATCGCCCCGCCAGACCCGCAGGATGGAGGCGATCATCTGCGTCACCGTGGTCTTGCCGTTGCTGCCGGTGACGGCGATCAGCGGCCCGGCGAAGCGGCGGCGCCACTGGCGCGCCAACTCACCCAGCCCGATCTTCGCGTCCGGCACCAGCACGCCAGGCAGGCCGGAGGCCGTCAGCTGCGCTGCCGCGCTCGCGTCGCACAGGGCCGCCACCGCGCCCTTGGCCGCGGCGTCGGGCAGAAAACTGGCGGCATCGAAGCGCTCGCCCTTGAGGGCCACGAACAGGTCGCCCGGCTGCAGGCTGCGCGTGTCGGAATGCACGCGCACACACAGGGTGGCGCCGTCGCCCACCAGGCGCGCGCCGGTCAGCGATTCGGCCACTTCGCGCAGGCTCAGGTTCATGGCCGTCATGCAGCGGCCTCCATGCGCTGGCGCAGCGCCTGCAGCGCCAGGGTCTGGTCGGAGAACGGCAGGCGCTGGCCGCGCACTTCCTGATAGTCCTCGTGCCCCTTGCCGGCGATCAGCACCACGTCGCGCGGATCGGCGTCGCGCAGCGCGCGCGCGATGGCTTCGGCGCGGTCGACCACCACGCGGGCCTGGGCGGGTTGCCGAAGGCCCGCCAGCACCGCGTCGATGATGGCTTGCGGCGCTTCATCGCGCGGGTTGTCGCTGGTGATCACCACGCGGTCTGCACCGCCTTCAGCGGCCGCGCCCATCAACGGGCGCTTGCGCGCATCGCGGTTGCCACCACAGCCGAACACGCACCACAGCCGGCCACCGCGCTCGCTGACCAGCGGCCGCAAGGCGCCCAGCGCCTTCTCGAGGGCATCGGAAGTGTGTGCATAGTCGACCACCGCCAGCGGCGCACCCGGCACGTCGATGCGTTCCATGCGGCCCGGCACCGCCGGCAGGTCGGTGCAGGCCGCCACGGCGTCGTTCAGCGGCACGCCCAGGGCGCGCAGCGCGCCCAGCACGCACATCAGGTTGTCGATGTTGTATTCGCCGACCAGATTGGTGCGGATGGGCACCGAGGCATCGCCCTCGCGCACCACCCACGCCATGCCGGCCGCACCATAGGTGACATCGACCGCCGCCAGCCGGGCGGGCCGCTGGCGCGACACCGTCCACACATCGAGCCCACGCGCCTCGGCCTGCGCCAGCAGCAGGTGCGCGCGCGGGTCGTCCAGCTGGATCACGGCCGACTGCAGCTGCGGCCAGTCGAACAGCGCGGCCTTGGCCTGCCAGTAGGCGTCCATGTTGCCGTGGTAGTCGAGGTGGTCCTGCGTGAAGTTGGTGAACACGGCCACGCGGATGGCCGTGGCATCCAGCCGGCGCTCGACGATGCCGATGGACGACGCCTCGATGGCGCAGGAGCGCACGCCGCCGTCGACGAATTCGCGAAAGCGCTGCTGCAGCAGCACCGGATCGGGCGTGGTCATGCCCGTCGGCACCAGTTGGCCCGGCAGACCCACACCCAAAGTACCCACCAGGCCGCACGGAGACAGCGCCGGCAGCTTCACTTTCGAGAGCAAGCAGGACAGCCAGAACGCCGTCGACGTCTTGCCGTTGGTGCCGGTCACCGCGATCACGTTCAGGGCCTGTGACGGCGCCTCGTAGTACGCCGCCGCGATCGGCGCGGTGGCGGCCTTCAACTGCGGATAAATCGCCACCGATGGCGCATCGAAACCGAAGGCCTCGACACCCTGCTGCTCGACCAGGCAGGCGCTGGCACCCTGCGCCAGCGCGCCCGCCACGAAGCGCCGGCCGTCGGTGGCGGCACCTGGCCAGGCGATAAAGCCATCGCCTTCGCGCACCTGCCGGCTGTCGGTGTGCAGGCGCCCGGTCACCCGCGCGCGCAACCAGCGTGCAGCCTCCTGGGGCGAAGCCAGCAACGTCATCACGCTTGCGTCTCCCCATGGGGTGCGAGCGCCTGCAGCCAACCGATGGCCGCGGAGCAGGCCATGCCAGCGATCGCCGCGGAAGGGCTTGGCCCGCCCGCTGGCGATGTCCTCCCTCGCGCAGCAGAGGGGGGAAGGTGCGTCAGCGACTCAGGGGGGAGCCTCATCATCAGAACGACTCCTCCACCTGCTCGGCCACGATGGCGGGCTTCACGGCCATGTCGGGCTGCACGCCCATGATGCGCAGCGTCTGCTGCACCACTTCGCTGAACACCGGCGCCGCCACGGCACCGCCGTAGTACACGCCGTTGCTGGGCTCGTCGACCATCACCGCCACGATGACGCGCGGCTTGTCGATGGGCGCCATGCCGGCGAACCAGGCGCGGTACTTGTTGGCGGCATAGCCCTTGCCCTGCTGCTTGCGCGCGGTGCCCGACTTGCCGCCCACCGAATAGCCCACGGTCTGCGCGCGCTGACCGGTGCCGCCGGGGCCGGCGGCCATCTCGAGCATCTTGCGCACGGCGCGCGCGTTCTTCTCGGAAAACACGCGCACGCCCTGCACCTCGGCGCCTTCGGGCGCCTTCAGCAGCGTGGCGGGAATGATGGCGCCGTCGTGCGAGAACACGGTGTACGAGTGCGCCATCTGGAACAGCGAAGCCGACAGGCCGTAGCCGTAGGACATGGTGGCCTGCTCCACCGGCTTCCAGCTCTTCCAGTGCCGCACGCGGCCGGTGGCGGCGCCGGGGAAAGCCAGATCCGGCTTGCGGCCGTAGCCCAGCGCTCCGTAGGTTTCCCACATCTCCTGCGCCGACAGCCGCTGCGCGATCTTCAGCGAGCCGACGTTGCTGGACTTCTGCACCACGCCCTCGACGGTGAGCGTGCCGTGGTTGCGCGTGTCGCGGATGGTGAACTTGTCGAGTTTGTAGAAACCGGGCGCGGTGGGAATCGAGGTCTGCGGCGTGACCTTGCCCGCCTCCAGCGCCATCGCCACGGTGATGGGCTTCATGATGGAGCCCGGCTCGAAGGTGTCGGTGACGGCGATGTTGCGCAGCTGCGCGCCGCTCAGGCTGCGGCGGTTGTCGGGCGAATAGCTGGGGTAGTTGGCCAGTGCCAGCACCTCGCCGGTCTGTGCGTCCAGCACCACCACGCTGCCGGACTTGGCCTTGTTGGCCGTCACGGCATCGCGCAGCTTCTGGTAGGCGAAGAACTGCACCTTGGAATCGATGGACAGCTGGATGTCCTGCCCGTCCACCGGCGGCACCTCGTCGCCCACGGCCTCCACCACGCGGCCCAGGCGGTCCTTGATGACGCGGCGCGAGCCGGGCTTGCCGGCCAGCTGCTTCTCGAACGACAGCTCGGCGCCTTCCAGGCCCTTGTTCTCGACGTTGGCGAAACCGACCACGTGCGTGGCCGCCTCGCCCTCGGGGTATCTGCGCTTGTATTCCTTGCGCTGGTAGATGCCGGCGATCTTCAGCTCGGCGATCTGCTTGGCCACCGGCTCGTCGACCTGGCGCTTGAGCCAGACGAAGGTCTTGTCCTCGTCGCTCAGGCGCTTGTTCAGCTCGGCCAGGGGCATGTCCAGCAGGCGCGCGAGCTGGCGCAGCTTGGCCGGATCGCGGTCCACGTCTTCGGGAATGGCCCAGATGCTGGGCGCCACCACGCTGGAAGCCAGCAGCAAGCCGTTGCGGTCAAAGATGCGGCCCCGGCTGGCGGGCAGCTCCAGCGTGCGGGCAAAGCGCACCTCGCCCTGGCGCTGGAAAAAGGCGTTGCCGAACACCTGCACGTAGGCCGCGCGCGCGGTCAGGCCGATGAAGGCCAGCGCCAGCATGGCGACAATGAACTTGCTGCGCCAGACCGGCGTCTTGGACGCCAGCAGCGGGCTGGATGTGTAGCGGATATCCCTCATGGCCGGCTCCCTGACGCCGCAGCAGATGCCGCCGGCACGGCTGCCGACGACGTGACGTACTCCGTGATGGCGGGCGTGACCGTGCGCATGGCCAGCTTGTCCTTGGCCAGCTTCTCGACGCGCAGCGAGGTCGCCTCGGCGCGCTTTTCCACCTCCAGGCGGCTGCGCTCGGTCTCCAGCCGGCGCGCCTCGGCGGTGGCGCGGTCCAGCTCGGTGAACAGGCGGCGCGAGTCGTACTGCACCCGCACCAGGTACAGCGCCGACACCATGACGGCGGCCAGCAGCACGATGGAAAGCCGGGTCATGCCGGCGCCTCCGTGCGCTCGGCCACGCGCATCACGGCGCTGCGGGCGCGCGGGTTGGCGGCCACTTCGGCCTCGGACGGCTTCACACGGCCGAGCGCGCGCAGCAGCGTGGGCGCCGGCTCGGCGAACGGCGCGCGGCGGTCCACCACCGCCTTCGCATGGCGGGCGATGAACTGCTTGACGATGCGGTCTTCCAGCGAATGGAAGCTGATCACCACGAGCCGACCTCCGGGTTGCAGCACATGCAGACTCGCTTTCAGCGCCTGTTCGAGCTCTTCAAGCTCGGCGTTGACGAAAATCCGAACAGCCTGAAATGTGCGCGTTGCAGGGTTCTGGCCCGGCTCGCGGGTTTTGACCGCGCCAGCCACGAGTTCGGCCAGTTCAAGGGTGGTTGCAACAGGGCCCCGTTCCTGTCGGCGCGACACAATCGCCTTTGCAATGGGGCCAGCAAACCGTTCTTCGCCGTAGTCACGAATCACCTCCGCGATCTGCCGCTGGTCGGCCACCGCCAGCCATTCGGCCGCGCTCTGGCCGCGCGTAGGGTCCATGCGCATGTCCAGAGGGCCGTCGGCACGAAAAGAAAAACCCCGCGCGGGGTTGTCGATCTGCGGCGAGCTGATCCCTAAGTCCATCAGCACCCCGGCCGCACTGCCCGCCGGCAGCTCGCCCAGCGCGGCAAAACCCTGGTGTCGGATCGAGAAGCGCGCATCCTGAATGCGCGCTGCCTCGGCCAGCGCCTCGGGGTCCTTGTCGAAGGCCACCAGGCTGCCCTGCGGCGCCAGCCGCCGCAGGATCAGGCGCGCATGCCCGCCCCGGCCGAACGTGGCATCCACGTACTGGCCTTGCGGGTCCGTGATGAGGGCGTCTGTCGCCTCGTTCAGCAGGACCGTGGTGTGTGACCATGTGCTCACCCGCCTCCTGCCTCAAAAAGCGAAGTCCTCGAAGGCCTCGGGCATGCCGGCCTGCATGGCCTCGGCCTCCTTGGCTTCGTAGGTCGTCTTGTCCCACAGCTCGAAGTGCTGGCCCATGCCCAGCAGCATCACGTCGCGCGTCAGGCCGGCGGCCTGGCGCAGTTCGGGCGACACCAGCACGCGACCGGTGCCGTCCATGTCCACGTCCATGGCGTTGCCCAGGAAGATGCGCTTCCACCACTGGGCGGACATGGGCAGCTGGGCGATGCGCTCGCGGAACTTCTCCCACTCGGGGCGCGGAAACACCATCAGGCAGCCGTGCGGGTGCTTGGTGATGGTGAGTTGGCCGGCGGCGGTCGCGCTCAGGACGTCACGATGCCGGGTAGGCACGGAAAGCCTTCCCTTTGCATCCAGACTCAGCGACGACGCCCCTTGAAACACGCGAATTTCCCTGCCTTGAGTGCCCAAACACCGGGGAATGGCACTTTCCCCCACTTAATTGCACTTTTTTGCACTGTAGCAGGAAAAGCCAGGCAGGCAAGGAAGGCCTACAAATTATTTCAATGAAATCAAGAGCTTAGCTGGGTTTTCCATCAGATATCCACAGCGAAATCCCTTTGAAATGAGCAACTTAGCGCGCATAGTCAAAGTGATGGTCGACGCCATTGTGGATAACCCGGCTGGCGGGTCGCATGGCGGACAGTGCAGTGGGCAGGCGGCACCTTGGCCGGCAGACCATAAAATGATAGCTGCTTGCGCCCGTCATTCAATGATTTCAGATATAAAACTATCTGAAATGACCGAAAAACGGGCGCAAGTAGCTCCTTTAATTGAAGCGACCGCACTGCCAGGAAACGGGCGCGCGCCCGCCCCCGCTCAGAGGATGTAGCGCGACAGGTCCTCGTCGCGGCTCAGCGCCGCCAGACGCGCGTCGACGTAGGTGGCGTCGATGGTCACCGTCTGGCCTTCGAGTTTGGTGGCGTCGAAGCTCACCTCGTCCAGCAGCCGCTCCATCACGGTCGACAGGCGCCGCGCGCCGATGTTCTCGGTGGATTCGTTCACGGCGCAGGCGATCTCGGCCAGGCGCGAGATGCCTTCGGGTGTGAACGTCAGCGTCACGCCCTCGGTGGCCAGCAGCGCCTGGTACTGGCGCACCAGGTTGGCGTCGGTCTGGGTCAGGATGGCTTCGAAGTCCTGCACGGACAGCGACGCGAGCTCGACGCGGATCGGCAAGCGCCCCTGCAGTTCGGGAATCAGGTCGCTCGGCTTGGACAGGTGGAACGCGCCGGAGGCGATGAACAGGATGTGGTCGGTGCGCACCATGCCGTACTTGGTGCTCACCGTGGTGCCTTCCACCAGCGGCAGCAGGTCGCGCTGCACGCCCTGGCGCGACACCTCGGCTGTGCTGCCGCCGCCCTCCATGCTGCGCGAGGCCACCTTGTCGATCTCGTCGATGAAGACGATGCCGTTCTGCTCCAGGTTGCGCAGCGCCTCGGTGCGCAGTTCGTCCTCGTTCACCAGCTTGCCGGCCTCCTCGTCCACCAGCAGCTTCATCGCCTCGCCGATCTTCACGCGCCGCAGCTTGCGCCGGCCGGCGCCGAGTTGCCCGAACATGCCCTTGAGCTGCTCGGCCATTTCCTCCATGCCGGCGGGGCCCATGATCTCCATGGTGGGCGCTGGCTGCGCCAGTTCCAGTTCGATCTCCTTGTCGTCGAGCTGGCCCTCGCGCAGCTTCTTGCGAAAGCCCTGGCGCGCCGCGCCGTCGGTGGCGGGCGCGTTGCTGCCGTCGGCGTTGCGCGCGGGCGGCAGCAGCACGTCGAGGATGCGGTCCTCGGCCAGGTCCTCGGCGCGCGTGCGGTGCGCCTTCATGGCCTGCTCGCGCTGCTGCTTGACGGCCATTTCGGCCAGGTCGCGGATGATCGAATCGACATCCTTGCCGACGTAGCCCACCTCGGTGAACTTGGTCGCCTCGANNCGCCAGCGGTTGCGCAGCGCGATGGCGACGGCGCGCTTGGCGTCGTTCTGGCCAATGATGTGGCGGTCGAGTTCGGAGACGATCTCCTGCGGGGTCATGCTGGACATGGAAGGTATCTATTACAAAAACAATAGCTGCCTGCGCTGGTCAATAGCCGATTTCAGAATCATTTGGCTTGAAATCATTGCACGGCGGGCGCAGGCCACTATCAATTCATGAGCGAACGGGTGCGCACCGGGCGTGCCACCCGTCAGAGCGTTTCGATGGTGTGGTGCATGTTGGTGTAGATGCACAGCTCGCCGGCGATCTCCAGCGCCTTCTTCACCACCTGGTCGGCGGGCAGTTCGGTGTGCTCCAGCAGCGCGCGGGCGGCGGCCTGCGCATAGGCGCCGCCCGAGCCGATGGCCACCAGGCCATGCTCGGGCTCCAGCACGTCGCCGTTGCCGGTGATGATCAGCGAGGCCTCCTTGTCGGCCACGGCCAGCATGGCCTCGAGCCGGCGCAGCACGCGGTCGGTGCGCCAGTCCTTGGCCAGCTCGACGGCGGCGCGCGTCAGGTGGCCCTGGTGCTTTTCCAGCTTGGCCTCGAAGCGCTCGAACAGCGTGAAGGCGTCGGCCGTGGCGCCGGCAAAGCCGGCCAGCACCTTGCCGTGGTACAGCCGGCGCACCTTGCGCGCCGAGCCCTTGACGACGATGTTGCCCAGCGTGACCTGCCCGTCGCCCCCGATGGCGACTTGCCAGCCTTCGGGCGCCTGGCGCCGCACGCTGACGATGGTGGTGCCGTGAAATGGTTCCATCGCGCCGAGATGGGGACGACGCCCGCGTTCTTCAAGACCGCCACCGCCAACGGCATGCGCAGCGAAGCAAGCGCAAAAAGGGCCGCGGAGCAGGCCGCCCCGGAACGCCGTGGCCGGGGCCCCCGGCCACCAGCGTTGTCNNCGCCGCAGGCGCCTCAGGGGGGATGTCAGTCCGTGCGCAGCATCACCCGCGCCGACTCGGTGATGCCGATGACACCGAAGAACGCCGCCACCAGGCGATTGACCTGCTTGAGCGTGACGCTGCGGCCCTTGCCCTGCTGCTCCATGCACCAGTTCAGCAGATCGCCGGCGGCGCCGAAGTCCACCCGCAGCAGCTTGCGGCAGTTGATCTCGTACGCCGTGGCCGTGGTCTGCGCATTCAGCGGCTGCAGCGCCTCGTCGGCGGTGCCGATGTATTCGCCCTCGAACGTGGCCTTGACGATGCCGTTGTCCACGGCCGGTCCGGCAGCCGGGGTTTCGGTGCCGGCGAAGGACGGCGCGGGCGCCGGGCCTTCTTCAGCGGGCAGTTCGCTGGGCACCAGCGTCTGCCCTTCCTTGGTCGCGTTGCTGTAGCTGCTCCTGGGTTCTTCCCACGCGGGCGGCGACACCTCGTAGGTGACGCAGTAGTTGAGCGCCACCAGTTCGAACTCGTCCATCTCGCCCATCACCCGCAGCAGCGCCAGGCGCGCCAGCCACCACTGCGGATCGGCCTCGCGGTCGTCGGTAGGCGAGTGCCCGGTCAGCACTTCGAGAAGGCGTTCGGCACCGTGGAACTTCAGCCGCGCCGGCGTTTCGGCCCAGCGGCTGAGCACGTCGATCAAGCCGGGCACGGCCGCCGGCTCGATGGCCTTCACATGCCGCCAGTCGATGCGCCAGGGCGGCGCATGGCGATCCAGCGTGGCCTTGAGCGCGGCCACCGACTGCGTGCCCATGGTGGAAGGGCAGGTCCAGTGGAACAGCCCGGCGCTGACCGCCGCCGGCTGTGCCGCCATGGGTGCGGGCGACGACGCCACCTCGGTCACCAGCGCCCACTGCGGCGCCGAGCGGCCGAAGATGGCCGCGAAATCGAACGCCGCGTCGTCGAACTTGGTCGGCTCGCTGGCGCAGCGGTACAGGTCGAACAGCGTCAGCCAGGTGTCGACGTCATCGCGCCGCGAGCCGCCCATGCCCACCAGATCCAGCAGCACCGCCTCGGCGCCCGCCACGTCGCCGTTGGCGAAGCGGATGGCGGCCTCCTCGATCTCCGGATCCTGCTTGGCGGCGGCCACGACCTCGACGTTGAACTCCGGCACGTCGCCCAGCAGGCGCGGGCCGGCCGGGGATGAAGCTGGTGCTGGGACTGGGGCGGACACCGGCGCCATGTCGGGCACGGGTGCCAGCAAGGGAGGTGGGACGACGGGTTCGTGGCCCACCGTCTGATCCATGGTCAGCGTCGGGGCGAAGGCCGCTGCCGGGGGCAGCGTGGTGCGCTCGGCCGCGGGCAGGGACATCGGCGTGGGTGCGGTCTTCGCGTAGGGATCGCCCGCCGGCTGTGGCGCCTCCTGGCTGGCGCCCGCGGCCTGTGGCCCGGCCGCCGCATTGCGATTGAACCAGGCGGTGGACATCTGCGCCTCGATCTCGTCGATCTTCTTCAGCGTGCGGGCGCGCTCACCGGTGTTGGCCGGCTGGCTGCTGGGGTAGAAGGACGGGCCCGCGGCCAGGTCGCTGTCCCTCAGGGTTTCGCGCCGGCGCACCTTGCGCAGCATGTCGAATTCGCGGTTGCGCACGAAATCGTTGCGGCGCTTGCGCTCGATCATCTCCTTGAGCGCCAGGCGCGACTCGGTGTCCCCGCCATTGCCCTCGGGGCGGTCAAGATCCGACCAGTGCGTGGTCGGGCTCTTGACGAACTTCACCATCTTCGACAGCAGGCCGCTGCCCTGTCCGGAATCCTTGCTCATGGCTGGGGGTTCTCCGCGATGGAAGCCTGCCTGCTCAGTCGCCGAACATCTTCTGCTTCAGCTCGCGGCGCTGCTGCGCCTCGAGCGACAGCGTGGCCGTGGGGCGCGCCAGCAGGCGCGGCACGCCGATGGGCTCGCCGGTTTCGTCGCAATAGCCGTAGTCGCCCGAGTCGATGCGGGCAATCGACTGCTCGATCTTCTTCAGCAGCTTGCGCTCGCGGTCGCGCGTGCGCAACTCCAGCGCATGCTCTTCCTCGATGGTGGCGCGGTCGGCCGGGTCGGGCACCACCACCGTGTCCTCGCGCAGGTTCTCGGTGGTCTGGCCGGCATTGGCCAGGATGTCCTCTTTCAGGCCCACCAGCTTCAGGCGGAAGTAGGCCAGCTGCTTGTCGTTCATGTATTCGCTGTCGGGCATGGCGATGACTTCGGCATCGCTCAGGTCGGCAACGTTCTTGGATTTCCAGTTGTTGGCCAGCTTCGGGTCTTTCTTGACCGGAATCGGCACGGGAGGAGCGGCAACAGTGGGCATGGGCAGATTCTTGGGTGCCGGCACCGGCGGCAATGCCGAGGGTGCAGTGGCGGACTTCCTGGCAGCGGTGCGCGGCGTCGCCGTGGTGCTGGTCTTGGCAGGCGCCTTGGGCTTGCTGTCTGTCTTGGCAGCAGCGGACGTCGCCTTGGCCGCCTGCTTGGCAGGCGTCGTCTTGGCGGGCGTGGCCTTGGGTTTGGCCGGGCTCTTGGCAGCCGCAGTTTTCACTTCTACTGTCTCCTGAAGACCCCAGCGCCACAAAGGCCCGGGGCCGACCGCATGGCCAGCGGATGAAGCATGGTCTTTTTCATCCGATGAGCGCCCTTATTGTTGGACCTTCTTGGGCGGCTGGACCAGGCCGCTCCTGAATGGGGTGCGGCCTGTGCAAAGGCGGCGATTGTAGCCACCGGAACGCGGCTGCGGCCATTTGGCCTTTACAAACGCACTGGTTCAGCCGGTTTTCATGAAAAATGATTAATTTGCAGGCTGTTCTGGAGATTTGGGCGCACCGGCGTGCTTCAGACCAGGCACTGCTCCAGCCCCTGCGTCAGGATGTCCCGAGGCAGGTCGATGCCGATGAACACCATCTTGCTGGTGCGCGCCTCGCCGTCCTTCCACGCCGGCCCCAGATCGCTGCCCATCAGCTGGTGCACGCCCTGGAACACCACCTTGCGCTCGGTGCCCTTCATCCACAGCACGCCCTTGTAGCGCAGCATGCGCGGGCCGTAAATGTTGACGATGGCACCGAGGAAGTCCTCCAGCTTGGCCGGATCGAAGGCGCGGTCGCTGCGGAAGACGAAGCTCTTGACGTCGTCGTCATGGTGGTGATGGTGGCCGTGGCCATGACCGTGCTGGTGCGACGGATGGTCGCAGTGCTCGCCATCGTGGTCATGGTCGTGGTGATGGTCGTGGTGATGGTGGTCGTGCGACTCGGCCGCCAGGAACTCCGGGTCCACGTCGAGCTTGGCGTTCAGGTTGAAGCCGCGCAGGTCGAACACCTCCTTGAGCGGCACCTCGCCGAAATGCACCACCTTCTGCGGCGCGCGCGGGTTCATGTGCTTCAGGCGGTGCTGCAGCGCATCCAGTTCCCCGGCATCCACCAGGTCGGCCTTGCTGATGAAGATCTGGTCGGCAAAACCCACTTGGCGCTGCGCTTCCACCCGGTCGTTCAACTGCTGCGCCGCATGCTTGGCATCCACCAGCGTGACGATGGCGTCCAGCAGATAGGCCTCGGCGATCTCGTCGTCCATGAAGAAGGTCTGCGCCACCGGGCCGGGGTCGGCCAGGCCCGTGGTCTCGATCACCACCCGCTCGAAATCGAGCTCGCCCTTGCGCTTTCTCGCGGCCAGATCGCTCAGGGTGGAGCGCAGGTCTTCACGGATGGTGCAGCAGATGCAGCCGTTGCTCATCTGGATGATCTGCTCCTGCTCGTCGGCGACCAGGATCTCGTTGTCGATGTTTTCTTCGCCGAATTCGTTCTCGATCACGGCGATCTTCTGGCCGTGCGCCTCGGTCAGCACGCGCTTGAGCAGCGTCGTCTTGCCCGAGCCGAGGAAGCCGGTAAGGATGGTGGCGGGAATCAGGGACATGGCGTAGCGTGGCGTCGCGGCCGCCAGCCGGCAGCACGCGCACAAAGAACTGAAACAGCGCAGTGTAGTCCCGCGCCGGCCGCCTGTCCCGCCGGCCCATGCACCGCGCCGCCACGGCAGGCCAGCCCGGTTTCCGTGAAATCGTGCACACCCGATGGCCGCGCGACCGTAAGCAGTTGTGATTGACTTGAGGGTTAACACGCTGCCTGTCCCGCCCCATGCCCCGTCCCGCGCTCATCCACAGCCTTCGAACCTGGCCCGGGCTGGCCTGGGCCATCCCGCTGCTGTGGCTGCTGCTGTGCTGGCCGGTGGCCCAGGCACAGCCGCTGCTGACGCTGGACCCGCGCCCCGAGCAGGCGCGCCGCCTGGGCCCCGATGGGCAGTACTGGATCGACCACACGGGACGCGCCACCCCCGACGAGGTGATGCGCTTGCCCGACACGGCCTGGCAAGCCACGCGGTCAGACCACATCTTTCCCCTGCACACCCTGGCCGACATGGTGTGGATCCGCTTTCGCACCGCGCCCATCGGTCCGGCGCATCTGCACTGGTATCTGGAAATTCCCTATGCCAACCTGGACCGCGCCACCCTCTTCGTTCAGGCCGACGACGGCCGCTGGACGCAGCAGGATGCGGGCGACGCCCTGCCCGTGGCCGAATGGCCGCTGCCACACCGCCAGCCGCTGCTGCAACTGCGGCCCAAGGCCGATGCGCCGGTCGTCCACCTGCTGCGGATCGGCCACGCCAACCCGACCTCGGTGCCGGTGCTGGTGACCGAGGAGCGTCAGCTGCTGCGCCGCGAGCGCAACGTGTCGGTCGGCCTGGGCGTGTACTTCGGCATCGCCGCGCTGGCCGTGCTGGTGGCGCTGAGCAGCGCCTGGCGCGGGCGCGACCTGGCCTTCGTCCTCTACGCCCTGTTCACGCTGCTGACGGCCCTGTCGGCGGCGTCGCTCTCCGGCTTTGCCGGCCTGGTACTGTGGCCAAGGCACGCCGCGTGGAACCACCACGCCGCCATGATCCTGCCGCTGCTCACGCTGGGGGCTGCACTCGCCTTCGTGACCGCGGCCACCGACCTGCACCTGCGCTCGAAGCGCCTGTTCGCGTGGACGTCCGCCGGCGTGGTGGCCGCCGTGCTGCTGGCCCTGGCCATGCCGTGGCTGCCAGCCACCTGGACCGACGAGGCGGTGGGCCTCTACGCCATTGCCGCCCTCCTGCTGGGCATCGGCGCAGCGGCCTGGGCAGTGTGGCACGGCGACCGCTACGCGCCGGCCATCCTGGCCGGCATGGTGTGCCTAGCGGCGCCGGCGTCACCCTACATCCTGCGCATGTTCCAGCTGGCGCCGGTGGGGCTGGTGATGCGCTTCGCGCTGCTGGCCGGCGCGGCGCTGCAACTGGGCATCCTGATGACGACGCTGCTGGTGCGCGGGCGTGACCGCAGCCTGACGGCGCAGCGCCTGCGCGGCCTCGACCGGGTCGACCCCGCCACCGGCCTGTCGACCCCGGCCGTGGTGATGGAGCGCCTGCGCCGCATGACCGCGCGCGCGCAGCGGCAGGAGCACCAGATCGCGGTGCTGCTGATCGACCTGGTCAACCTGGGCGAGCTGCGCCAGCTGTACGGCCGCCGGGTCGACCAGGAAATGCCGCTGCGGCTGGCCAACCGGCTGCTGCACGTGATGCGCGAGATCGACACCGTCGGGCGCCTGAGCAACCGCCGCTTCATCATGCTGATCGAGGGGCCGGTGACGCTGGAAGCCATCGAGGACCAGGCGCAGCGCGTGCTGGCCCATTGCCTGCGGCCCATCAGCGGCCGCCCCGAGGGCTGGCGGCCCAGGCTGCGCATGGCCCTGGGCGTGATGCCGCGCGACGGCCGCCAGCCCGACCTGATGCTCGACAAGCTGGCCCTGATGCTGGACACCGTGGCGCCCGGCGACAACCGGCTGCTGTTCCGCTGCCAGTAGGCGACTCAGCCCTTGCGCCGCGCACGCGGGTGCGCCGCGTCGTAGGCCTTGGCCAGGTGCTGGAAGTCGAGCCGCGTATACACCTGCGTGGTGCCGATGTTGGCGTGGCCCAGCAGCTCCTGCACCGCGCGCAGGTCGCCGCTGGACTGCAGCACGTGGCTGGCGAACGAGTGGCGCAGCATGTGCGGGTGCACCGGCGTGGCCAGCCCGGCGCGCAGGCTGCGGCGCCTCAGGCGCTGCCATACCGACTGCGCCGTCAGCCGCGTGCCGCGGCGGCCGATGAACAGCGCCTGCGCGGCCTGCGGCTGCGCCGCCACCTGATCGCGCACCGCCAGCCACTGCTGCAGGGCCTGCAGCGCGCCGCGCCCCACCGGCACCGTGCGCCGCTTGTCGCCCTTGCCCTGCACCTGCACCTCGGCGCCCAGCAGGTCAATCCAGCCGCGGCCGGCGCGCAAGGCGGCGTCGCTGGGCGCCACATCCAGGCCGATCAGCTCGCCCACGCGCAGGCCGCCGCCATAAAGCAGTTCCACCATCGCGGCGTCGCGCGCGTCGAGCCAGGGGTCGTCTTCCTCGTCGTGGTGGTCGGCCAGCTGCACCGCTTCGTCCACGCCCAGCGCCTTGGGCAGCGGGCGCGGCTGCCTGGGCGCGCGCACGTCCTGCACCGGGTTGGCGCTGATCAGGCCCTCGCGCCCCAGCCAGGCGTAAAAGCCGCGCCAGCCCGAAAGAATCAGCGCGATGCCGCGCCCGCTGCGCCCGCCGGCGTGCATCTGGGCCACCCAGCGGCGCACGTGGTGGTTGCCCACGGCCGTCAGCGCCACACCGGACTGGGCGGCGAACTGGGCGAGCTTTTCGAGGTCCAGGCTGTAGAGCGCGAGCGTGCGCTCGGCCAGGCGCTTTTCAACGCGCACGTGCTCCAGGTAGCGCTCGACCAGCGCCGCATCGGCAGCGGAGATCGGGGCGGCATCGGCACTCATGTCGCTATGCATTCAATAGCTGCTTGCGCTTGCTGCATGGGCGCCAAAGGCCGATTTGGCTTGAAAACCCGTCAGGTATCCCGCACCCGCGACAGCGCCGCGCTGGCCAGTTCGGCGATGCGCTCGAGGAAGTCGGTCGCCATGCCTGCCTGGTAGCGCTGGCTGTCGGGCGAGGCCAGCACCAGCAGGCCGAAGGCCGGCTGGGTGGCGCCCGCACGCAGCGGGATCAGCGCCAGCGAGGCGGCGGCCTCCGGGTCGTCCAGCCACTGCACCGAATCGAAGCCGGCGTTGACGCCGCAGTACGGCGCCGTGAGCGACGAGGCCAGGCTTTTCACGTCGTCGCTGGCACCCTGGGCGAAGGGCTCGCCGGCGTACACCTCGGCCACGTCCCACAGCTTCAGCGCCGCCTGCGGCACGCTGAACTGGGCCTTCATCTCGCTCACCAGCACGGCCGGCAGATCGACCGGCCGCGCCACCATGAACAGCTGGCGCGACCAGCGCAGCAGCTTGTCGGCGATCAGCATGTTCTCGTTGCCGTGGCGCATCATCTCCATCAGGCGCAGTTCCAGCACCTTGATCTTCTCGCGCAGCATCTCGGCCTGGCGCTCCTGCAGGCTCACGGCACGGCCGCCGTGCGGGCTGGTGAGCTGCACGGCGCCCAGCAGGTCGGCATGGCGCTCGAAGAAATCCGGCGTGTGGATCAGGAACTGGGCGATGTCTTCTTCGGTGATGGGTTGAGTCTGCATGGTGGTTCTGCCGGCGTTCAGGCCGGGTTGGAAAGAGGGTCGGGCAGCTCGATGCTGCCCTCGAACACGGTGGTGGCGGGGCCGGTCATGAACACATGATCCTGCATGCCGCCGGCCCATTCGATGGTGAGCTGCCCGCCGCGCGCCTGCACGTCGACACGATGATCGAGCAGGCCGATGCGGATGCCCGCCACCACCGCCGCGCAGGCGCCGGTGCCGCAGGCCAGCGTCTCGCCAGCGCCGCGCTCGTACACGCGCAGGCGCACGTGACCGCGGTCGACGATCTGCAGGAAGCCCGCGTTGACGCGGTTGGGGAACGCGGGGTGCCGCTCGATCAGCGGGCCGTGGTCGAGCACCGGCGCCGTGTCCACATCGCCCACCAGCTGCACCGCGTGCGGGTTGCCCATGGACAGGATTGCTACATTAACCATAGCTTCCTGCGCTTGACTGGCGGGCGCTGAAGCCTGATTTGGCTGCAAATCCAGCGACCACAGCTGCCACCGGTGATCGGGCGTGGCACCGGCCGGCACCGGCGTCAGGCCCGTCGGGTCGAACGGCACCTGGTCCAGCGCGAACACCGGCGCGCCCATGTCGACGCGCACACGGCCGTCGTCGGCCTCGGTCAGCTCGATCACGCCGCGCTGCACCTGCACCCGCACCGTGCGCTTCTCGGTCAGGCCACGCTCGCGCACGTAGCGCACGAAGCAGCGCGCGCCGTTGCCGCAGTGCTCCACCTCGCCGCCGTCGGCGTTGTGGATCACGTATTCGAAGTCCACCTCGGGCGACGGCGCCGGGCGCACGCTGAGGATCTGGTCGGCCCCGACGCCGAAGTGGCGGTCGGCCAGAAAACGGTACTGCGCCGCGCCCAGGCCCAGCAGGCCCTGCGTCTCGTCGAGCACCACGAAATCGTTGCCCGCGCCCTGCATCTTGGTAAAGCGAATGCGCATGGGGCCGGATTATCCCCGCTGGCCCGCGCCGGGCGGCACCCGTTCGTCGCGGGCGATGCGGCCGTCGACCAGCTCGACGATGCGGTCGCAGCGCTGCGCCAGCCGCGGGTCGTGCGTGACGACGATGAAGGCCGTGCCGCGCTCCTCGTGGATCTGGCGCAGCAGGCCGAACACGGCGTCGGTCGAGGCGGTGTCGAGGTTGCCCGTGGGCTCGTCGGCCAGCACCAGCGGCGGGTTGTTCACCAGCGCGCGGGCAATGGCCACGCGCTGCTGCATGCCGCC
>JRYL01002084.1_pt1 | contig 29707 bp, 26 predicted proteins | sample 235391 | NCBI WGS metagenome assembly JRYL01 (sample SAMN03074223, study PRJNA261481) | activated sludge metagenome | biome: Wastewater Treatment Plant; feature: Wastewater; material: Activated sludge; isolation source: activated biomass of a wastewater treatment plant treating wastewater from... ...
TTCGAGTCCTGTTCCCGCTACAAAAACTCACTGATTATCAGTGGGTTTCTTTGTTTGCGGACAATATGCAGACAGATTTTAACTACTCTTTACCGTTCAAATAAGATAAGATAGAGTGAAATAAATGAGATTAAGGTAGCGGAATGAGGTTTTAAAAAGAATGACTGAAATAGTTTAATTCCGTTTTATAAAAATAAACATCAATAAAATTCACACCACACAGTTAAAACATTGTTTTAAGATTCATTCTTAGATTCATTTGAGAAATCCTTTCTTCGGATAAATGCTGATAATTTTTGGCCGAAGCAAGAACTACAAATTTAACATAAATCTTTAAATCGAAGCGGTTATTGCCGCTTTTGGAAAATCGTTTATTAATGGCTGACTTATTTATTTTTTTTCTTTTTGGAAAGATGACTTCCAAGCATTCCACTAAACAAGCTGCCTCCAAAAAGCGTACCTGCAACTGTAGAATTAGTCAGGTATCCAATGATAGCAGAATTTCCAAATTGTTGACCTGCTTTTTTTCGTTCTTCTTCTTTCAGCTTTTCCATAGCTTCATTTTCTTGCCTCTTTAATACAAGTTTTGCCTGAAATTCGGGGTGTAGTGCTAACATATCTGAAATGTCAACATTTCCATTTTCATTTTTCAATTTATTGAATTCATCTTCCGGAACGAACATTAATTCATTTTTTTTACACCAGTTTAAATAAACTTGATACGCAGTTAATGTATCAGCTTTACTCGATGATTCATTTATTATATTTTGTTGTTCTTTCTGTCTCTTTGAAGTATAAAATAACATGAACACACTAAAGAAAAATAAGAAGATAAGAAAAAGCAAAACAGTCATAGTTGTTGTTTTATTTTCAGTTTAAATAGATTCATCTAAAATAGGTTTTATTCGTTTGATATCAGACCATCCAGTAGTGTTTTTGTAGAGTTTCTCTAAGGTTACCTTTTGTAGCATTATGCTCAATGGTTTGAAAGCCTTTAGATTTTGCTATTTAACTTTGGATTTCAGATTGTATTAAAATTTGTATTTGACTCATTTATTTACTTTTAATTAGCTATAACGTTTCGGGTATTGCCGAAGGCGGGGAAATCGAAGCTGAAAGTTTCGATTTTGCACCGAGGCTAGCCAAAACGAATTTATATGAGTTAAATTTAAAAATAAAAAACGAATAAAATTCGTTTTTGGCGGAATAGTAGGACAGATGTTGAGTTATTCACTTTAGCCCCGCTTTTGGCAATACCTTGTTACAGGCAGTTTTTGTTTTAGAAATCGGCTTCATATCCGTGTCCGTTTTTACCGTAGAAAATTAGCCATTTCGCTAAGGAAAACAAAATATGCAATTTGCTTTCAATAGTGTCTTCGTCTGTGTCAGGCGGAAGTCGCTGTGATTTTAAGTATTCTAAGTTATGTTGTTTGGCTAATTTGTCTGCTATGTCCATTAGTCTGTTTCCATAGTCCAATGTTTCGTTTGCCATTTTTGTGTTCCACGCTTCGCTTACCAAATCTTCTCCGATTATATCTTCGCAGTCCCGAAGAAATTCACCACGAAATACATTTTCGTCTTGTCCAAGTGCAATATAAACAGGAACACCATCTTGTTCTTTTGCCAATTCAATTACATAATATCCTTCATAATCTTTCAAGAATTGGTCAAGTGGTGGTTTTTCTTCAAGTTCGTCATATTTGTTTCTAATCCATTCGTCCGCTTCTTTGTCTCGTCCAATTCTTGGTGCTTTTATTGTCTCGTAAGTTTGAATTTGATTTGCAAACCACTCTTCCAACAAATCTTCTTTTGTTGCAATTTTTTTTCCTTTCAACTTGTCAAAGAATGTTGGTTGAGGAATTTTGTCCTGTGATACCATTTCAAAAATTTCAATGAAACGTTTTTCAAAGCCTGGTTTGGGTTTCCCCATTGGTCGCATATCTAATCCCATATTCTGTCGTGATGTGTCTGTTTAAAATTGCCTGTAACACACAAATATACGCAACTTTCTCAAAGCTCATCTCTTATTTAAACCATAGATTAACAAGCATATAATCGATAAAAGCCATGAAATAACATTCACCAAACACATTTATTTTTTCTGCCATTTTTTTGTTTATTTGCATTGTGGAGCAAGGCAACTCAATCACCCCTGTGGTGCTTTTAGCTTTTTAATTAAACTCCCCCATTAAACCTCTTATACAGCCTCTTCATAATCACTTCCCGAACCAGTGAACCAAAAAATTCGTCTCCGATGATTTTTTCAAAGATTTCCTGGTTCATGTCCATTCTTCCGATAAGATTGTCCATGAATTTATCTTCAAATGCATATTTAAATGCATCTATTTTATTGGCTTGCGCCTGTGCTTCCAGACCTTTATCTTCATACAGAGATTCTTCGATTTGGTCAAAGAACAATCGGTCTGCTTCTTCGAATTCTGTTCCGAAACGGTCGTTCAGAACGGTGATGATTTCAGACAAATAGGCGTCTTCATCTTTTGGCCGTTTTAGTCCGGCTTCCGAAGTTCCGCTCAATTCTCCTTCTTCGCCTTTTTGAAGTATAATTGCGCCTTCCTTGATTTTCGTCAAGCGGTAATATTCCAGTGCAACTTCATCATCCAAAACCAATTGTTCGGAATAATCTTTTTTGGGCAATCTTTTTTGCAACAATTTGGCGTAGGTAAAGAATTTCTCCAATTCCACATCTGCAAACGGCATAATCTGAGAAAGAAAGGAATAAAGATTGGTCTAGGTACGGATTCCTTTTTTGAATTCACCCTGTTTTTCTTCTTCTAAGGCATTGAACCGGTCAACAGCCGAATTGGTGAATTTATAAAGATGTCTTTGCTGACTTTCGGTGTTTAATCTTGTTTTGGGGTCAAAATAGACTTCCGCAAAACCATCAATCTCATTTTGCCAATAGACCTGAAACTGGTCAAGATTGTTTTTCAAATCAAACAAATGGTTCACATCGGTTTCTTCGGTTACGGTAGTTACTTCATAATAGGGTTGAAAAGAATCCAAAATGGTTTTTCGGTCATTGACAAAATCCAAAACAAAAGTGTTTTCTTTTCCGGGTGGTTTTCTGTTCAGCCGTGACAGCGTTTGTACAGCCTTTACACCCGACAGTTTTTTATCCACAAACATCGTATGCAGCAACGGCTGGTCAAATCCGGTTTGATATTTATCGGCGACAATCAGGATTTTGTATTCATCTTCTTTGAAAACATCCGGCAGCTCTTTTTCTTTGAATCCGGTCAATTCAGGTTCCGAAATGCCTTCGGGCGTATTGTCGTCATAAACTTTTCCTGAAAAAGCAACCAAAACTTTTATCTCGTTTTGATAACCTTTTTCTTTGATATATCTTTCAAATTCTTCAAAATATCGTTTGGCATGAAGTCTTGAACCACAAACCAGCATTGCTTTTGCCTTTCCGCCAATCATTTTGGAAGTAACTTTTCTAAAATGTTCAATAATGATTTCAGTTTTTTGTGAAAGATTGTGCGGATGCAGCGAAACATATTTTCCAATCGCTTTGGATGCTTTTTTCTTGTTCAGCTGCGGGTCGTCTTCTATGGCTTTGCTCAATTTATAATAAAGTTCGTAGGTGGTGTAATTTTCCAGTACATCCAAAATAAATCCTTCTTCAATCGCCTGACGCATGGAATAAAGATGGAAAGGCTGAGGTTTTCCCTGTTTGTTTTTTGTACCAAAAACTTCCAATGTTTTGTATTTGGGCGTTGCTGTAAAAGCAAAGAACGAGATATTATCCTGCTTTCCTCTTGCCAAAGCCGATTTTTCAATTTGCTCTCTTATAAAATCGCTTTCATCATANNACCTCCTTGTGAACTATGGGCTTCATCGATAATTACCGCATATTTCCGGTCGGGTAAATCACCGACTTTTTCCAAAACAAAAGGAAATTTCTGCAAGGTGGTTACAATGATGTTTGTTCCTTTAATCAATGCTTCTGCAAGCTGGTCGCTGTTTTTATCAACTTTCTGAACTACGCCGGTTTTGTGTTCAAACTGATAAATTGTTTTTTGGAGCTGGTCATCCAAAACCAGACGGTCTGTAATCACAATCACCGAATCAAAAACACGAATGTTCTCGGCATTGTGCAAACTCGATAAATGATAAGAAAGCCAGGCTATCGAATTACTTTTTCCGGAACCTGCCGAATGTTGAATCAGATAATTTTTTCCGGCGCCGTTTTCAAGTGCATTTCCGGTCAGTTTTCGCACGGCATCCAATTGATGGTATCTCGGAAAAATAATCTTCTCCTTTGTATAAACTTTAATTTTTTCGTTTGTTTTTGCCTTGACTTCTTCTTTCTCTAAATGGATAAAATTCTTAATGATATCCATCCAGCTGTCTTTGACCAGAACCGTTTCCCATAAATAGGCGGTTCTGTACCCATCGGTATTGGGCGGATTTCCTTTTCCTTTGTCGAATCCTTTATTAAAAGGAAGCCAAAAAGTGCTTTTTCCGTCTAATTTGGTGCACATAAAAACTTCGTCCTGGTCAATTGCAAAATGAACCAAACTTCGTTTTTTAAAAGAAAACAGCAATTCCCGGTTGTCTCTGGTTGTGTTGTACTGCCGGATAGCGTGGGTAACATTTTGTCCGGTAAACTGGTTTTTCAACTCGGCCGTTGCCAGCGGAATTCCATTCAGCGACAAAACCATATCTACCGAATTTTTATTTTTGGTGGTGTAATAAATCTGACGATAAACCTTTAATTCANNACACATCCAGACTGCCTCTCAAATCCAATTCTTTGATAAGCCGACGAATGATTCTTTCATGGGTTTCTTCACCGTGAACCGTGTTAATTCTTTCCCATTTATCGGGTTGGGTTTCCTGCAAAAAACGAATGACATCATATTTAAACAAACCCAATTCCGGGCTGTAATCCTCGGGATTTCCTTTTTTGTATCCGCCGTTCTTCACAAGAGATTGTTCGATGGCTGCTTCAAAAGTCTGTTCGGTGTTGATACTCATGGTACTAATTTAGAAATTAAAATTAACTAAATGTGGAATACCCTCAAAATCCATTATGATTTTTTGAAGTTCAGGAAAGCCGGTTTTAATTATTCTTCCATTTTTCCAGTTCTTCAATAAACTCAAACATATTGGAAGAAGGGTTTTCGTAAAGATTCAGATTTTTCGCTCTCTTACAGGCATCTTGCCGTTTTTCGTCCAGCCTGGATTTCAGCGCTTTGTCCAATGAACCTTTTTTATATACTGACCGGTTTCTGTTTTCGAGTTCTCTGATGCAGTCAGCTTCCGATATATGCCCTCTGCAATTTTTATAATGCAATAAAAACCAGAGTTCAATAGAAGGATTTGAAGCAATCAAATGTGTACTTTCAATCTTTTTCAACTTTTCCAGCACTTCGGGAATATCAGAATCATAAATTAGAAAATCTTTATCTTTTGAATGAGTAAGTTTCCCTTTCTTATGACGATTAATGTACTTCTCATCGATTTCATGTCCGCTCACCTTGGAAATAATTTCAATCGGTAAGCGGTATTTTGACCGTAAATGCTTTATGTATGCTTCTTCGGTTTCTCCCTCACAAAATACCCAATAATGAGGATTTATTTTCTTTCCTTTTGGCTGATTTCTCCTACGACTCATTTAATAGTTCTTTTAAGTATTCCACGGAGTCATCTATATAAGGCACGGCGTCAAACCTACCCTGAAAATAAGCTTTCTCCAAATCCATGGTATCCCGAAAATCACTAAAATCGTATAATGAATACAAATCGGTGGAGCCGTCTTCTTTTTTATTTGTAAAATAAATCTGGTCTTTTCTGAATTCTTTTAAGTTCAGAAAAATGGTGTTGTGGGTGGTACAAAGCAATTGTGCTTTGCTGCCTGCCCGAAAAAGGTTGAATATATATTTAATAATGTTTGGGTGCAGACTCTCTTCTATCTCGTCTATCAGCAGAATTTTATTGTTTTCAACCACATGAATCAGGGTCAGCATTATAAAGAACAACTTAATTGTTCCCTGCGATTCTTCCGTCAGAAAATCAAAGGGAATGTTGGGGTGATTTTTATGAAAAGTTTTTATCTGCAAAATATCCTGCACAGCATCTTCAACACTGGCTGTGTTTTCGGTTAAATTTGCCTGAATACTTTTTGTAGGTCTTTTGAGTGTTTTTATACTCACATCCACAATATCGCTGTCGGCTATTTTCAGGGCTTCAATCAGTTGGTCTTTGTTAATCAATCCAAATCTTTCGACAGCCGAAACGCCAAATCCGATATAATTCAGAATAAAAGTTTTATGGAAATAATTAAACACCGCCTTTGGGATTTCCCGGTCCATCTGACTGGCGCGCGAGATAAAAAGCGTTTTGTTGGAAGTATTTTCCGCCACATCCATCGGGCGATTGATAACATCTGTAAAATTATATTTTTCTTTTTTGGTCTTTCCTACCAATTCATTTCGGGAAAAAATTTCCTTGATTCTGCCTTTGGGATAAAAATAAAGGCTTTCTGTTAGAATCTGTTTTTGATTCAACGAAAATGCATATTCATATTCGATTTCGTCTAAAATAAACCGGATAAAATAAGAGCTGGGTTTGCCGGTAAATCCATCAAATTTAAAAGGCTGAAAATTAAATCTCGTGTCTTCGTTGTGGTTGTGTGATTCAAAAACAAGCGAATTACAAAACCGGATGGCTTTGATTACATTGCTCTTGCCCGAAGCATTGGCACCATATATCATCAGCGTTTTTAGAACATCTGTTCCGTCCTGTTCAAAGAGATTATTCTTTAATGCTCTTGCATTGGCTGATTTAATATTAGCTGCCCGGAAGTCAATTGTAATTTCATCTTTGATAGAGAAGAAATTACTTAAACGAATCTCTAGCACCATTTTAGTTACTTGTTTTGTAATTTTTTTACAAATATAAGCTATAAAATGCTCTTATATCAAATTTAATTTGATATTTCGTTTATTAAACGCTTTTCTTAATTTAATTCTAATCCTGAATTACCTTCACCTTTCCGGTCACCACCTCGCTGATTAAAGCCGTCCGGTATTCTTTTAATAATTCAATTAATTTTTGGGTGTCTTCTATTTTAGCGTCGATTCGGGTGATTTTATCCTTAATATAAAATACCAAATTTTCTTGATCTAATATTGGTGGGCAACAAACAAGAAGGTTTTTAATTTTCTCAATTGTTAAACGTGTCAAAGCTGAACCATGAATTAAACTATACATTTGATCTATGTTTATTCCTGAAATGAGAAAATAATAGAGATATTCTAATGTAAACTCTTTATTAGGAGTTATTAGACCAAGAGAAGATAATATTACAAACGGTTTATATTGATCAGTAACTATTGCAGCACGACCAATAGTCCCATCTTTCGTTAATAATAAATCCCCTTTCTTAGGTCGACACCCGTTTCGTTCAAGTTGTAAAAAATCTTCTTCTGAAATTTTACTACAGTTTTTTAAGTCTATAGTGTTCGTGCCAATATCTTTAACTGACACATATGGGTATCCCTCAGAAATGGTTTTTGGTGAAAAATGTGATCCATCTGTTATTTTAGCATATCTTTTTAATGGAGCAACTTCCCAATGCTCCGGAATTTCTCCCAACCATTCAATTCCTGAATCTTTCATTTTCACTTTCGGGTTAATTCCTTTGGTTACAGCCTGATTGATAACTGCTGTTTTTTCTTCTTCGTACAGCTTTAATAATTCTTCTTTGTCGGCAATCAGCCGGTCGATTTCGGTGGTTTTTTGGTCTAAGTAGGAAATAATGGAAATTTGTTCACTAAAAGGTGGGCAATTAATCTTTAAATTCCTGATTTGTTCTTGATTAATATTTGGCTGTCCACCACCATAGCTTAATGAAATAAGATGAGGTTTTATATAGTTTAACCAGTAAAACGCAAACCTACTATTTAGATTTTTTGGTTTAGACAAAACGCAACACGCTTGGTTCGTGGTTGTTTCTATTTTTAAAAAGCCTGTTTTTCCGATTGTAGCACCGTACATAGCAATCACTAGGCTATCTTTGGAATAAAATCTTAAAGCTGAATAATTATTTAATGCCTTTTGTGTAATTCTTTTAGAGGTTTCAAATATTTCTCCATCTGTTAAATCTCCAGTTTGTAGCCAATTAAATTCTCCATTTTCATAGTATTCAGAGTTTCCGGCTGTTGGAGTAGTACCACTTCCTATTTGTTCAAAGCAATGACTTGTTTTCATAATTTTCCAATGGCTCGGAATTTCCCCAATCCATTCAATCCCTGAATCTTTATAACTATCGTATCTTTTCATTTCTCTGTCCTTACAATTTATAGAAGCACCCAACCGGAACTTTTAACTTAACCATTCTTCAAGCTATACACAGCTATACACAAATCTTCAATTTTTATTCTCAAAAATAAAACCACAACACGCTGTAAATTAACAATATACATAAATTCATCTTCTCAAAACTTATCAAGCTATACACAACTTATCATGTTTTGGTAATTATTTCTATTTTTTCAATGTAAAACCCGGTTAATTTTCCCTGCGGTTCTTTCTTCCAAAGTTAATATTTCTGATTTAATTTCTTCCAACGACCGCAAAGGCTTAAATTCATAGAAATATTTGGTGAAATTGATTTCATAACCCACTTTGGTTTTGGATTCGTCAATCCAGGCACTAGACAAATGAGGTTTTACTTCTCTTTCAAAATACTCTTCAATGGTTTGCGGAACCAGCTTACCATCGGCATCTTTTTTCAAAAACGGAATATTTTCATAATCTCTTAAAGCTGTGTCGGGTTTGGGTTTTCCTTTGGATTTTACAATCTTACCATCTTCCACTAAGGGCTGTTCAACGGTTACCCGCCAGTACCCAAAGAATTCATTGGGCAGGATTTTTACAAATTCGCCTTCTTTATAATCACCAAATAATTGGGTAATGAATCCGATTCCTTTCTCATTGCCGTTTTCAGGAATCAATTTTCGCTTGTTGCCCAGACTTCGGCTCATTTTCTCCCAGAACCGGTTGAAATCCAATTTCCCTTCGTCCATTAATTCCTCATCCTTTGTTCCGGTGGCATTTATCAGTTGAATTTTCCCTTTTCGGTCTTTGCTTTTCTTATTGGTCAGCACCCAGATATAGGTACTGATTCCGGTATTGTAAAACAGTTGGTCAGGCAGGGCAACAATCGCTTCTAACCAGTCATTTTCTATAATCCATTTTCTGATTTCACTTTCACCGCTACCTGCTGCACCGGTAAACAGCGGAGAACCGTTAAATACAATCCCGATACGGCTTCCGTCGCCTTTCATTTTTGAAATCATGTGTTGTAAAAACAGCAGAGAACCGTCATTAATTCTTGGCAAGCCTGCGCCAAATCTTCCGCTGAACCCACGACTGTTTGCTTCCTCCTTGATATCTTTTTCAGCTTTTTTCCAATCCACACCAAAAGGCGGATTTGAAAGCATATAATCAAATCGTTCAGTTTCCAGACCGTCCACCGTAAAAGTATTTCCGATTTTGATGTTGTTCACATCCTGACCTTTAATCAGCATATCCGATTTGCAAATCGCATACGACTCGGGATTAATTTCCTGACCAAACAAAATCAGGGAAGCTTTGGGATTGAGTTCTTTCAGATATTGTTCTGCTACCGAAAGCATACCGCCCGTTCCGCAGGCCGGATCGTAAACCGTTTTTACGATTCCTTCTTTAGTCAGCACTTCCCGGTCTTCTGAAAACAGCAGGTTGACCATCAGCCGGATGACTTCTCTCGGCGTGAAGTGTTCTCCTGCGGTTTCATTGGATTGTTCTGCAAATCTTCGGATTAAATCTTCAAAAACATAACCCATCTCCATAGAGGTCATATCCTCCAAATCAATTTCCTGAAAGGATTTCACAATCTGAAATAACAAATCGGATTTCGGGTCATCCAGTTTGTCAATCTGAACATCAAAATCAAAGTATTTTATAATATCCCGTGCGTTTTCAGAAAAACCATTGATATAATTTCTGAGGTTGAGCGCGATATTACTCGGGTCGGCAATCAGTTTGCTAAAATCATACAAACTATGATTATGAAACCGAAACCCGGCAGTTCTGTCCAAAACTGCGTCCCGTGCTGTTTCGTCCATCATTTCAACTTTTGGCAGCATTTTTAAAACCTTATCCTTGGTAGAAGAAAGAATGGAATCCAACCGACGGAGAACCGTCATCGGCAAAATCACTTTCCCATAATCGGATTGTTTGTAATCTCCTCTCAATAAATCGGCTACACGCCATATCAGGTCGGCTTTTTCTTTGAAGTTGTACATGAATGCGGATTAAATATTTTTTTCAGGTTGAAAGATACAAACTACAATCTGAACTCATAGATTGAGGCAATAATAATTATAAAAAGCCTATATTTGTAAATAGGAGGTGATTCGTCAACTTTTCCCCGCAGAGAGAACTGTTTATCGGTTCTCTTTTTTTATTTGGATGGCTCATCGTTGCACGCATACCCGCCGCGGAGATCACGGATCTGGTCTTGGTTTCTCTGCAGAGCAATGGAGAATCAGTAATTTAATTTCTCTTTCAAACAATAAAACCTGCAATTCCGAAACCGCCCGGACGATATATTTCGTAACTTTGAGTTGTCAAATTTTCTTTTAATTTATAATGCAATGTCGTGGATTTGAGTCGGTTGTCAGCCGGTAAAAATCAAGATTAAATTTATGATCATGTCATCAAAAGTAAAAGACACTCAGTTGTCTCAAATCAAAAAAGTGATCAATAAAGTGGTCACTGTCGGACCCGATTTTCTGGACAATAAAATCACTGCAGACGAAATGGCGCATACCATGGTAAATGCAGTACAGGATTTTGCAAAAGAAGCGCAAAAAGAAGGTGGAATTCGTGAAGAGACCGAAGAAACACAGGAACTGATCGNNGTCGCCAGAACCATCACCTATGTGGTGAATGAGTTTAGGGAAGACCGATAAAAAAAGGCTGCACTGTGCAGCCTTCCTTAATTTCATTTTAAAATCTTACTGTCCTTTGTACGGGCTCTGATTGTAATACTGCATTGCTTTTGGCATAATCGATTTGATTTGTGCAATCCTGTTGCCGGGATTTGGGTGGGTGCTCAGAAATTCAGGAGGAGTCTGCTGATTGGCTGTTGCCTTGTCCATTCTTTCCCAAAAACTGATTGCTTCCATCGGATTATAACCTGCCATCGCCATCAGATAAAGACCTGCTTCGTCCGCATCAAGCTCCATTCCTCTGCCGTATTTCAGCATGGTCAGACCTGCACCGACCGGATAAAGCTGATTGAAAACATTTCGCCATTCATTGTTTGAAATCGCAACATTTCCGCCGACCATCAGACCCTGANNGGGCAGGTCGAACACGGTCACCTTGTGCCGTTTGCCGATGCGCGGGGTGTCGCGCGGCACCAACCGGGCGGCCGGCATGCTGCCGGCACAGCCGGAGGCGAAGGAGACGTAGGTACACGTGGGGCCGATGCGGCCGCCGACCATCAGACCCTGAGCCACCATTGCATTGCTGACCTGTTCGGCGCTGTGACCCGCAAGTGCATGTGCAACTTCGTGTCCCATCACCACCGCAACACCGCCGTCATCTTTACAGACCGGAAGTATGCCGGTATAAAATGCAACCTTTCCGCCGGGCATACACCAGGCATTCAGCTGATCACTCTGAATCAGTGAAAATTCCCACTGATAATCCTTCAGATCGCTGCCTCTCCCGATTTGTGAATAATATTTTTCAGCTGCATATTTGATTCGCTGACCAACACGGTCAATCATTTTTGCATCGGCTGAAGTCTTATCGACTTTGTTTTCCTTCAGCACCTGATTGTATTGTGCAAATGATTGCGGAAACAATTGTGCGTTTGAAACCAAAGCCAGAGATTTCCTGCCTGTCAGCGGATTTGTTGAGCATGACCAAAATAATAGTAAAAAGGTTAATGTTATGAATTTTTTCATCTTTGAAAGTTTTAGTTTTCTATATGAATTTACAACTTTTTTTAAATGAACTTTTGTAAAACATACTACTTTTCATTATCCAATTTTTCTTTGACTAAATTTATTAATTCCTCCAAGGAATTTTTATCAGTAAAAATAAGAAAATTAATATTAAGAGAATAAGGTTTGTTTTTTTCCTTCAGCGAAATGTTGATTTTTTGTTTTGATTGCTCGAATAATTCAGATATAGGAATTTCAAAGAATTCAGCAATTTTAGGTAGATATGATCCTTTTACGTCTGTAGATTCATTTTCCCAATTTGCAATAGTGTTACGATCTACAACTAAATAATCCGCTAAATCTTGTTGAGATTTTTTAGCCATCCCTCTGCACCTCCTAATATTTCTCCCTATTCCCACCATTATAATTTTTTCTAATATAAAGAAAATTAGGCTTTTTACGAAATAATTTAAGCAAAAAATGCTAAAATTAATTATTCGAACTAAAATAAAAAACTAATAGCTTTAGAGAAATTCTTTAATATAAACTTTTTTAAGATACTTAACTCATGTTTAACTGAAAATTCGAATCAAATGAAAAAACTATTTTTGTACATTGTTCTTTTAGGATTATTAAATTCTTGTAACTATGATGATGGTACGAAATTAATCGATGAAGTATCATCGTCTGAAAAGGAAATGATATTTGACAAACCGTCAGCAATTGATAAGGAAGAAGTGCCTGAATTAGATCAGTTCTATTATTCAAAAGATTCTTCTAATTTTAGCTTTGCTTTTGACGATTCAAGAAATGCAATTTTTAATCAATCGTTGAGTCAATTGAGAGTTCCTGTCAGCCAAACCTCATTGCAAGCTAACCTGGCAAATTCTACTAATATTGCAGATAATAACTCTGGAACTCAAAAATTTTGTATATGTATTGCAAGAATGAGAGAATCACAGGGTTGTTACTACTGTGTCAATTGTTTGGGATTTAGGTGTAAAAATTGTTGCGATGACGGAATACCTCCTTTTGAACCTCAATCAAGATCTCAACCCGCGATTGTTACATATGACGAAGTGAGTCAGGAAATTGTGTTTCAGTTTGCCTATGCAGTCGATTGGGAATATTTAAAAACGTAAAATTGAAAAAACAAATTATAGTGCATTTATTTAAGTGTCGGATATTTTCTGTATTTATATTTGTTCTTTTGCTTTTTTCTTGTATTCCGATCGCTAAGCTTGCTACTGGATTTAAAAATCCTGAAGTTTTGGACTTAAATGGGATTATAAAAGAAAAGAATAAAACTTTTCTTTTGGATGAAACTATTGATTTGGTTTATAAAGAAGCAAAAGATTCCGCTGAAATTGTCAGAATTTTATCAGAAAGTTTTAATGGGCAAATAAATATTTATAATACAAAGGGGGAGAGATTATGCTTCAAAGAAAAATTGACATGCACTTCATATCAATTATCTGAACTGCAAAATTCAGGATCTGAAATTATTGGTAATTGCCCTAAAATTGATTTGGATGATGAATTATCTAACCTATCTACAATCCTTGAAAAACTAACAGATTATGATTTGGAGCGAAATTTTGAAATTGAAAATTTTGCTAATTATGATTATATATTTATATATTATTGGAGTAGTTTTATAGCCTCTGATAAAAGTATGAAGTCCGAATATGATTATGTTAAAAAATCATTGGATTCTACAAATCTTAAATATATAATTTTACGTATAAATTGTGACTTGAGGGAAGATTGGGGTTTGAAAAAAGGGGAAAAACAGAAAATTCTTTTTGAAAAAAAAGGGAAAAGAAAATATGAATTAGCATTTGGCAATATTCCTTGGAAAAACTAATTTTTTTCATTTGCCTAATTTACGTTTTATTTCGTTTAATTTCATCAAAGCTTCAACCGGAGTCAGCGTATTGATGTCGATGCCCATCAGTTCTTCGCGTATGGCTTCGAGGATCGGATCGTCGAGCTGAAAGAAACTGAGCTGCATATTTTCCTGAGTGATCTTTTTGGTCTTATCCGAAATTTTTTCGTTGACATGCGAACTTTCAAGCGTTTTCAAAACCTCATTTGCTCTTTTCAAAACCCATTGCGGCATACCTGCCATTTTTGCCACATGGATACCGAAGCTGTGCTCACTGCCGCCCGGAACCAGTTTTCTCAAAAATAGAATCGTATTGTTTGCTTCTTTGACACTGACATTAAAATTCTTGATCCGGCTGAAAGTCTTTGCCATTTCATTGAGTTCATGATAATGAGTTGCAAAAAGCGTTTTTGGCCGGTATTTGTGTTCATGAAGAAATTCGGAGATTGCCCATGCGATTGAAATTCCGTCATAAGTACTCGTTCCTCTTCCGATTTCGTCAAGCAGGATCAGACTTCGTTCTGACAGATTGTTCAGAATACTCGCGGTTTCATTCATTTCGACCATAAAGGTTGACTCGCCCGAGGAAATATTGTCGGATGCGCCCACACGTGTAAAAATCTTGTCAACAATTCCGATCTCAGCATTTTTTGCAGGTACAAAACTGCCCATCTGAGCCATCAAAACAATCAGTGCAGTTTGTCTGAGCAATGCAGATTTACCTGACATATTTGGACCGGTTATCATGATGATCTGCTGTTCGTTGGGCAAAAGAGAAACACTGTTTGCAATATAATTTTCACCCGGCGGAAGCTGTTTTTCAATCACCGGATGTCTGCCGTCTTCGATCAACAGATCGATTCCGTCCGTAATTTTTGGTCTGACATAACTGTTGCTGATCGCAGTTTCGGCAAACGATGAAAGCAGATCGATATGCGCAATTGCAGCTGCGGATTTCTGAATTTCATCCAAATGACCCGACAGATATTCCAAAATCCGGTTAAAAAGTTCGGTTTCAAGCGACAGTATTTTCTCTTCTGCGCCCAAAATCTGATTTTCATATTCTTTGAGTTCCTCGGTGATATATCTCTCTGCGCTGACCAGTGTCTGTTTTCTGATCCAGTCTTCGGGCACCTTGTCTTTGTGCGTATTTCTTACCTCTATATAATAACCAAAAACATTGTTGAACGAAACCTTCAGATTTGAAATTCCGGTTCTTTCGCTTTCTCTGATTCTCAAATCCTCAAGAAAATCTTTTCCTTTTGTCTGCAGATTTCTCAGCCGGTCGAGTTCTTCGGACACGCCTTCTGCAATCACATTTCCTTTCTGAATCTGATGCGGCGGATCTTCAGAAAGCGTTTTAGACAAATGGTCTGAAACCTCTGTCCAGTCTTTCAGATTTTTTGTCAGATTTTTAATTTGTTCTGAATTTTCCAGTTTTTGTCTGATCCGGCTGACTGATTCAAGCCCCTGTGCCAGTGAAAGTAATTGTCTCGGTGTAATTTTGCCGGTTGAAATCTTTGCGGCCATTCTTTCGAGATCGCTCAAATCTGAAATCTGTTCTCTGACATAAATCCGATGTTCGTCATTTTTCAAAAAATATTCGACTGCATCATGTCTTGAATTGATTTCATCCTTATTTTTTGGGATCATCACCATCCATCTTTTCAGCAGCCGGCCGCCCATTGCAGAACGGGTTGAATCCATTATGTCGATCAGCGTAACCGCATCTGGATGTGGCGAATAAATCAGTTCGAGATTTCTGATTGTAAACGGATCCATCCACACAAAACTGTTTTCATCCAAACGCTGAATTCGTGTGATATGATCAATTTCAAAATGATGGGTTTCATCGAGATATGAGAAAATTGCACCGGCAGCAATCGTTGCCAGTTTCAGATTTTCAATTCCAAAACCTTTGAGCGATTTGACCTTGAAATGACGGCTGAGTTTATCGACTGCATAATCATATTGGAAAGCCCAGTCTTCGATCTGAAAACTGCTTTTCAGTTCTGGCAGATCAATTTTTTTTCTTTTCTGATGAATCAGCTCGCTCGGTCTGAAACTCTGAATCAGTTTGTGGAAATAAGCTTTGTTGCCTTCGCCGACCATAAATTCTCCGGTCGAAATATCGAGCAGTGCCATTCCGTATCTTTCATCTTCCTGATGAACAGACATCAGAAAATTATTGGTTTTAGCGCTTAAAACCTGATCATTGAGCGAAACGCCGGGTGTCACCAGTTCGGTCACTCCTCTTTTGACAATTGTTTTTGTCATTTTCGGATCTTCCAACTGATCGCAGATGGCAACCCTCAAGCCGGCTCTGACCAGTTTTGGCAGATAGGTATCCAACGCATGATGCGGAAATCCGGCCAGTTCGATGTGTGAAGCCGCACCATTTGCTCTTTTGGTCAGAACGATGTCAAGAATTTTTGAACATTTGACCGCATCATCGCCAAAAGTTTCATAGAAATCACCCACACGAAACAGCAGCAGGGCATCAGGATATTTTGCCTTGATACTGTTGTATTGAGTCATTAAGGGTGTTTCTTTTTTTGCCAATTTGGGTCTGTTTTTAAGATTGCTAAGTTAACCCAAAATAAAATTTGCCGAAAATCATTTTTTGCTTACTCTTCCAATAATTGAGAATATGCTTTATTTTTGAAGAAATTTAAACTGCTTTGAAATGAAAAGGATGATGATTTTGATATTCGGCTGTTTTCTGCTGAATTCATGTGTGGTTTCGACCGCCGGCAAAATTGTAAAAACAACTGTCAAGGCCGGAGTGGGAGTGGTCAAAGGAACCGTCAAAGGCGTGAGCTGGGCGGTTTCAAAAGCAAACGGGAAAATCGATGAAGACCGTTTGGACGGCAATTGGAAGATTGTCGGTGTTTACAGCCACAGTTATGATGAAATTCAAAATACAGAAGATCCCGAAAATCTGTTTTCAAGCCAATGCGAAAATGCACAGGAAATTCTGAGTTTCAAAACCAAAAAATCAAAACTTCAACAGGTTCACTGTTCGTCGGATAAGGAAAGCTGGAAAAAATACAAATTTGATTTTGGCAAAAATCCGAAAACCAAAGAAAAGGAGAATTATCTGAAAATGCCAAACGGTGATTATATCAGCATCATCAATGTGAGCGGCAACAATCTGATACTCGAAGGAAATCTGATGCCGGCTTATGCATTCAAAGGCGCAAAGGTTTATCTGCTCGAAAAAACCAAATAATTAAACCTGAAAATTATTCTGCAAGCTGTGGTGACAGCAAAATTTCGTTGATGATTCTTACAAATTCCTCCTTTGGTAGCGCACCGTTGTACTGATGCGGATTGTCGTTCATCGGACAGAAAATCAGGGTTGGAATGCTTCTGATTCCAAAGACTGCAGCCAGTTCGCGTTCCACTTCTGTATTCACTTTGTAAATATTGATTTTCTCGTGATATTCTTCTGCGAGTTCGTCCAGAATCGGTGCAATCATGGCGCAGGGACCGCACCAGCTTGCATAAAAATCGATGATACAGGGTTTGTCGCCGGAATACACCCATTCCTCAGGATTTTTTTCATAATCCATAATCTTTGTCAAAAAATCATCTTTTGTAATGTGGATTGTCTTTGTACGATTTTCTTCCATGATGTTGCTGTATGCTTCAAAAGTACTGAAAATATTGGTTGTATGGCGAATTGGAGTTCAAATTTATGATTCGGAATAATTTTGCGAATTTTGCCAAATGAAAAAATTGAAACTTGAAGAGCTCGGCCGGATTTCGGTCGAAGAATTTAAGGAAACAAAAAAGATTCCTGTCATCGTCATACTCGACGATGTCAGAAGCGCATACAATGTGGGTTCGGTATTCAGGACTGCGGATGCTTTTCTGATTCAAAAGATTTATTTGTGCGGAATCACCGGAACGCCGCCCAACAAAGAAATCAGAAAAACCGCTTTGGGTGCGGACGAAAGTGTGGAATGGGAATATGTGAAAGATATCAGTCCTTTGATTCGGGAATTAAAATCAGAAAATCATAAAATTATTTCAATCGAACAGACCGACGGCAGTGTTTCTCTTCCCGAATTCAAAATCGATACGGATGAAAAATATGTTTTGATTTTTGGTAATGAAGTGGAAGGAGTGAATCAAAAAGTGGTTGATTTGAGCGATTACTGTATAGAAATTCCACAGGAGGGAACAAAACATTCACTGAATGTCAGTGTTTGTGCCGGAATTGTGATGTGGGAATTTTTCAGAAAAACGGGCTTGACTGATTAGTGATTTTTGCATTATAACTATCTTTGCCGGGATGAATTCTTTTCAGAAAGTTTTAATTTTTCCATTTGTAATCCTTGTCCGGTTTTATCAGCTTGCGATTTCGCCCTGGCTGGGCAGCAACTGCAGATATACGCCGACCTGCTCAAATTATATGCTTGAAGCATTGCGGACGCACGGATTGATAAAAGGATTATATTTGGGCGTGAAAAGAATTTCAAGATGTCATCCCTGGGGTGGCAGCGGTCACGATCCGGTACCAAAAAAAGAAAAAGAATGAACAATTTATTATTATTTATACGCTGGGACATCAATCCGATCATGTTTGATCTCGGTCCTTTAAAAATCCACTATTACAGTCTGATGTGGATTTTGGCTTTTGTAATGGGCTGGTATGTGATGAAGAAAATACTCGAAACTGACAAAGTGGATGTCAAACTGCTCGATCCGCTTTTTCTGTATTCGTTTTTGGGTGTGATCATCGGTGCTCGTTTGGGTGAACTTTTCTATAATTTGGATTATTATGAAGGAATGCCGTTTGGCAAAGCACTGATCGAAGTTTTTCTGCCGGTACAGCAAAATCCCGAATCATCTGCATTTTTTGGTTTGCTCAAAGGTTATGAATTCTCCGGATTCAGAGGTTTGGCAAGTCACGGTGCGACCATCGGATTTTTGATTTCATCCTTTTTGTTCAACCGAAAATATCTGAAAAGAAATCTGTTCTGGCTTTTGGACAGGGTGGCAATCACAGTTCCGTTGGGAGGTGCTGCGATTCGTGTCGGAAATTTCTTCAATTCTGAAATTGTCGGAAAAGCTTCAGATCTTCCGTGGGCTGTTGAATTTGTCAATCAGAGTTCGGGTTACGGCGAAATCGTTCCAAGACATCCGTCACAGCTGTATGAAGCGATCTGCTATGTGATCATCTTCTTCATTGTATGGCACATTTACAGAAAAACACAGTTGAAATATCGCCAGGGTTATATATTCGGTCTGTTCTTTATTTTGCTTTGGATCGTCAGATTCATCATTGAATTTTTCAAAGAAGACCAGGGAGACGAATTTGTGGCTCAGATTTTAAATCTCGGTTTGAACAACGGACAGGTGTTGAGCATACCGTTTATATTGTTTGGAATCTATGTGATGATAACTTCAAAAAACAGAATTTATAAAGACTGATATATGAAAAAACTGATTTTGGCAGCCGGACTGATTGTGATTGCTGTCGGATGCAAAGACGATAAACCAAGCGTTTCGGAAGCTACCAATACGGTTGAAATCGAATTCAGCAAACAGGGAGAACTCGAATTTCTGAATGCGGAAGGCCAGCCCTTTAAAAAGATCGACATCGAAATTGCAGACACGCCAAACAAAAGGGCGAGAGGGCTGATGGACCGTTCAAGCATGGATGAAAACGATGGAATGCTTTTTATTTTTGATGATGACGAAGTCCGCAAACATACCTTTTATATGAAGGACACCCGAATTCCACTCGACATTATGTATTTCGGCAAGGATTCCACACTGATCAATATTGCGCGAAATGCTCAGCCGGGCGCAGATACAGAACAAAGCGGAGGTACGGTTGCAGCTGCAAAGGAAGATTCAAAATTTGTGGTTGAAATCAACGGCGGTTTGGCTGACAAATGGGGGATTGAAGAAGGGGTGACAAAAATCAGCTGGAATCGGGATTAATAAAGAATTTTATTTAAATTTAGACCATTAACCTAAAAAACATAAGATTATGGGAATGATTAAAGAATTCAAAGAATTCGCGGTCAAGGGGAATGCGTTTGACATGGCGGTCGGTGTCATCATCGGTGGTGCTTTCGGAACCATTGTGACCAGTATTATTGACGACCTGGTGATGCCGATTGTTGCTGCAATTGTCGGAAAACCCGATTTCAGCAGTATTTTCTTTGCTATGGGCAAAGGAGCCGACCAAATTCCGGCCGGGGCAACGCTTGAGGCGGCAAGAGAAGCGGCACCTGATGCGGCGATTTTTGCTTACGGTAATTTCATCACGGTTGCCATTAACTTCATACTGTTGGCACTGGTGGTTTTTATGCTTGTCAAAACACTTAACAACATGAAGAGAAAACAGGCAGAAGCACCTGAAGCACCGCCTGCACCTTCAAACGAGGAAGTTTTGCTGACAGAGATCAGAGACCTTTTGAAACAAAAATAAAAATCCAGATTAGAATTAAATTAAGCCGGTATCTGCCGGCTTTTTTTTATGGATCTGACCTTGGCAACCGATAAGTAAATACTGCTGAGCTGAATTGAATGATTGGGACTTTAAGCTGATGAATTATATTATGCTTATTCAATCGTTTCTGATAGAATAAAATCCATTAGATGAAGCAATGATTCATTGGAGTCAAAACGTTCAATTAACTTAGATTAATAAGCCAAAAATTTTGATTTAAATCCATAAAAAAAGGCTGCAAATTGCAGCCTTTCATTTATTCTGATTAATAAATTAATTCTTGTATTCCAGATCCGATGCCGGTTCACCGTAAGGTTTGAAGATGACTCTTCTGTTCTCAAGGTTTTTCCATGCCGGACAGTTTGAAGTCGGATCGCATTCAGCCCATTTCAGTTCTGATTTGCCTTTTCCAAGCGGAACCAGCTGGCTTGAAGGAATTCCTTTGTTGACCAGATATCTGACAACCGAAGCAGCTCTTCTTTCTGATAGATTTTGGTTGTAGGCAACCGAACCTGCAGCATCAGTGTGACCTTCCACATAGAATTTATAGGTAGGATGTGCCTGAAGAATATAGAAAGCCTGATCAAGTTTCGGATAAGATACCGGACGGATTACGTCTTTGTCAAAGTCGAATTCGATTCCCTGGATAGCTTCGGTCAGCGAAGTTGAGATTGTACCGATGCTCACTTCGATTATCGGAAGCGGACAACCGTTGTTGGTTGGAGGTCCAGGAATAGTAGGACATTCGTCAATTGTATCAGGAACACCGTCTTTGTCGGTATCAAGCGGACAGCCTGATCCGTCTACGATATAGCCTGCCGGAGTTCCCGGACATTTGTCATAAAGATCGCAAACACCGTCATTGTCTTCGTCAGCACAAGGCGCCGGAATAACAGGTGCGTTGCTGATGCCCTGAAGCGGGCTGTGCCACTGCAGAGACTCTTTGTGTTTTCCAAGTTTGAAATGAATACCCAGTGAAACCGTAATCATATTGTCATCACGACCTTCTTCACGGTCTGCAAGGGTGATAAATCCCGGAAGCGGCTGACCTGAACCGTCAAATTCCTCGTCACCGGTCATCACATACATTCCTCTCAATTCAAGATCGATTCTTTTGCTCAGTTTGTGTCTGAGACCTGCACCGACCTGTCCGTAGAAAGTTCTGTCGTTCAGCTTAACATCCCAGGTAGTTTCCCATGGGGTTTCAGTTTCAATTCCTCTTCTCTTTGCTTTGTATTGGATAATACCTGCACCTGCGTATGCGTGCAGCGCCCATTTGAACTCAGATCTGTTGTCCACTCTTCTGAGAAGATTGCTCAGATTAAGATCTCCCATGATATTCAGTCCGAAATATTCGGTTTTTCCTTCAAATATGTTCCAAGTACCGAAATGCGGTGCTTTTGCATATTGATGTGTTTTACCGAATTGCCCGAATACGGAAAGACCAAATGCATGGTTGATCTCTTTGGTCACCTGCAGCTGGAAATCGTATCCCGGGTTAAAGCCATGATAACCCCAGCTCACCAAATCGGTGTTTTGAAGCCAGTTGGCTCCAACAAAAGCTGAAATATACCAATCGTTAAATTCTTTAGATTTCGAATTAAATTTTTCTGTTTGATTCTCTTGGCTTAACGTCAATTGAAAACATAAAATTCCAATAAGAGAAAATAAGTAAGTTCTCATCATAGATTCGTTGTTTAGGAAGGTAATAAAATAAATTTTTTTTAACTAATTTTAGCAAATGTAATAAAATTATGTTTCTAAATGGCAATCCGCAATCTTTTTTATAAAATTTCTTGTATAAATTTGAGGATGAGGAATTATAAGTGATTGACTCTCATATTTTATGCCGTTAAATTTCAATAAATCAATATCAATCAGTCTGTCCTGGTATTTTTGATCTGTTTCCAAATAAATCCTGCCCATCATTTTCTCAATCATTTTTGCCCGATTCAAAACTCCGATCGGCGAAAGTCCGGTTTTCAGTTTTACAGTCTGATTCAAAAAAAGATGATCGGATTCATAGCCTTCTGCCTCGGTTGTTAAAATTTCCGATTCGTCGTAAATCTCGCCAATCTCCCTGATAATATGAGTTTTGGCAGTTTCCAGATTTTTTTCTTTGTCACCGAGGTTGGTGCCGAGTAACAAAATAACAGTGTTCTGCGACATATAGTGCAAATTAATATAATTGTTTTGAAATGAAAAAATTCTTTGGAAATGTTATGGCAGTCGTAGTCGGCAATCTGCTGACTTTCGGGCTGATTGCTCTGGTCATTGGTGGACTGCTGATTTTTTCTCTTGCAGGAAGTCTTTTTCAGGGTTCAGGTGTCAAAGACGGATCCGTACTTGAGATCACTTTTGACACGCCGATCAGAGAAAGTTCAATGGATGATGAATTCAGTTTGTTTTCCTCCTCAGAAGGCAGTGTGTATTTCAGAGATCTCATCAGATCAATAGAAGCGGCGGCCGAAGATGATAAAATTAAAGGCATCAGTCTTAGAATCCAGTCATTTTCAGGCGGAAGCTCTCAGCTTACCGATATTAGAAATGCACTTGCTGATTTTAAAAAGAGCGGAAAATTCATTTATGCCTATTCGCACAACTCCTCTCAGGGATCTTATGTGCTGAATTCGGTTGCTGATTCGCTTTATCAGAATCCAATGGGAATGATCTTGCTTCAGGGATTGAGTGCTGAAATAATGTTTTACAAAAATTTTGGCGATAAATACGGAATTGATTTTCAGGTGATCAGACATGGTGCCTACAAATCTGCTGTCGAGCCTTATCTGAGAGATGATCTTTCACCCGAAAACCGCGAACAGATGAGTCTGCTTTTGGGTGATGTATGGCAGAATATTTCCACTGATATGGCTCAATCCAGAAATATAACGGTTGAACAGTTCAATGAATATGCAGACAGCCTTTATGCTTTCAATCCTTCGTCTGCACTCAAATACAAACTGGTCGACCGGATCGTTGCAGAACCCGAATATGATCAGGCGCTTGCCAGTCGGTTGGATCTGAAAGTGAAAGAAGATGAAGTGCTTGAAGATGTGCTTGACAAACATACCGTAAAACTTGAAGATTATGCTTTAGCACTTGGCAGTGAAAGCGGAAAAGACAAAATCGCTGTTCTTTATGCTTCCGGGCCGATTACAAGCGGTGACGGTTATATTGGAATACAGTCGGAAGTTTATAAAAAAGCAATTCGTGATCTGACCAATGATGACAAAGTTAAAGCTGTCGTACTCAGGATCAATTCACCGGGCGGAAGTGCCGATGCTGCAGAAGAAATTCTTTTTGAACTGAGACAGTTGCACAGAAAAAAACCGATCATCGTTTCATTTGGAGATGTGGCAGCTTCGGGCGGATATTATATCGCAATGGAATCCGATTCAATTTTTGCAAGCCCGAATACGATTACCGGCTCGATCGGTGTACTCGGAATGATTCCGTCGGCAAAAAAACTGATGAACAATGTGGGCATCACCACAGATTATGTGAATACCAATCAAAATTCAGATTTCCTGAGAACTGTCTTTCAGCCGATGACCGATACCGGTTTAAAAACGATGACCGAAATGACCGAAGGAGTTTATAAAATGTTTGTCGGCCATGTGATGGAAGGCAGAAATATGAGCTTTGAACAGGTGGATGCAATCGGCGGCGGAAGGGTATGGTCAGGAACTCAGGCTTTGAAAATCGGGCTGATCGACAGCTTCGGAACGCTTGATGATGCAATCAATGCTGCAGCTGCAAAAGCAGGTTTGGAAAGCTACAGTATCTCGGATTATCCGTTCAAAAAGAACGATCTTGAAACTTTCTTCAAAGAATTTGGAATGGTGAAATCTCAGGCATTTATTAAAAACGAACTCGGATCAGATTATTACGGAATTTATACCGATCTGAAAGCAATCAAAGAATACAAAGGGATTCAGCTGAGGATGCCGTTTGAAATTACCATCAAATAAGAAATCAAACAATTATTCAAACAAAAAAAGAGTGCTCAATCGGGCACTCTTTTTTTATACTGTAATTTCTTTTACAAAGCTCCACCGCTGTCCATATCGAAATCTCCGTTTTCCTGATTCTGCTGCTGTCTCTTTCTCTGATCTCTTTTTGACTGATTGAATCTGTATGTAAATGAAACATTGACAGATCTTACGCCCCATCTGAATTCACTTTCCATAAAGAAGTTTTCACCAAATGAAGTCGATCTGAAGCTTCGCGTATTGAACAGGTCTCTGACGCTTGCGGTTATGGTTGCATTGTCGTTGAACAAATCTTTGCTTACAGAAAGGTCTGCACCGTACATCGGTTTTCTTTCGCTTTGTGCAGTTTTGTTCCCGGCTCTGTACATACCTGACAGCTGAACCGAAAATTTGGACGGAAGGTTAAAAGTATTGCTCAATCGGCCAAACCAGCTGAAACCCTCCCCGTCAAAATTGGTCACCTGAGTGGTTGTTTCACCGGTTTCAATGTCGGTATAAGTATCGGTGTGCTGGCCTCTGGTTTTGTATCCGTACAGATTGACATTCCCCATCATATTCCACCATCTGAACGGACGATAAGTAAAGGTCAGATCACCACCGTATCTTTCATCGGTTCCGACATTGATAGGTCTCGACACGATTGCTCCGTCTTCATTGATTGACTGATATCTTTGGATATTGTCATGAGTAATCGAATAATAAATATTTGGCGTAACCATCAGTTTGCCGAGTTTTGTCACATAAGACATTTCGTATGAATCGGTGTACTGCGGATTCAGACTCGGATTACCCATGAACAGGTTTCTGTTGTCGGAATAAGATGAGAACGGAATCAAAAACCAGCCTCTCGGTCTTCTGATTCTTCTTGAATAACTCAGCTGCAGCTGATCTGTATTTTCAAATTCATAATTCAAAAACAGACTGGGGAAGAAGTCGGTATAATTTTTATTCACCGTGCTGTTGTCCAGTATTGATTTGACTGTGATATCCGAATTTTCCATTCTGATTCCCGCAAAATAAGAGAATTTGCCGAACGCCTGACCAAACTGAACATAGGCAGCATATACATTCTGCATATAATCGGTACGGGTGAAAAATTTGTCTTTTGGAACCCAGCCGTCATTTGCCAGACTGTCCACTTTAAAGTCGGTCAGCATGCCGGTGATATCACCTCTTGCTCCGATTTCGAGTTTTCCTTTTTCGCCGAACGGATAGACATAATCGGCAGAAATGGTCGTATTGTTTCGGGTTTCAAAATTTGCAGTTCTTTCAGAAGAATCCACCAGATTTCCTATCTCTCTCAAACTTCCGTCTTTGGTGTCTTCGCTGTAATTTGATCTCACATCCACAGTGAATTCATGTCCTTTGTCGTTGAATTCGTGTTTGTAATTGAAATTACCTTCTATATCGTATCCGTAAGAATCCTGTATTTGTGTTCTTGTTGATGATGCGGTCTGGTTGCGGTCTGCATCAAAATCGAGATAATTCAGATCTGAATCATCGTCACCGCCCTGTTTTCTGTAACTTCCCGAGATTGTAAAAGTATCTTTGTCGGTCAGATAATATTCTGTACCCAGCATCAGGTTGAAACCGTTGTTTTTTCGAGTTGACTCACCATTCATTTCTTCATATCTCGGAATTCCGTCAGAATTGAAACGGGTGGTCTTTGAACTGTTTTTTCTTTCCCAGTTTGAATATCTGTAACCGAAATTGGTAAAGATGTTCCATTTCCCGGTTCTGTAATTCAGATTGACAGATGCAGATGCAGTCGCCGGAATTCCGCCGCTGACATTAACAGATCCGTTCAAACCTTTTAATTTTCCTTTTTTAAGAATGATGTTGATGATGCCGGCGCTGCCTTCCGCCTCATATCTTGCAGACGGATTGGTCACCACCTCTATTCTGTCAACAATATCGGCCGGAAGACTCTGCAGTGCTTGTGCGGGATCTGAAATTCCAATCAGAGCAGACGGTTTTCCGTCAATCAGTATCCTTACATTTTCATTTCCTCTCAGACTGACATTTCCTTCTCCGTCCACCTGAACAGAAGGTACGTTTTCAAGCGCTTCCGAAAGCGAACGTCCTTTTGTCATTGGGTCTTTTGAAACATCATAAACTTTTTTGTCGAGCTCCATCCGATAAACCGGAGTGGAAGCGCCGCTGAGCGTTGCTCCTTCCAGAGTGACCACCGAAGTTTCATTGATTTTAAAAGTTCCCAGATTTTCATTTTTGGTCACATTGATTTCCTGCTCGATAGAATTTCCGGTAAAGGATTCAATATTGAGCAGATATTTTCCTGCAGGAACGTCAACCGAAAAAAGTCCGTTCGCATCTGTGACCGATCCGCTGACCTCATCAAATGTATCCGGATTAAGGACGGAAACAATTGCATATTCAAGTGCTTTTGACTGATTGTCTGTGACTTTTCCTTTGATATTAAAGGACTGTGAAAAACTGAAAATAAAAGAGAGGAGTAAACTGGCTGATAGGGTTTTTTTGGCTAACATTGTTTTTGATTATTCAATTAAAAATGCCTTCTTGATGGGGAAGGCATTTGTAGATGACTTTGTATTTTTTATTTTATCGTTCCTTTTAATTCTTTTGCCTTGTTGTCTTTTGCGTCCTGGATTTTAATTCTGTCCATCTTTTTGATTTGATCTTCATTGAGAACCGACTGAATATCCTTTTCTTCGGCTTCTTTCAGCGCTTTGAACTGTTCAGGCGTTCCGGTACCACGGATTTCGGTTTTCTTTTTGTTGTATTTTTCATAAATTGAAAGAATCTCTGATTTCTGAGTTTCTGTCAATTGAAGCTCCTGACTGAACTTTTCAAAGTTGGCCCCTGCGGCCTCACTGTTAAGATAGTTGTCTGAAGTTGATTTTTGCTGTGCCTGGATCATTCCGGCAAAGAGAAGCGTAGCAGCAAAGAATAAAAGCTTTTTCATGATTTTTTGTTTTTAATGTTATCCAATATTAAGCCAAATATGTTACGAATTTAATAATATTTTGTTAAACTTATTAATAAGCTTTTGCATAGAGTACTTTAAATTTTGCGGGCTTGCCCGAATATAAATCAAACTTGCCGGTCAGGTCTGCATCTTCAAACGGAATACAGCGAATGGTCGCCTTTGTTTCGTCTTTGATCTTCTCTTCGGTTTCGGCACTTCCATCCCAATAGGCAGCAATAAATCCGGCTTTGGTTTCAAGGATTTCCTTGAATTCTTCATAAGTTCCGGCTTCTCTCGTGTTTTCACTTCTGAAGTCGAGCGCACGGTTGAAAATGCTTTTCTGAATTTCTTCAAGCTTTGATTTGATCAGCGCAGGAAGTCCGTCCAGTTTTTCAAAAGATTTCTCCAATGTATCTCTTCTTGCCATTTCCACCTGACCGTTTTCCAGATCTCTCGGTCCGATTGCAATTCTGAGCGGAACACCTTTCAATTCATATTCATTGAATTTCCATCCCGGTTTTACTTTGTCGTCATCGTCAAATTTAACAGAGATACCTTCTTTTCTCAAATCTTCTGCAAGTTTGACGGCGGTTTCAGAAATTGCTTTCTGCTGTTCTTCATTTTTATAAATCGGAATGATTACCACCTGTATCGGTGCCAGATTTGGAGGCAGTACCAGACCGTTGTCATCCGAATGGGTCATGATCAGCGCACCGATCAGACGGGTTGAAACGCCCCATGAAGTCGCCCAAACGTAATCAAGCGTTCCTTCTTTTGAAGCAAATTTCACATCAAATGCTTTTGCAAAATTCTGACCCAAAAAATGAGAAGTTCCAGCCTGCAGTGCTTTTCCGTCCTGCATCAGCGCTTCAATGCAGAAAGTTTCTTCTGCACCCGCAAAACGTTCGCTCGGAGTTTTTACACCCTGAACAACCGGAATCGCCATAAAGTTTTCAACAAAACGGGTGTAAACATCCAGCATTGTTCTTGATTCCTGCATCGCTTCTTCTTTTGTGGCATGCGCAGTATGACCTTCCTGCCAAAGGAATTCGGCAGTTCTCAAAAACAGACGGGTTCTCATTTCCCATCTGACCACATTTGCCCACTGATTGATCAGGATTGGCAGATCCCGATAGGACTGAATCCAGTTTTTATAAGTGCTCCAAATAATTGCTTCAGAGGTCGGACGAACCACCAGTTCTTCTTCCAGCTTGGCTTCAGGATCAACCATCAGTTTTCCTTTGTTGTCCGGATCATTTTTCAGCCGGTAATGGGTTACGACTGCACATTCTTTTGCAAATCCTTCCGCATTTTTTTCTTCGGCTTCAAAAAGGCTTTTGGGTACGAACAGCGGAAAATAAGCGTTCTGATGACCGGTTTCCTTGAACATGCGGTCGAGTTCAGCCTGCATTTTTTCCCAGATCGCATATCCGTACGGTTTGATCACCATACAGCCGCGAACCTTTGAATTTTCAGCCATTCCGGTTTGAATCACCAGCTCATTGTACCATTTCGAATAATCTTCACTTCTGGATGTCAGCCTTGCCATTTTATGGGTTTTATTGTAATTTCTGTTTTAACAAATCTTTTTATTTTGGCATAGTAATTGCCTTTTTTCAACTAAACTTTTTAGTTTAGGCTTAAATTTCTAAATTTAAAACCGCAAATTTAAAGATTACTAACTGTTAATAGAATAAAAATGAGCAAAGTTTACCAATATTCGAAAAAAATCTTTAATTTCATTGGAGCGACTGCTCTTTTGATTGGAGTAAGTTCCTGCTCAAGCACGCAGACAACTGCTGCTGTGAGCGGTGAAACTGACGGAGTTTACTACAGCCCCGCAAAAGACGGAAGGGTAGATTATACAAACAATACAAATGCTGCCAACGATTATGATATTAAGGTAGGGGGCGCTTATTTTGATGCCAACGGTAATGGAGCCGAGGATTTCTATTATGATGAAACCCAACCTCAAAACGGCAGCCAGACCGGAAATCAGGTTCAGAATATCAATATTTACAACAACGGAAGCACAACTTACACCTCAGGACCATCAACCGATTGGGGCCGATATGACGGTCTTGATATCACCATAAAAAATTACGGCTGGTCAAATCCCTTCTGGAGATTTGGATACAGCAGCTATTGGGGCTGGAATTGGGGCATGAGCTGGGGTTACGGCTGGGGTTATCCTTACTACGGTTCTTACTGGGGCTGGGGTTATCCATACTACGGTTCTTATTGGGGTTGGGGTTATCCTTACTATGGTTCAGGCTGGGGCTGGGGCTATCCTTACTACGGATACGGTTACGGTCATGGTTATTACGGAGGCTACCCATATTACTACAGAGGAACTGCAGTTGCTCCGGGTGTCAGACCGGGTTCGGGTCTGAGCTATGGAACACCATACAGAAGTTCGGGATCTTCATTGAG
>JRYL01000947.1_pt1 | contig 29479 bp, 34 predicted proteins | sample 235391 | NCBI WGS metagenome assembly JRYL01 (sample SAMN03074223, study PRJNA261481) | activated sludge metagenome | biome: Wastewater Treatment Plant; feature: Wastewater; material: Activated sludge; isolation source: activated biomass of a wastewater treatment plant treating wastewater from... ...
ATCGCCTCGGCGATCGTGCGGCGCTTGTCCTGGGCGGCGGCGCGGGCGGCCGCTGCGGTCGCGGTGCGGAGCTGCTCCTCGCGCTGCTTGGCGGTCTGCTCGGCGATCTCGAGGGCGCGACGCTCAATCTCGCTCTGCAACTGCGTCACGCGCTGGCTGTAGTCCTGGAACTCGGGCTCGGAGAAGAGCTGGCGGCCGTTGTTGAGCTTGAGGTTGGCGGTTGCAGCGAGGTCGCGGGCGGTGCGGGTGTCGCCGCGGGCGAGGGCGGCGCGGGCCTGCTCGAGCTTCTCCAGCAGCCGCTTGTAGACGTCGCCTTCGCGAGTTTCTTCGGCGATCAGGTTCCAGAGGTGGCACACCTCGGTCTGGCCGATGCGGTGGATGCGGCCGAAGCGCTGTTCGAGGCGGTTCGGGTTCCACGGCAGGTCGTAGTTCACCATCAGGTGCGCACGCTGCAGGTTGATACCCTCGCCTGCGGCATCGGTCGCGATCAGCACCTGCACCGTCTTGTCGTGCTTGAAGGCTTCCTCGGCCTTCTTGCGCTCTTCGCGCCCCATGCCGCCGTGGATCGTGACGACCGCCTGGGGGCGACCGAGCAGCGTGGTGATGCGTGCGAGCAGGTAGTTCAGCGTGTCGCGGTGCTCGGTGAAGACGACGAGCTTCTGCGATGGAGAGGGGACCGGCTTGGGGATCGCACCGCTGCCGTACGGTGGCCGCTCCTCCTTCACGCCTTCGGCGATCCCGGCGGGCGAGAACACTTCCTCGCTCAGCAACCGGGACAGTTCCTTCCACTTGCGGTCTTCGCCGCTTCGCCGGACGGTCTGGGCGAGGGTCTCGAGTTCTTCCAGGACCGCGAGTTCGGCCTTCAGTTCCTCGATCGTGCGTGCTGCCGTGGCCTGGTCCAGGACCTCGGCTTCGGCGGCTTCGACTTCGTTCTCCGGTGCATCTTCGAGGTCTTCGACGTCTTCCGCGTCGAGAGTCGGTGACGCCGCGGCGATCGCCGCCGTCACGGCGGCACCGCGCTGCAGCAGCTCCAGCTCGCGCAAGCGCTTCTCGAGCCGCTCGTGCCGACGGTGCAGCGACTGGTAGATCGCCTCGGGCGACGAGGCCAGGCGGCGCTGCAGGATCGTCAGGGCGAAGCCGACGGTGCCCGCTCGCTTGTCGTTCTCGAGGGCGTCGGCGCGGTTGAACTGCTCACGCACGTACGCCGTCACCTCCTTGTAGAGGCGCGCTTCGAGGTCCGAGAGCTTGTACGGGACCGTGTGCGCGATGCGCTCGGGGAAGAGCGGCGTGCCGTCGAACTTCAGCAGCTTCTCCTTGACCATGCGCCGCATCAGGTCGGAGACGTCGACCGCGTGCACGCCGTCGCGGAACTTGCCNNTCCTTGCCGTTGTGCGGCGTCGCCGTCATCAGCAGCAGGTGGCGCGTCAGCGAGCCGAGCAGCTGCCCGAGCTTGTAGCGCTTCGTGTACTTCACCTCGCCGCCGAAGAAGGTCGCCGAGAGCTTGTGCGCCTCGTCGCAGACGACGAGGTCCCAGCGACAGTCGGGGGCCTCGAGCTTGTGCTGCACGTCCTCGTTGCGCGACAGCTTGTCGAGTCGCGCGATGACGAGGTTGTTCTCCATGAACCAGTTGCCCGTGCGTGCGGCCTCGAGCTTGTCGTTGGTCAGGATCTCGAAGGGCAGTTGGAAGCGCCGGAACAGTTCGTCCTGCCACTGCTCGGCAAGGCTGCCGGGGCACACGATGAGGCAGCGCTGCAGGTCGCCGCGGGCGATCAGCTCCTTGATGAAGAGCCCCGCCATGATGGTCTTGCCAGCACCCGGATCGTCGGCGAGCAGGAAGCGGAGGGGTTGGCGAGGCAGCATCGCCTCGTAGACGGCGGTGATCTGGTGCGGCAGCGGATCGACGAGCGACGTGTGCACCGCGAGCACCGGGTCGAACAGGTGTGCGAGCCGGATGCGGTGGGCTTCCGAGACCAGGCGGAAGTCGGCGCCATCGCCGTCGAAGCTCCACGGACGGCCTTCCTCGACGAGCTGCAGGCGCGGCTCGTCGTGCCGGTACAGGAGCACGTTCGCGACCCGCCCGGCGTGGTCCTTGTAGGTGAGTTCGAGAGCCTCCGAGCCGAACCACTTGGCCGTGACGACCGTGGCGTTCCCGTCCGGAAGCAGGCCGCGGATCGTGGCGTTCGGCTTGAGGTCCTCGAGACGGGTCATCTGGTGGCTTTCTCCCGATCGGCGCAGCTCCGCCGCGAGCGCGGGGGCACCCCGCGTCCAGCGAGCGGACAATTCGTAGATTGCAGCCGGAAGCGGCTGCGGATTCCAGGGTTCTGTGCGTTCTTCCTACCTTCGGCCATCAGATGCGAATCCTCTCCACCTCCTCTAGGGTGATGGAATCTCCGGTGCGGTCGTATAGTTTGGTTGTCCTCGGAGATTCGTGGTTAGCAATCGACTGCGCGTGCTCGAGGGTGCCGCCGTTCTCCAAGTAGCTCGTGATTCCGGTCGCCCGAAACGAGTGGCAGCACGTCTGCGATGGTAGGCCTGCCGCGAGCACGCGGCGTTTCACCATGCGGAGCACGTCGTTCCGGTGCATGGCAGAACCGCTCAACATCTTGTCCGGAAGCAACTTCCGAAACAGTGGAGAGTCGCGTTCGCCGCCGATCCCGGTCGCCGCGATGTACTCGTCGAGGAACACCTCGAGCTTGTGGTGCACGGGCAGCTGGTGGAGCTTGCCGCCCTTCTCGTGGAGTCGCAGCCAGAAGCGCTTGCCGTTCGGGTAGTAGTCGCTGACCCGCATCCGAATGGCGGCCCCGACCCGCGCGAACGCGTAGACCATGACGCCGAGGAGCGCGCGGTCGCGCAGCCCAGCCAGGTCCGGGGATCCATCCTTCTTCTGCAGCGGCAGCGACTCGAGCAGCATCCGCGTCTGCTCGGTGCTGAGGATCGGGGTCTTGCCCTGACGGACGACGTACTTCGGCCCCCGGACGGACGCGGCCACGTTGTGCGACATCACCTGTCCGACGACGAGCCAGTCGAACAGCATCCGGAGCGCGGCGAGGTGCTGCTTGACGCTCGGCGGAGCAAGCGCGTCCTGCAGCTCCTCAACGTAGGCGGCGACGATCGCGGGCTCGACGGCGCCGAGGTGGCGGATGCCCTTCTGGTCCGCCCACTGAAAGAAGCGGCTGCAGGCCCTGCCGTAGGACTGGCGGGTGTTGGGGTTCCGGACGTGGGCGATGAAGAACTCGAGGAACCGTCGGATGCCTCGCTCGCCGGTCGACTGGACGATCGGCGGCAGCCGCCCGAGTCCGAGCGCGGCGGGCTCGAGGACGGCGGGTGGTTTGAAGGCGATCTCCGACATGACTCTCCAAGGGTCGGCTCCTTGCGGCATGGAGCGCCGCTTCAACCTTCCCTATACCCGCAGCATAAAGGACATTATGCACCGGGTACAACCCCCAAAGAAAAGAGGCTTCGAAGACCGAATGGTCGTCGAAGCCTGCGCGTCCTTAGAGCAGCACCGAGATCCACAAGGCGATCACGATACCGGAGGCGAAGCTGGTCATGACCAGTCTCACCGTCCGGCTCGCATCCTTGCGCTCTCGATTCAGACGCATCCTCGCGGACTCGCACTGAATCTGCAGAAGCTCGCTCAATGCTTGTCTCGCGAGTTCGTCGCTGAACCGCTCCACAACGTCTCCACCTTCTCTTCGCATACGCCCTCCATGGTTAGGCAAAATAAGTCTCGTCGAACGACGACACGTTTTCAGCCTGGGTGGCGTGGAGAACAGAAGCTGGTTGTCTGGTGGGTGTAGACCTGGTCGCGAGATTCTGCGGGTCGCTCTTCGCTGGAATTGCCGAGGGGCATCACCCCTCGGTGCCTCCTCGACGCAGATCCTCCCACGCGCTGCCCCATGCAGCAGCTGGCCTGCTGAGTAGACGTCTGCATTCCTCGGCTCGAAGCAAGACTGCGTCCGGCAGCGGCTTGCTGTTCAGCCAGTTGCGGAAGTCCCTTCGACAAAGTTCCGGAGGGCGTCGGGCGAGGTAGCCCCCGCGAAGGATCCACTCGTCCGATCCCACGGCGACAACGAAGTCGGCATGCAGGCGCCAGTCCTCGAATCCACCGACGATCTCGCAGCGTCTGCGCAGCGGCTGCATCTGCGCTGCCGCCAGCGCCTCGCGGTGCCGTTCGGTGAGGTCGTACTGATTCGCGACGGCCCAACCGCCCGGCAGGTCGGCGAGGTACATGAGCAGCTCGAACGCTTCGGGGTTCATGCGCCCTCCTCCCTGGCAGCTATCTCGCGAACGAGCTTCCGGGCCAGATTGGTGTGGTAGTGGGCGCCGCGATCGCCCCGCAGAGCAAGCTTGCGGCCAAGCTGGTTCGCCGAGATTCGCTGCTCTTGCGCCATCCATGCGAAGCGGGCTCCCAGCGGCATGCATTCAAACGACTTGGCCCGGACTGCGTCGTAAGCGCTTTCGAGGTCGCCGGTTGCAGCGCCTTCTCGGCTCTCCATGATGGCTTCAGCTTCGGCGATCGACTGCGAGGAACCTCGCGCGAGCTTTTTGCTCAGGCGGATCGCGGCGTTGCGAGTCACGGCCCTGAGCCATCGTCGCCATGCTCTCGAAGGCGACGCTGCAGCAGGCAGCTTAAAGGACCGGAAGCCGGTCAGGACTCGCTGGCTAGCGTCCTGTACGACGTCATCGTGGCACCACGCGGCGAATCGCCGCGCTGCTTTCCGCATGTAGGGTAGGTCAGCGACCAGGAGAGTCTGCAGCGCGGCCGGGTCGCGGGCGGCGGCGCGAAGAACATCGGTGTCCGAAACCATGTCCCCACGCTCGGTCACCGAAGCGCCTACCGCAGGCGTCGCCTGCGGCCGTCTCGTGGCAGGGCTTGGCACTTGACAAGACCGCAAACCCCTGGGCGATGCCGCTTCTCGGTGGCATCATGGCGTACCGCACCCCCTTCCACCGAACGAGCATGGCCGAGTTCCAGTTCACGCCAGAGATGAAGCGCGCCTTGCGGAGCATTGTCGAGGCTCGCCGTAAGTCGCAGTCCATGACTTTAGCAAAGTTCATCGAGGCGATGGGGATCTCTCCCAGGACATGGTCGCGCCTGAGCATTGGTTCTTCGCATGGCGTCACGGAGCAAACTCTCAAGTTGGTTGCCGAAGCGCTCGGCACGACCGCTGCCGCCCTCCATGCCAAGATTGTCTCCATGGCGGCGCCTGTGGATAATTCCATCAAGGCAGGGCCCGTCAAGTTCAAATCAGAAGTGAAGACTTGGGTGCCAGCCAGTGCAATCGAGTTGAGCCAGTCCCTGTTGGACGCGGCTCTGCCGCTGCCGACGTTCGCCGACGCCGTGCGGGGCGTCGAGTCCACGTCACTAACGGAAGCGCAGAAGGACATGGGTGTGCTTGGTGATCCGGCCTACAACCACTTCGTCCAAGTGTCCCTCGTCATTACATGCAAGGATCGATTCCAGAGCCAACTTCTCTTTTATCGCCGCAAGGACGATCGGCACGATCGAACAATCGGCGGCAGTGTCCTATACTCGAAGCCCATCGTGTGGCGGCACAAGAACATCCCAACGCCGTTGGATCGATGGATGCTTCTTGCTGATCGCAATCCGGCGCAGGCCGAGCGTGTCATGCTGCGCGGTGACATGGTCGAGGAGCTTCCACACCCGATCGCAATCGAGCTTCTTGCAGGCAGGGTCTGTGTGCCACGGGATTGCTCGATTGCTTCGATCGTTCCTCTGTGTGTTGTGACGAATAACCAAGTGGGCAAGGTGAGGCACGACGGCAAGCCGCTTCGAACGGTCTATACAAGCTTCGTATACCACTTGCATGTTACGTGCGCGGATCCGATCGAGGCCAATGCATTCAGCGACATGAATAATGATCGCCTCTTCTTCTGGATGCCGGTGCTGCGTGATGATGCAGCGCTGCGCAATAATCTGCGGAATCCCGAAGATGGTCGCGTCAATGTTCTTGACTACTTGGTGGCGAAGCGGGTAGCTGGTGTTGATGGAGTTCTGCGCTGCGATGAGCCGAACGGGTGCGGTCTCTTGCGGCCTGGCTTTCGCGTTGTGTAGCGCGCCGTTATATGGGATATTGAATGCATGCGACCGCAGCAGGCATCTGATACGCATGTCGATCTAAGGAAGGTCCGGATGCCTGCTTTGAGTCAGTCTACCGACTTGCTTCCGGCGCTGCTGCCGCATGTGATTGCAAATGCGCCTAGCGATATGTGGGTAGCATTTGTTTCTAGCCATCGCTGCACGGCCATCGCGCGGATTCCGAATGCTGTTGGGTCGGGTCTGCCGCAGCTCTTGCGAATGGAAGGAATGCGACATCCGCTTTGGAGGTCGTTGGCCCAAGAGGCCTGGGGCCACGGAGCTGAGGCTCTCGCCTTCGGGCGGACGGATGGACCGGGTGCTTCTGCGCCATCGGAGAGAGATCGCGATTACGAGGTTGCCTATCGCGACGCGACGAGGATGATGGGCCTGTACTTCGTGAACTACTGGGTGCTTTCGAAGGTCGCATCGGATTCCGTGCGAGTGCTCTATACGAGTCGACGGCAACACGATGACGCAGACGCCGAGCCCTATCTGCTCCAGCTGCCCCCGCAATCCAAGGCGCCCTAGCGCATGACATCACCAATCCTCGAGGTGGCCTGCAAGGAGCATCGAGTGCACCTTGTAGTAATGCGGCTGGCCTCACATGCAGCGGAGTTGGGGAAGATGATGCAGCGTGTCCAACGGGGCGGCCGCTCTTGCCGGATCTGCTCGACGCCCGCGTGACACCCCATCGCCGCTGCCATCGCCGCAAGCGTCCGGTCCACCGGAACCCCTCCGCACGGCGTCGCCTTCGGCTCGCGCTTGCCCCACCAGCACCGCAAGCACGGCCCCCTTCGTTCCTGCACCAGGATCTCGAACCCGGAGCCGTCGTTCGCCAGCCCGATGTTGACCAGCGGAACGGATCGCTCGATGCAGAAGTCCGACGCGGCCAGCCGCGCGTGGTCGTTGTCGACGCCGACCACGAACAGGTCGAAGTCGACGGCCGCCGCCTGCTCGAGGAACTCCTGCACATAGACCGGGTAGGCGTGCACGGCCGTTCCGAGCGCTCCGTACTCGACGACGTTCTCGGCGAGGGCGAGCGCCTTGTTCTTGCCGACCTGCTTCGGCTTGAAGAACTGCCGGTTCAGGTTGCTCGGCTCGACCATGTCGGGGTCGATGAGGTCGATCGTCCCGATGCCGCACTGCACCAGGTTGAGGGCGACCTCGGATCCAAGGCCGCCCGCGCCGACCACGCAGACGCGAGCCGCCTCGATCCGCTTCTGGTCCCACCCGGGCAGCATGCTCTGGCAGTGCGCCACCGGGCGTTCGCCCTGCGGGATACGGAGCCGGTGAGCCGTTCTAGAAACTGGAGTCCTGCGGGAGTTCCCAGACATTTCGCCCCCTATTCCATGCGCGGCCGACGATGATGACCTGCGCGTGCATCACCTTGGTGAAAAAGTGCACGAAGAAGGTGCCACCTGCAGCCCGGGACACGATCCCGGATACCGTCGCGTACCCGGCTGCCTCCCAGTTGCGTTGATCCTCCTTGTCAATGGAACTCGGGATGACCATGCCGCGTCCGGATCCGGGATGGCTGTGCATCCTGGCGATCACCGTCTGCCCGGCCTCCTCGAAGGTGTCCAGGATCTTCCGCACGCTCTCCGGCTTCGCGGTCACGCGCGTTCGCGACTGATGCTCGTACTCCGGCATGTAGGCGGATGTTGCAACGGACGAGCACAAGCCTTTCTCGGTCGAGATGCGGACGCCGGTTATCAGCACCGCTTCCTCGTCGTCGAAGGGCGTCAGGTCGCGCTGCAGCCTCTGCAGGAACAGCGAATCGAAGTAGAAGGTGTTCTTCTGCTTCGCGAGGCGCTCGATCGGGGGCTTCGGAGCGGGACGAAGCCGAGGGTCGAGCGTCAGTAGGCGGCGGAAGTTCACCAGTCTCCTCCGTTGTGCGTGGGCTGGCGGGGACCTCGTACGATCGGCATCACTTGCGGCGATGCCCTGGACGCACTTGCGACCGCGGGTCGAGGCGCCGGGTGGAGCACCTTCTGCATCCAGGTCTCGACGGAGGTCACGAACCCGCGGAGCGTCCGACCCGGCAGCGCCCCATGCTCGTGCACGGTGAACCAGTCCGGCGCAGCATGGAGCCGATGCACGCACCCGTGCCGCTCGATCGCTGCGGGCGGCTTTTCGAAGCAGGCCCGCGGCACCGCCCCGCGGAGGTCGATCCTCGCGCGCATTGGTGGGTGACCGGCGACGCGGAAGACGCCGCACCAGGCGTTGCCTTCGCGTCGCCAGCCGTTCCTTCGCAACCACCGCTCGTCGGTGGGCGACGTCGCGACCACGGGGGGCAGCGGCACCGGCTCGCTCTGCTTCGCCGGACGTCGCCACGAGAGCGGGTTCCACCAAGCGCCTGCGGTGAAGGTGGGTATCACCCGCAGCTTCTCCCCGTCGTCGCAGATCGCGAACAGGTCCTCGCTGCCCTCGAGGTTGCGGTTGGTGTCCGGGTGTTGGACTGCGTAGTCCGATTTGATCCCTGCTTCCGCCATCGCCTGCGCGACGGTCATGCCAGGCGTCAGGGTCAGGATCCGCGGGTCGTCGGTCTGGTTGGTCAGGATGAACGCTACGGTCTTGGTCTTGGGTTCTCCCATGGGTTCCTCGTTAGGTTGGTCGGCCCACTTGGTAGACCGGAGCCGACCGGCTTGCTGGGCCGCTTTTCGAGGAGCCGCTTGCGGAGTCGCCGCCACGCGCACGAGAAGCCGTAGCGCAGCAGTTCCATCTGACGCGGGACGCGCAGGGGCGGGAGCATCCCGTAGGCCGCGAGACGGTGGCGGACGATCAGGTAGATGCCGCGGGCGACCGGATCGACGAGGGTCGCATGCGCCTCGCGCAACAGTCGCTCGGTCGTCGCGTCGACGTTCAGTGCGAGGGCCCGCTCGAGGGCCGCGTCGATGTCCGCTCTCGTCTCGATGAGACGAACGCCCAGCCGCTCGAAGTAGCAGCCCTTGGCTGCCCGTGCCCGCACAGCCTGCCGCTCGGCTTCGAGCTGCGCTGCGGACCGGGACTTCATCGCGACGCCTTCCCGGGCAGCAAGGTGCCCTTGCTCAACTGCTCGAACAGCCGCTGCAGCCCTTGGTGCGACAACCCGCGGCTCGGTTTCGATGGGGCCCCTACCCTCGTCGTCGACGGCAGCGCCAGCGCATGCACCTGTTGGGCTTGCAGGCGCCGCTGCTGCTGGGCCAACTGTCGTGCGGCATTCCGCTCGCGTTCGACTTCCCGGACACGGTCCTGCGCCTCTTCCCGGCTCACGTGGTGTGGAAAGTACATCGCCACCGGCATGCCGCCGCCGATGACGACGAAGGCCGCGCCCGGGATGGCGTTCAACGACTGCACATACTCGTTGTCGATCCGCGGACGGAGGATCGGCGTCCAACTGCGGCTTCGACTGGTCGAAGACGTGCCGCCGTTCGGACCCGACGAGTAGCCCTCCGACTCCGAGCGGCCCTCGAGGTAGACCACGTGCTCGCCGCTCCACTCGATGATCGTCTTGGCGCTGTGGCGCGGCGTGAAGAAGATCACGAGCCCAAAGCTCAGGAGGAGCGCACGCAGGCCCTCATCGGCGATCTGCTGCTCGACCTGGTGGCTCAGGATCAGGGAGATGCCGCCGCCGACGCCGCGCACCTGCCCGACCAGGCGCTGGATGTCGCTGCCCGAAGCGAGGTCCTGGAACTCGTCGATCGCCACGAACAGCTGCCGGACGACCTTGCCCTGGGCGACGAGGTCACGAGCCACGGAGATGATCAGCTTCAGCAACAGCGCCGCCACCGTGCACGAAGTCATGCTGCTCTCGGTGCTGCCCGGCAGGCACAGGTAGAGCGGGTGGCCCTCCCGAAGCGCCTCTTCGATGTCCAACGCGGGCAGGTGGGACGTGGTCGCCGCACCCGGGTTGATCTCGGCGCACTTGGAGAGGCGCTCGACCACGTTCAGCGCGTGCTGGGCGTGTTCGAGGTTGCGCGTTCCGACCAGCTCCCGCAGCTCCCGCGCCAGGCTCGCCCAGGTCACGGCGCCGGACGCCTGTGCCCTGGTCAGCGCCTGCTCGAGGGCGATGACGTTCTGTTCCGTGAAGAACGCCTCCGTGCTCTGCAGGTTGAGCGAACCGGCGAGCAGTTCCGCGACCTGGTGCGGAGTCCGGTTCTTGAGCAGGGCCGGGAAGACGTCGAGCACGTAGTCGGTCGGCAGCGTCGGCATCAGGCTGAAGAAGCGCATCCGTCTGCCGCGGCTTCGGGCCCCCCGGTGCATGTGGGCGTAGAGCATCATGTCGCCCTTGCAGTCGATGCAGATGACCTGCTTGTCGATCCACAGCAGCTGCTCGATGAGCATGCACATGCACCGCGTCGTCTTGCCCGCGCCGCTGGCGCCGCGCACGTAGACGAGGTCCTTCAGCTGGTCGGTCGTGATGTAGACCGGTGCAGGATCGAAGCCGAGCAGCAAGTACCTGCCGCCGCTCAGCCCTGCGCCTTGGCGCTGGGCGCACTGCCACGCTTGGTGTGGGTTCTGGAACACCACACTCGGGATCATCATGGTGTTCGTCCCTCCACCGCCTTCAGGGCCAGGCTCAGCGTCTCCGGGCTCGCCACCCGGTGGGCCGTGATGGTCACGCCTTGCAGGCGGCGATCGGCCGCCAGCAAGCGGTCGATCCCGCGCTGCGGCTCGCCGTTCTGGGAGACGGCCCCTGCGATCGGCTTCAGCAGTGCTGACGACCACGGCAACAGCACCGCCCAGGCGTAGGTCCCAGCAGCCATGCTTGCCGCGAGGTGGGGCACGCGCTGGATCCTCGCGACCTGCTTGCAGAGGGTATTGGTGACGTCGTTGGTGTCGGGCGCGTAGACGCTGCACACGCGGGCCTTCGCACCGCCTTCCAGGACGTGGGGTCCCTGCGGCGCCTTCTCGCCGAGCAGGAGCCGCAACTCGGTCGGCTTCAGGACGACCCGCGGCACGGACGCGTCCATGTAGAAGAACCACGCCAGGGCAAGCCGCTGTTGCAACGCCTTGGAGCCCAGCGCCCGCTCGCTCGCGTCGAGGTAGTAGGAGCGGTTGTCCGCCAGCCCTGCGACCGAGACGATCCGCTTTCGGGCCAGCAGCCGCTGGATCACGTTGTTGGGGTCGACGCCGAGCGCCCGCTCCAGCATCGGGCGCATCGTGAACCCGACCCGACGGATCGAGTCGAGCACGGCTTCGTCCCGAGCTTCAGACGAGGACGTAGCCACTTGCTCCTCGCCGTTCGAGTTGCGGGACAAGCCGAGCATGGAAGCTCGCGAGCTTGGCCCTGGAGTAGATGCCGCCGCACTCGACGACGATCCGCTCGCCGGTGTGCAGGACGAGTTCTCCGTCAGGGACGACTTGGTCGTAGACGCGGCGCTTCGCGAGGACGTCTTCCGGGATCCAACTTGCCACGGCGCCCGTCGCCTGCAGCTCGAGCACGTAGCGCGCGAGGCGGAGGTCGTGCGACAGCTCGCAGCGCCGCGACGCACGGGGGAGCGCCTCGCCGAGCAGCGCGGCACCGTGCGTGCTCAGCCGGACCACTTCGACCCGTTCTTGGGGGGCGCTCTCGGCCCGGCTTCGAAGAGCACGGGCGATGACGCAGAAGTCGGGGGTCGACTCGCCAGGTGCGTAGCGGAGCACCGGCTCTGTAGACGACGATGCTGCCGCGATCACGGTCGACACCGTCAGCAGTCCGAGTGCCTCCATGCGGCGACACCAGCGACCGGCCGCCTCGTGGCCGTCCTCACTCTGTCTGGCAAGGGCGTCGAGCTGGTCGACCGAGACGAGGCGAAGCCCGACGAGGCTTCGTAGACGTTCGATGTCGTGGTCGTCGAGACTGGGCATCGCTGGTGGGGCCACATCCAGGGGCTTCGGGTGGACGATCGTTCGCGCGCAGCGATGCACCCCCCAAACCAGGGGATGTTTCGTCAGACAACATCCCCTGGTTTGGCACGGAAGTGCCTTCTGCGGGCGGCTCTCCGCCATCGCGCCGCACCTGCTGCGGCATCGCGGCGGTGCGGCTGCGGCGATGCCGCCGACCGCAGGAAAATGAGGGGCACGATCCCTTGCAGAATCGTGCCCCTCGGTTCGGTTGTGCGATGACATCGCCAACGAACTCCTCAAGCGGGCCGCCGCTGTTGCAGGCGGACCTGGCTCAGGTGCGTCGGCTTGAAGCCAAGATCGCGTTCGATGCGCAGGCCGTACGGTCCACGCGCCGATTCGATCTCGCTCAAGCTGAAGTAGCCGAGTTCCTCTTCGAAGCCCTGTACGAGCCCGAAGAAGGTGTCCTCGCCGTCGAACTCCACGCCGTACCAGGTCCAGTTGGACCATGGCGTGAAGAACTTCACCTGTGCCACCGGGTCCTTCGTGTGCTCTGTCGCACCGAGGCTCGGCAGTCGCTCGCGGATCTCCTTGGTCAGTAGTTGCATCGTTCCTCCTTCTTGGTTGCGTCCAAACTGCCCCTCGCGAATCGAGGTGCAGATCGCACGCAGCCTGCTTGGGGAGGTCACCGAACGGGGTTGTTCTGTTCTTGCAGCCATGGCGGCCGGGGCGCTTCAGGAGGCGGTGGGCGCCGAGCGCTTCTTGCGGTAGCTGCCGTCGACATGCTCGAGCAGCGGATCGTTGACGACCTGCTGCAGGATCAGATGGACGCCGGTGCCGAGCACACCGACTTCACGCGCGGCGTTCAGGACAGCAGTCTTCAGCTGCTCGTAGCTCTTCGGTCCGGACTCGAGAGCGCGCTGGACGGCGGCGAACACGAGGTCTCGGGAGAGCCTCGTCTTGGGGTCGGCCTTCGCCGTCGAACTGCGGCGCAAGGCGGCCAGGCTGTTGCGCACGCTTCGAAGCTGTTGCGCGAGTGCGGCGAGCTGGTCTCGCAGGCCGGTCACTTCCGTCGTGAGGCGCTGCTCCTCCGACTCCAGCATGGCCTCGGCGCTGCGGAGGTTGTCGGTGGGTTTCGGATCCATGCCCCTGGTAGATCCGCATCCCGCGCCTTGCTGGGCGCATTCCGAGCGCCGACCGGAGGCTCGCGAAGCCGCCCAGCACATGGGCTCGCTCCGGACTCATAACGTTCATGGAGCCTGACGTGGGATGCCTTCCAACAAGGAGCACCCCCATGAAGACGAAACCGCAAGCGAGTGAGCGTGCCCAGCCGAGCAATCGGCCGGTGTACGAGGTCCGTTTCGGGACGATCCGTGCCGCTGTCTGGGCCAACCAGACCGAGCACGGCGTCATGTACAACGTCACCCTGTCGCGGTCCTACAAGACCAACGACGGTGAGTGGCGGGACAGCGACTCGTTCGGCAGGGACGACCTGTTGACCGCGTCGAAGGCGCTCGACGTGGCGCACACCTGGATCTGCAACGAGCAGCGCAAGGAGCAGCGTCGCGAGAGCTAGGTTCTTACCCCTTCTTCTGAGCGTTTGACCGCGTTCCACGAAGGGCTCCACCTTCCCTGCCCTGCAGTTGAGTAGCCGCGCGAACCGTGCCACCCTCGCGGTCTACGACCTGTTCTCTTCCAGACGCGGCGCCGCCTGGCACCGCCATCGACATGGGTAGTCCGTGACCAACAGGTTTTGACGGACTCTCGCAGTCCGCCTTCGACGACCCGCAGCCACCGCGGCGGGGTCCGTTCGCTCCCAGCTTCTGGGCGCGAGCGGACCCCGTTTGCAGCAAAGGAGGCTGCCATGTCCCGAAGCGACTTTTCTGAACGACAAGAACGCAAGAAGGAGCGCTTGCAGAAGCGCGCCAAGAAGGCGCAGCAGGCGTCCGAGCAGGCCTACGAGGCCACCGACCGGATCGCGAAGTCGATCCCGCTCGGCCAGCCGATCCTGGTTGGCCACCATTCCGAACGCGGCCACCGCGCCGACCTGAAGCGCATCGATCGCGGCATGCGCAAGGCCATCGACAAGGACCGCGAGGCCAAGGATCTGCTCCGACGTGCCGACGCGGTCGGCACCGGCGGCATCTCGTCCGACGATCCCGAGGCCGTCGCCAAGCTCGGCGAGAAGCTCGAGCACCTGCAGCAGAAGCAGGACTTCATGAAGCGGCTCAACGCTGCCTGGCGGACCGCCGGGAAGCCCGAGCCCTACGCCCCCGAGCCGACCTGGGAGCGGGTTCGGATCGAGGCGAAGATCGACGCCGAAGCGCTCCAGCAAGTTCGGCGCGACATGGCTAGGAGGTGGGCCTGGCAACCAGGTGCCCCCTTCCCTGCCTACGCCTTGTCCAACCTGAGCGCCGAGATCCGCCGCGTTCGCACCCGCATCGACGACCTGCAACGCAGTTCCGAGCGTCCCGCCGTGGTGCAGGACGTCGGCCTCTGCCGGGTCGTCGAGAACGTCGACGAGAACCGGATCCAGCTGTTCTTCCCCGACAAGCCGCCGGAGGCCACACGCGCCATCCTGAAGGCGCGGGGCTNNCGGCTCGCCGCCCGGCTCGTGCTCGACCAGATCCAGCCCCCCGGAGGTGACCCATGCTCGACGTGACCGCCGTGCGCCAACAACTGGCGCGTGACCTGTTCCTGCAAGCTGCCATCCGCCTCGGCATCCTCGAATGGAACGAGGAATTCGGGGTGTGGACGGAGCTGATCACCGGCCAGACGCCAGTGACGCCCGCCGAGCACAAGAAGCTCCGCGAGGCGGCGCGGTGCTTCGCGGAACGGTGCATGGTCGTCGCGGATGCGGCGATCCAGCGCTTCCAGCAGCCGCTCTACGGCACCCCGAGCGACCGGCGCTTCGTGTGTCCGGAGTGCGGTTCGAAGGACGTCGAGCTGTGCTTTCCGGTGTGGGTCCGCGCGAACGAGATCGACGATCGTACGCAGTGGGACCTCGACGCCGAGGCGCAGCCCGAGCGCGACTCGGATCGTGGTTGGTGCGCCAAGTGCGCGACGAACGTGCTCGTACGCCGGGAGGCTGTCCATGGATCCTGACGCTGCCCGACGGCGCCTCGTGCAGCTCTCCGAACGACTGGTCCAAGGCGACGCCGAGGACCTCGACTGGACGGCGCTGCAGGCAACTGCGAACGAGCTTGCCGAGACCTTCCTTGGTCTCGACGAGTGGCTGCAGAAGCAGGGCTTCCTGCCCCGTGCATGGAGTTCCGAATCGCGCGCCGTGCAGGATCTCGTGCTCGCGTCCACCGCCCGCTCGATCCAGCGCGAGCTGGACGGTCGGGTCTGGACGCCAGGCACTCTCGAAGCCATCGCCGACCACCTGCGTCACGCCGGACTCGAGATCCGCGAGCCAGGGACGGACGAGGTGCAGCCGTGACGCACCGGCTGGTGCTTACCGAGGCCGATGTCGGCACGATCGCGTTCGTCGGCGACCGCTACTCGTGGTCCGCCGCCTTGCTCGCCCTCGATGTCGGCGAGAACGAACTGACCGAGCCTGAGGCCTGGCGCATCAAGGAGGCGTTCGAGAGCGACATGGAGGGGGGCCACTCGCCCTTCCCGATGCTCGACGAACGCTCGGAGCTGTACGGCAAACTCGTAGCGTTCTGGGACCGGATCGTCTGACCGGTCCGGCGGTTGAGACCCTTTCAGGTTCACCTGGCACGGACTCCCGCCCTTTCTTCCTGGGCATGGCTCGGATGGGTTGTGGAACGCCGTCGGCGAGCTACCGGCAACCGGCTCAGGCGCGAGGACCGCGCCGACCGGCGCATGTGGTCGTCGAAGAACATTCTCGTGCGGTCGTCACGGTCCCCGCACTGCCTTCGCTCTCGGTTGCCTACCCCTCGCCCTTCGAGCGGTTTCCCGCGGCGCTTAGGCCCCGGGTAAACCGGGGGGCCTCAGCTTGCGGGCGAGTGCACCGACTCGCGTTCGGGCCTGCAGGGGGTTGGAGAGAGGTTGGAAGAGGGGGTTGGTGGTGTGCACGGTGGCAGCCGTGCTGGATCTCGACGGCTTCGCCCGAACGGCCTTGCCCTGCAGGTTGGGCGGCGCGGAGAGGGCTAACGCACTCTGCGGTTGCGATGGCTTCTATCGTCCGAGGCTTGTTGACGTGCCAGCGAGGAGCCGTACGCTGGTTGTCGGAATATGCTACGCGAGCGGGACTTGCGCCTGATGCGTGGCGAGTCGAACACCCGTGCCGGGGTTGTCCGCCTGGACGTGAAAGCTTGACTCTCCTTCTTCCCCTTTTCCCGAAGCTCTCCCCGGCACTCTCTTCCACTCATGACCGACGCGCGCAAGGAGCTGGCCACCAGGATCGTCGATGGGCTGGCCGGCTACTTCCAGTTTGTCCACGCGTCGCGCCTTCTCGACATGCCAGGCGAGGATACGGCGCAGTTCGTCATGTGCCAGGTTCTCCAGGCGCAGCAGGACTACCGAGTCACCGTGAGCGACTCGCCTACCAACTGGACCGGAGGCCAGCGCGTCGACGCCGGGCTGCTTGGTCGGTCTGTTGATGCGCAGGTTTGGTACGGCGTCGTCGAAGTGAAGTGGATTACTTCGAGCGTGCAGCGCGAGACGGCGCGATGCTCGATTCTCGAGGACTGTGCCCGCGTGGCCTCGGTCGTAACCGGGAACCTCAACGCCAAGCTCGTGGTCGTGGGGTTCACCGACGACATGGTCCGAGAAGTCTTCGATACCGTGCATCCCAGGGGAGGAACACCTGAAGTGCAGCGACAGTTCTTCGCCACCATGCTGCAGCGCACCATTGGCAGCCCGATTTCGAAGTCGCACGACGACCTCCTGAAGGCGTTCCCGAACTACCAATCGCGAGTGCCAACGAACGCCCAGTTCACGGCCGGACTGGTCGTAAGTCTTCTGGCTGAGGCCAGCATCAGGAGTGGTGCGGACTCGGTCGGGCACGTCTTCGCCTGGCAGGTGAATCAACGGCCAGGGCGCCCGCCTGGGGCTGGAGCACTTGTGCCGGGCTCGACCCCGTAATCCACACGCTCGTTCCCCCGAACCCTCCGTTTCCCTGCGACCGCCAAGAAGGCAGAGCCTCGTGCAACCGACGAAGAAGAACCTCTCTGAGCTGTTCGGCCAGCCTCGTCTCCACGTCGTCCCGCTTTTCCAACGACCCTACGTCTGGAGTCTCGAGAAGCAGTGGGAGCCGCTCTGGNNGGGAGCCATCGTCACCAGCCAGGTCCGGACCTACGGCCTCGAAATCGACAAGCGAGAGGTCATCGACGGCCAGCAACGATTGACCACGCTTCAGGTCCTCCTCGCGGCGTTCCGGGACTACCTTGTCGGTCGCAACGACACGCTGCATGGCACGCTCACACGGCTCACGGAGAACGCCGGTGTGCCGAACGCCGAGGAGAGGAACAAAGTCTGGCCAACGAACTCGGACCGCGAGGTCTACGTGAAGGTGATGACGGCTCGGTCGCCAGAGACGCTCGAGGAGTTGTTTCCGTTGCGTCGACGGAAGTATCAGCGCCAGCCTGACCCGCGTCCATCCTTGGTCGAAGCCTACCTCTTCTTCTACCGTCGCATCGCGAGCTTCTGTTCGTCGACGGAAGCGAATGGAGATGTGGGCACGCACTCGGACGAGCACGCGGTCGCTCTCTTCGAGACGATCGGCCAGCACTTGCAGATCGTCCACATCGACCTCGAGGAGACCGACGACCCGCAGGTCATCTTCGAGACGCTGAACGCCCGCGGCGAGCCCCTCCTCCCCTCGGACCTCATTCGGAACTTCCTGTTCCTTCGCGCGAACCGGCAGAAGCTGGACTCCGTTGCGCTCTACGAGGCGTGGTGGAAGGACTACGACGAACGGCTTGCGGAGGACGACGACGACCGCGAATCACGCTTCTGGAAGCGCACGGAACGGCAGGGCCGACTACGGCGACCGCGGCTCGACCTGTTCCTCTTCCACTACCTCCAGCTGCTGTCGGGCCGCGAGATCGCCATAGGGCATCTCTACCAGGAGTTTCGCAAGTGGTGGGGTGCTCCGGGCGCGGCGGAACGCGACGTCGAGGCCGAACTCCGCGAGATGCGGCACCTCAGCGACGGCTTCGCGGCTTTGTTCGTTCCCAAGGGCGAGTCGCGCGAAGCGACGTTCGGGCGACGCCTGAGGGTGCTCGACACCAGCACGGTCTACCCCGTCGCACTCTTCCTGCTCGTGCACTCGCGAGGGCGCGTCGTGAAGGATGACCTCCCCGGCATCCTCGCGGACATCGAGTCCTACCTTGTCCGACGCCTCGTCACGGGCGCAACCACGAAGAACTACAACCGGTTCTTTCTGGCCCTTCTGGCGCAGCTCCGCCAGGCGAAGAGCATCGACCGCGCCAGTATTCGCAGCTACCTCGCCAGCGCGACGGGCGACAGTGCGTGGCCCGACGATCGAGCTTTCGAGCGAGCGTGGTTGTCGGTTCCTGCCTACTACGAGATGGGACCCGCGCGCACGGCGATGGTACTCGAGGCAATCGAGCTTCGACTGAAGACCACGAAGCAGGAAGGGTTGCCACTGCCCGAGGTGACCGTCGAGCACATCCTGCCTCAGGAGTGGGAGGCAGCTTGGCCGCCGCCAGCCGGAACGCCTGATGACGGCGACGAGGATCTGATCGCCTGGCGGAATCGGGTGCTTCACACCTTCGGCAACCTCACGTTGCTTGCCCGGGAACTCAACAGTTCGGTGAGCAACGATTCCTACGCGAAGAAGCGCCCCGACATCGCAAGCCAGAGCGAGCTGCGACTGAACACTTGGTTCCAGACCCATCTCGAGTGGGGTGAGCCGCAGATCATGGAGCGGGGTGCGCACCTCCTGTCGGTGGCGAAGGAAGTGTGGCCTGGGCCGTGAGTCATCGCTCTACGGCTTGCGGTGCACGTCCGCCCCGTCGTAAGTGATGCGTCCCGTGCATGGGGCCCCGATTTCCTCGATGTCTGGGATCAGCCCCATGGTCCGCACGAGTGCGAAGGCCCGAACCTCGGCATCGGGAAACGCCTCCTGCACGCGGGACGCTGCTGCGATCAGCGTTGCGCCCTTCGTGACGAAGTCGTCGACCAACGTGATGCGACTTGGTCGGTCCAGCAACTCGGTCGTCACGCGCATGGAATCGTAGTGCTGCTGCGGCTCTGGGCGCTCGCCCGGCGCGGCGAAGGCCGACTTCGGGACGGCCTTCGTTCTCTCCAAGCAGGAGAATACCCGCGCGCCCAGGCCTCCTTGCACGAGAGCTTCCGCGAGCAGCTTCGCGGGCCAGAGCGCGTCCTTGCTGTAGAGCGGCGCCCGGCGCGGGGTCGGAACGAGCACGACATCCGGGGCGAGGAATGCAGCGACGAGTTCCGGCGGCAGGAACGGTCGGAGGTGCTCCTCGACCGACCGGAGGAACTCCGAGTCTCCGCGCTTCAGCGGGTCGCGCACCTGCTCGCGCGACTTCTTGGACTCCGGTGCCTGGCCGCGCGGCGAGTAGACGAGAGCCGATGCGAACAGGACCTCAGAAAGCAAGCTCGCTCCGCGCCCGGCCGGGGATCTCGGCGAGAGCCTCGTCGAGGTTCTCACGCGACAAGACCTCGGCCCCGAAGCCGATCATCTCGCGGGGCCAGGTGAGTTCGGCTCGATTCACTAGCGACTCGAGCAGGTACAGCGGGCGCCCCAGGCGCAGAGCTTCCCAACCCTGGTGCAGGGTGCCGCTCCCCTCGCCCGCCTCCACGATGATGGTCGCATCGGAGAGAAGCGCCATCGTCCGGTTGCGCATCGGGAAGGCCTTCGCTCCGGCGCGCATGCCGGAGGGGAACTGCGACACCGCGAGGTGTTCCCGCATGATGCAGGTCTGGAGTTCTCGGTTCTCGGCCGGGTAGCAGACGTCGAGCGGGGTCCCGAGCACGGCGATGGTGCGGCCCCCTGCCTCGATCGCGGTCTTGTGGGCGATGGCGTCGACGCCTTTCGCGAGACCGCTCACGACCGTGATGCCACGTTTGGCCAGGGTCCCCGCGAGGGCTCGAGCGCGCTCGCCTCCCTCGGGCGACGGTTCACGCGTCCCGACGATCGAAATACGGAGCCCGGAGCGGAGCAGGTCGACATCCCCGGCGACGAACAGGGTCTTGGGCGCGTTCTTCTGCTCGACACTGTTGAGGGTGCCGAGCAGCTCTTCGGGCTTCCACTGGTCGTAGTTCTTGGGTCCGAGGTTCACCATCGGGCGGCTCCGTAAGTGCGCTTGCTAGCAAGCATTGCTCATGGCTCGGTGGAAACGCAAGCATAACCCGGTGGCCGATCGCGCGCGGTCCCAGCGGGGCGATCCTGGTCGGCGATGTTGGCGCTGGAGTGCTCGAACACCCGCACGTTCCGCCGCTCGAGCCGCAGGCACCACTTCGACAGCTGCGCGAATCCTGCGGCCTTCCTGACCCGGTTCACCTCCCGGAAGATGGCGAGCAGCTGGCGCCGGATCGGCGCGTAGGGCACGAACGGCACCTGCTGGAACGCGGCCTCGACGGTCTCCCGGCGTCGGTGCTTGGCCAGATCGACGAGGTAGGCCTTCAGCTCCCGGTAGCGCCGCTGGTCGATGCGGACGCTGGCGTGCCCGCCACGGTACGAGATGGCGTAGCCGCCGACCCGGATCGGGGTGCGGCGGGCGTCTCGGACGTTCGCATGCTCGAGGCGGAAGAAGTTCTCGTGTTCGCCCGGCGTCGCCAGGATCACCCACGTCGTCTCGAACCGGACGTAGAGGAGGTTCGCCTTGCCCTGCGCCTTGCGCCGGGCGCGAGCCCACTTCGAGATGTCGATGCCGTAGGTCCGCACCAGCTTCTCGTCGACGGTGGCCGGGTCCTTGCCGACCGGCACCCGGCCCATGACGTAGAGCACGTAGCCTCGGCTGACGGCCGCGACGGCGACCTGCTGCACGAAGCCTTCCAGCGATGTCGCGACGACGCGCTCCAGTTCGCCCTCCGTTCCAAGGGTGCAGGATGTTCATGGGCACATCCCGCGAAAGCCACGGACCTTCTCGAGCACTTGGCAGCGCCCGTGAACCTCGATGCGAACCTTCTTGACCGTCTTCCGAACCTCCTCTCGCAACTGCTCTGGCGCGCGCGGGCCTAGGTTCTCAAGGCCCTGCGCGCAATCCATAGAGGTTGCGCATGAAACCGTCGCGGATGCGCACCACAGCCCGGCGGGCAGATCACGAGTGCGCATCCGCATTCCGCTGCCACAAGGGACCGGTTCTCCCGAACCAGTCCACTCTGGCCGCTTCGCGTCCATCCAAGGAACCAAGGCGCATGCCTTGGCACGTCATCCAGACGAGCTGTCGCTCGTCGCCGCTTTCGTCCCGGCTCTCGGCCCCAGCACCACCTGGGTTCCGCCGGACGAGCCACGACTACCCTGCCGTGCAAAGCCGGTGAGCGCCCTGTGCGCGCTCCCCTGCCCCGTGCGTCCCTTCGAACGCAGCATCGCGAACCTTCCGGTCCGTCCTACTTGCGGCACGCTCCCACTCTGCAGCAACCTCGGGGTGTCGCTCCCCGTGGTTCCGAAGCACCACTTCGGCAACTGCAGAGCTTCCCGCGTTAGTGCTCGACGTCGGACTCATGGTCACGTTGGTAGAGGGTGTGATCCCTCAGGCGTTGTCGCAGGTCGCCACGGTTCCCCGTGGGCCTGGTCACGTTCCGCGCCGTCGTCGCCATTCCGCTGCCAGCGTCCTACCGAACTCTCGGTCGCCGGACCTCTGGCCGACGGCTCAGGCGCGTCACGCTTTCGGGGAGCCGAACCTAGAAGCGCTCCCTTACCGTCGAACAACAGCCGTTCCCGGTGTGGTTCCGTCTCCATGCGTCCTTACTCGCAAGCCCTTCGGTCTCATCCTCGGGCCTTTCATGGTTGAGCTATTCGCCGTCGGCGTGCTTTCCGCCGATCGCCGGGATCGATGTTCCCGGCACCCGCCCGTTACCGGGCAGATGACTCCCCACGCGAGCAACGGTTGATCGGGCCGGACCTTCCGGCCCCGGACCCCCGTTGGTGGATTTGCACCACTTCGTCGAACACGGCCTTCCTCGACGGAAGGTCTGTCCGCGTCGCCCCGACTCGCTCGTGAGCGGCCAGGGCAACCTGTATTGGGTAGAACGTCGAGATTGGGTCTCTTGCAGCTTCAGGTCGCTTTCCATGCCCGATTTGATCTCCTTTCAGAGACGGGCCTTACTGGTCGGCACCGAAGCAGAACTTCGGAGAGCGTTTACTTCGACGAGCCCCCGTCGTGCTGGGCGAGCATGTCTCCATGCACCCAGCGCTACGAGCAGCCTCTTCTTGCAACGGGTTAGGTTGCACCGGTCCCTGGTTGGTAGCCAGGTTCGTGGCGAGGCTTCCCGACTGGATGACGTCAGCGCAACGTTTCGCGGCGATGACGAACCACCGGCCTTGCGGCCAGCAGGCCGAACCTAGCACAGCCGAGAACGGCGTTTCAATCCGCGTTCGCAGGGCCGCGGCGGGGCCGGGAATCGGCCGGCAGCCCAGCTGGTTGGCGGGCTCGCATCTATAGAGGAAGAGCCGTCATGCCCTCTCCCGACGACACTCCAGCGAACGACTTACCTGCCCCGCGGCCAAGCCGCGAGCTGCCGGACGGCAACCGGGTCACGGTCCGCATCGTCGCCCGCGCTCGCGAGCGCCTCCTCGAGCTGGGCTTCGATCCGGCCGACGCCTTCCCGGCTCGGCTGGTGCGCGACCTGGTGCCGAAGCATGGACAGCGCCGCATGTGCCTCGAGACCGTCTACCGCGCGATCGCGCGCGGCCAGCTCGAGGCGACCCGGATCGGACGGGAGTGGTTCACGACGATCGAGGGGTTCGCGGCCTGGGTGTCGCGCCGCACCCATGGTGCCGGTCAGGTCGTCGACGCGGACTGGATGCCTGCCGTTGAAGACGTGCACTCGGCGGTCCGGTCGCGGTTGCGGCGGTCGCGGGGTCGCAGCGCCTGAGATGCCCGCGATGCAGTCGACGCGGTCGACGCATGCATTGACTGCAACGACTGCTTCAGGACCGGTCGCGGGGTCCCGAGCGCAGCCGGACCGGCCGCTCGGTGATCGGGATGTCCTTCTTACGGAGTTCGGCCTCGAGCAGATCGAGTGCCCAAGACAGCGTTTGACCGAGCGAGGCGTCCTGCTGCTCCGCCGCCGTGATCGCCATCGTCAGCTGCCGTGCCTTCTGGCCGACACTGGTCGGGACCGACAGCGTGGTGCGCTGGGCACGGGGCGAGAAGGCCGCTGGCCGGTTCCTGGAGACGAGATTCTTCACCGACCCATAGTCCGGCATGGATCCGGTCGTCGCGGCGCTCCTGGGCGCGTGCTCGACCGCGACCGGTTCGAGGGCGAGGTTGCCTTCTTCGGGCGCCTCGGTGGCACTCGAGACGGCCATCTGCAGACGACGCACGAGGTTCGCGTCGACGGTTCGGGTGGCACGGGGTCGGTTCATGGGGTCTCTCCTTCTTCGCTACCTACAGTCGAAACTTGGGTCGCGCGTCGCCGCCGGAGCGCTATCCACTGCATTGCAGTCAACGACCGCATCACGTTCGTCGACTTCGATGCCTGCAACTGGCACGGTCGGCGCAACCTCGGCGTCAGCGCCGCCGCTCATGCGTCCGAGCAGCTCCTCGGCAAGCGACACGATCGACTCGTTCACCGGCGCCCGCTCGTCGAAGGGCAGGCCGGGCTGGAAGCCCTCGGCGATGGCTGCGGCCTTGGGGATGACGGTCGAGGCGAGCTGGGGTCCGAAGGCCGCGCGCAGCGTCTCGAGCGCGGTGACGCCGTGTCGGGTGTTCTTCTCCATGCGGTTGGCCACGATGGCGAGCACCGCGAGGTCGGGGTTGGCGACCTGGGTCTCGGCGACGGTGCGCACGGCGCTTCCCAGTGTGCGGACGCTCGAGTCCTCGCAGATCGTCGGGATCAGCGCATGCGGGCAGCTCATGAGGGCCCCGAACGTGAAGGGGCCGAGGGAAGGCGGGGTGTCGACCAGGAGGAGGTCGGCGTCCAGTTGATCCAACGTGCCGAGGCTGCGGACGACCTTGGTGACGCCGAGCGGATCCGCGAGCAGCTGGGACTCGGTCACCGAGAGCATCTCGGCGCAGCCGACGACCGAGAGACCGTCGACGCAGGAGGGGACCGCGAGGTCGGCGATGTCCTGGCCCTTGAGCAGTCGTTCGGCAAGCGCGCGTGCATGCGCGGTTCCTTCGGGCACCAACACCCGGGTGGTGCTCGCCTGCGGATCGAGGTCGACGACGAGCACGCGGAGCCCGCTCCGGGCGTACGCCGCCGCGAGTAGGCAGGTGAGGGTGCTCTTCCCGACGCCGCCCTTGCGGGCGATGGTGGCGATGCTGTTTCTCCTATTGCGTGTTGGCTCCATTGACTGCAACACTTGCATTGCAGTCATTCATCGGTCAACGGGGAATCTTCATGGCACTTCGCGCGGCACCGCCGCAGGACAACCAGCTCGAGCTGTTCTCAGCGATGTTCACCGACATTGCGACGCGCGACGCACGCGAGACGATGGAAGTGCCGTTTCTGAGCTTGTCGAAGAACCCACGGTTCGAGCCGATCCGGTTCGAGTCCGAGAACCTGAGCATTACCGTCACCGGCGGCGAGCCGTACGGCATCGCCAACATCTGGGACTGGGACCTGGTGCTCTGGTTGCTCTCGCAGATCCGCCACTCGCTGGACCTGGGCTTGCCAGCTTCGAGGCGCGTTCGCTTTCATCGGCAACAGTTCTTGAAGGACGCGCGTCGCGCGGACGGCGGCGCGTCCTACGCACGGCTCGAGGAGAGCATCGCCAGGCTGAAGAACACGACTGTCGTGACCACGATCCGGGCGAAGGGCAAACGGACGACGATGTTCAGCTGGATCGAGTACGCAGAGATCGAGCGCGACAAGCAGGGCAGGATCGCGCATGCCATCGTCGTGCTCCCCGAGTGGATCTTCGAGGCGATCTCGAACAAGAACCTCGTGCTCTCGCTGCACCGCGACTACTTCCTGCTAACCGGTGGCCTGGAGCGCTGGCTCTACCGCCTGATCCGCAAGGGAGCTGGCCGAAACCCTGGTGGCTGGAAGTGGCGCCTGCGCACGCTTCACGAGCGATCGGGCAGCACCCGCGACTACAAGTACTTCGCACGGGACATCCGCGACATCGCCGCGCAAGGCGAACTTCTCGGCTACACGCTGCGGGTCGAGGAGGAACGCGGAGAGACGATGCTGCACGCCGTCCAGTCTGGAGAGGCCCATGCACCGGTGGTGCTCGAGGAACCGCAACCGGTCGAGTCGGTGGCGTTCCTGCGCCTGAAGTCGGACACCTACGAGCGCGCGAAGTCGGAAGCTCCAGGCTACGACGTCTATGCGCTCGAGTCGGACTGGCGCGCAGCGACGGAGAAGAACGGACTCGACGTGAAGAACCCGGACGCCGCGTTCTTGGCCTGGTGTCGCGCCGTGCACCGGCGCAGCCCGCTCGCCGGGGTGTTCGATCGGGACGGAGTCCTGCCTGTGGATAAGTCAGCCTGAGCGACAGCTTGACGTCGTACTATCGCGCCACCCGACCTCGTACTATCGCGCCACCGTCGTCGTACTATCGCGCCACCGGACCTCGTACTATCGCGCCACCCGAATTCCGTATTCGGTAATGATGCCAGCAGCTTGGCGGACCGAAACTCTATCTAAACTATATCTAAACATCTTCTAAACGGGTCTGCCGGTGGCGCTGACCTGTGGATAGGTGGCTCGTGGGCTCGGATCGGCTTTTTAGGGTGTAGCTCGTTTCGTGGTGTGCGAGGGGCTGTGGTTCCGGAGGATTCTCCTGCGGGAAACTCGCCGTTCACTAAGATTGCTGCGACATGGAGTGGGCGCGGACGCAACGCTGTATGACTTGCGCTATCTGGCGGCCCGTGTGATAACTCTGCGAACATCGCCAACTGTGAAGAAGCCTAATGCAATTGGCGGTTACACCACCAATAGCATTAGGGGGCAGCATGAAGCAGGCAGGCCGAGAATCATCCAAGCGAACTAGGACTAGGGCGGCGTCACAAGGCGCTTTACCGAACAAGCGCGCAGCACTCGCAGATCTCGCTGCAGCATTGAACAATCTAAGCAACGTGCTGGTGAGTTTGGGGCGTTACGAGGACGCGTTGGCAGCCTGTGCGGAGGCGGTCGACATCAGACGGCAACTTGCGAATCTCCACGACGACAGCGGGCTATCCGGCGCACTGAACAATCTGAGTGCCATCCTCAATCAGCTGGGTCGATACGAGGAAGCGCTCGCTGCGTCCACCGAAACCGTCGAGCGGCGTCGCAAGCTTGTCACGAAGGCCCAAGCTTAGTGCACTTGACGATGGCGTGAATCCGTATGAGAGGAATGCGTGCTGTCGTGGCGCGTCTCCGAAGTCGAGTGATGGCCGGAGCGGTCAGAATAGGCGTGACAGTGGCTGACAGAGAAAGATCGGCAACCCGAGCTGCACTTGGTCGTCGTCTCCCAGTGACACCCTAGAACCGGCCTCATGTGGTCTTGGCCCGCTTGCGTTGGCCAATGCGTGGAAGCCTCGTCCCATGTGCGGTAGTCGACGGCGCCGTGCACCGCGCACTTTGCGGAAGTGGAGTTCGGGACCGCGGTCCACATCCATCGGGTATCAATGATGCGGGCCTCCGCGTCATTGCTTGAGGACACCTCATAGGCGAGAACGCGCTCAGACTCGTAGGCGTTTTCGATAAGCGAGAGAGCAGGGTCGCGGCCGAACAAGTGATACGAACGAAAGATGCCGACGCGACGGTGCTGCCCCATCGCGTGGAGGAGCCTAGCGGCGCGCTCGAGGTAGCGCAGTTCTTCCGGCGACAAGGGCGGCAGGTTCGTTCTCGAAGTGTACTCCAGTCCCACCCACGACGGGCCAGGTCCGTCTTCGGTTTCGAGCATCAACATCGCCGGAGATAGATCGGGCATCAGGCTAGCAGTGGCCGCTGTCGGGACTGTGCGAAGAGGCCATCGTGGGACGTCCGTGGTTCGCTCCACCATGATTTCGTCATCAGCAACCTCGAAGTGCTGGTGCAGCATGCACGCTCCAAATCGGTCCTCCAGATTCGAAGCGACGGTGATCTCACCCAGTGCCTGGACGGCGGCTTCTTGTTCAGCGCCGAACGTTCGGTGTGCTTCCAGAACCGGCGGCAAGCGAGAGTAATCGACTGCGCTGTGACGGCGAATAGTGGTTGGCATCGTGCAAGCGAAAGCTGTCCAGACTTCCGCGTCAAGCCGGGGTACGCGGCCGGACAGTGACGAATCGTTAGTTAGCCGCGCTGCGCCATCTTCTCGAAGACGGCCTTGAGGTTTCGTTCGATGTAGTGCTCAGTCATGCGCAGGCTCGCATGCCCCATGGCGAGCGAGACGGCGGCCTCGCCGAAGCGTTCCTCGCCGACGGTCGCGAACCGGTGCCGCAGCTGGTACGGGCTCCAGTAGGGGATGAGCTTGGCCTTGGCCGCCTCGATGCCGGTCTTCGCGGCGACGAGTAGGGCGTCGATCGCCGCGTCCGGTGCCTGGCCCTTCGGGAAGCTACGACGCAGCACCCGGCGCAGCCGTTGTTCCTCGGCAGCAAGGACCTTGTCGTCCTTCGATGTGGCGATGTGCAGGAACCGGATCGGCACGGCCGCGATCTCCTTCGCCGCCCGCTCACGGTTCGCTTCGTCGAGGAGCGGCAGGACGGCAGCCGCCACGTGTTCGCGAAGAAGAGCCGCATTCGCGGCGTCGACGCCACGGCGCACGGCCCGGGCGTAGGTGTTCACGTCGTAGCCCTCGCGCGGTGGGCGCACCCGTGCCTCGAGTGGCTTCGCCGTTCTGGCCTGCTGCGACGGCTGGACCTTGGTTCGCCGCTTCTGGCGCTGCTGGCGCCTGCGCGACTTCTCCGCACGCTGCGGGCTGAAGACGAAGTCGTCCGGCTCGAGCGGCGGCACGCGCTGCAGGAAGGGGCGGAGTGCCTCCTGGGCGGGCGCGAACAGCGGCACGAGCCGGGGCTTCCCGAGGTGCTGCGTCTTGTGGCGGCGTGGCTTGAAGGTCCAGACCTTCCCGGTCCGGTCGAGGTCGCTCGGTCGCATCTGCACGACCTCGCCGGGCCTGGCCCCGCTCTCGGCCTGGATGATCAGCATCGCGGCGATCTCGTGGGCGACGTGCGCGAGCACCGGCTCGACATGTTCCCACGGCACCGGGCGCCGACCAGGTCCCTCGGGTGCGGAGGTGCGACCGATGCGCAACCCCTCGACGGCGCGTAGGGACTCGTAGACGGCGGTCGGCACGAGTTCCTCGGCGACGGCCCACTTGAACATGCGCACGATCATCTGCACGCGGGCGTTGATCACCTTGCGGGAGAACCCGTCGCGCACCAAGTCGTCGCGCAGGTCGCGCAGCATGCGCGGACCGAAGCCCTCGAGCGGGCGCCTGCCGAACCGCTCGTGGAGCGGCAGCATCGCGCGCTCGATGTTGCCGATCGTCGCCTGCGAGTTCGCGTAGTAGACGTCGCAGTGCGCGAGGTAGGCATCGATCAGCGTGTCGATCGTGCGCGTCGCCGCCTTCTCGAGGCCTGGCAGCACGAAGTCTCGGCCTGCCTCGTAGGCTGCCCGCATCCCGTCGTAGTCCGCCTGAACGATCGCCTTGCTGGTCCCCTTGGGCCAGTAGCGCCAGCGACCTTCGTAGTCGATGTAGAACCTCTGCGTGCTCTTGTGGTAGCGGAGGTTGGGGAACGGCTTGCCTGGAGCCGTCGGCGCTGTTGGTTCGGATCCCATGGCCGCAGGTCTCGGACGACCATCGTCGTCGCTGCGGAGATGGGTAGTTCCGTGACCCAGGAGCTGCTGGGCTCGGCTCTGGCGAACTGCTTCGTGGCGGGCTTGGAACGCAAGTCGCCTACGCCGGGCGGCAGGAGTTTCGCGACGCATGAGGAGGCTCCATCTGGACGAGTGGTCAACGCGAGACCAACTTCCGGTGCTGAAACCTCTCCTCTCGGTCAACTCGCGTCGCGCTCACAACGCGACGAAACGAGTTAGATGGTGGGCCGTGCAGGATTCGAACCTGCGACTTCGACCTTGTGACGATCGCACTCTACCAACTGAGTTAACGGCCCGCCGAACGGCCCCGAAGGACCGCACCCGCGCGCGACCCGCCGGAGCGGGCCTCGCCGCAGCCCTATCGGACTGCGCGGGCGGAAAAACGTAGCGTCTGTCCAGCGAAAGGCAAGAGGTCTTCTCGCCCGCCGCCCCGTCCCCCCGAACCCCGCCGCCGCCCCGCTACCCCAGGGAACCCATCCCCCCGGAACCCAACCCCCGGCCCCCCGCCGCCTACCCATCCCCGAACTTGATCCCCTGCGCCAGCGGCAACTGGTTCCCCCAGTTCACCGTGCTCGTCTGCCGGCGCATGTACACCTTCCAGCTGTCCGAGCCCGACTCGCGCCCGCCGCCGGTCTCCTTCTCGCCGCCGAACGCGCCGCCGATCTCGGCCCCGCTCGTGCCGATATTGACGTTGGCGATGCCGCAGTCGCTGCC
>JRYL01002359.1_pt1 | contig 29219 bp, 25 predicted proteins | sample 235391 | NCBI WGS metagenome assembly JRYL01 (sample SAMN03074223, study PRJNA261481) | activated sludge metagenome | biome: Wastewater Treatment Plant; feature: Wastewater; material: Activated sludge; isolation source: activated biomass of a wastewater treatment plant treating wastewater from... ...
TTTGTCTTAGAATGCTCAGCAACCAAAATTTGAAACAAAAATTAACAAAGCAATGATAAAAACAGAAAATCTAACAAAAGTATATCGCACGGAAGAGGTAGAAACCCGTGCGTTGAACAATGTCAGCCTGCACATCAGTAAAGGCGAATTTGTTTCCATTATGGGGCCTTCCGGATGTGGAAAATCCACTTTACTCAATATTTTGGGATTATTGGACGATATCACTTCCGGAAGTTACCTTTTTGATGGTCAGGAAATGGCTAAACTCAAAGAGAACGGTCGTTCCAAAGTCAGAAAGCAGAACATCGGTTTTGTATTTCAGAATTTCAATCTGATTGACGAATTGAATGTTTTTGAAAACATTGAATTGCCATTGATTTACAACGGAATCGGTTCTTCAGAAAGAAAATCAAGAGTCAAAGAAATCTTGGAACGAATGAATATTGCCCATCGATCGGGACATTTTCCGCAACAGCTTTCGGGCGGACAGCAACAAAGAGTGGCAGTCGCAAGAGCATTGGTAACCGAACCCAAACTGATTCTTGCTGATGAACCCACCGGAAATCTCGACAGTAAAAACGGAAATGAAGTGATGGAACTGCTCAGTGATCTGCATGCCAAAGGTGCAACCATCGTGATGGTAACACATTCGGCTTATGATGCTTCGTTTTCACAAAGAACCATTGAGCTCAAAGACGGCGAAATCATAGCCGAACATACCAATAAGAAAGGAGTTGCGATTTTTTAAATCAGAAACCGGATGATAAAAAACTGGATTAAAATAGCCTTTAGAAATTTCGGCAAAAACAAACTGGCGACTTTCATCAATGTCTTCGGATTGACTTTGGGATTGGTCGGTGTGATTCTGACGATTTTGTATTGGAAAGATGAATTGAGTTTCAATCAATGGAATCCCGAACGAGATGTGGTGTATCAGGTGGTTCATGATATGGGCGATGAAATCTGGTCAACAGCTACGGTCCCCGAAGGGCCGAAAATGAAAGAGACTTTTCCTGAAATTCAGGATATTTTATACCTCAACTGGCAAGGAGATGATTTGATTCAAACCAATGGAAAATCATTTTACATGAGTAATCTTTTGCCCGCCACTTCCAATTTTTTTGAATTTTTTCCTTTTGAATTTGCAGAAGGTTCTTCACAAAATGCGTTGGCTGATTTGCAAAGTATAGCTATCTCAACCAAATGGGCGAAATCGCTTTATGGTGATGATGCACAGGCTGTGGGTAAAACCATCAAAATTTTGGACAAAGAATACATTGTCAAAGGTGTTTACAAAAATGACGTTAATTCGTCCGAAAATCCCGATGCCGTTATTCCGATCGACTGGAATAAATTATGGGAAAAGAATAGTGCCCAGTGGGGAAATTATTCATACAAATTATATGTGAAAATTAAGGATGGAAGCTATTCTGAGGATTTGGTCAAACGAATCAATCACGAAGTGGTGTATGTCAGTCAAACACTTCCCAATTCCAAAAAAGAAGGCATCAGTACAGAAGAATACCAAAATAAATATGGCAAAACTGAAATCATCTTTGACAAACTCAGTGAAATGCGGCTTTTTTCGATGGGCGATGGCGGAACCTTGGGAAAAGGAAATTTGTCTTTGCTTTATATCATGAGTGGTTTGGCATTGGTGATTTTATTGCTTTCCTGCGTGAATTTCATCAACCTGACGACAGCCAATTCAATCAAAAGAGCCAAAGAAGTCGGTGTTCGCAAAACGCTGGGAGCACAGAGAAAAAATCTGATTGTACAGTTTATGCTGGAAAGTTATGTACTCTGCCTTTTTTCATTGCTGCTGGCATTGGCATTAGCCGAAATTATTTTGCCTTATTTCAATGGTTATCTGAACAAGAACATGAAACTTGAATTCAGTTCAATGGCTGTGTATTTGTCTCTTTGTCTGGTAGTTACGATTTTATTGTCAGGATTGATTCCGGCGCTTTATTTGTCCAAATTTCAGCCTTTGAAAGTTTTGAAAGGCAATTTTTCAAGAAGCAAATCCGGAACTTTGGTTCGTGNNACACTATATGATGACACGGGATTTGGGGTTCAATGCCGACCAAACGCTTATGGTTTATATGAATGATTATCAGTTTGACAACCGGTATCAAAAATATAAACGTATAAAAAATGAGTTTAGTAAGATAGATGGAATTGAAACTGTTTCTTCCGGAATGCGTATTCCCGGTTATTTAAATTCGGTAACTAACAATTTGAATTATTTGGATAAATCCATAAATGCCGCAAGTTGTGCAATGGAATATGATTATCTGGACTTGTTGAATGTTAAAATCGTTGAAGGAAGAAATTTATCGCCCGAAATCTCATCTGACACCATCCAAAATGTATTGGTCAATGAAACATTGGTCAAAGAATTTGGTTTAAAAAATCCCATAGGAACCGAGGTTCAATCGGGCATGAGTGAAGAAAATTTCAAGATTGTGGGTGTAGTCGAAGATTTTTTCATTGAAGGATTTGACCGAAAAATAAAACCCACTTTATTTTTTCACTGGAATACAGTGGATTGGCAGAAATTTAACTTCAATTCTGTGCTTTTCAAAATCCAACCCGATAAAACCGAATCGGTTTTGAATGAAATTGAAAAACGCTGGAAAACGGAAATAGAACCCGGTTATCCGTTCAATTACAGTTTTATAGATCAGCAGTTTGCACGAACTTACGATCAGTACAAAAAACAGAAAAACCTGTTTTTCATATTGACAATAACGGTAGTAACCATTGCTTTACTCGGATTATTTGGACTGGTTTCATTTATAATCGAACAAAGGATGCGGGAAATTTCAATTCGCAAAACTTTGGGTGCTTCCCAAAGCAATCTGGTGAATATGTTCAGCAGGAAATATGTACTGATAGCCGGAATTTCGGTTTTATGCAGCATTCCGCTGACTTATTATCTGATGCAAAAATGGTTGGAGAATTTTGTTTATCGCATAGAATTGCCGTGGTGGCCGTTTGTATTGGCATTTTTCGTGTTGGTCTTATTAGCGTTTTTGGTGGTGGTCATTCGAACGATAAGAGCAGCGCAGACGAATCCTGTGGAATATTTGAAGTATGAATAAAGTACAAAGTATTAAGTGCAATGTATCAATAACTTGAGGTTGTAAAGAATAAAGAATAAAAATTAAGAATGATAAAAAACTGGATAAAAATAGCCTTTAGAAATTTCGCCAAAAACAAATTGGCGACTTTCATCAATGTCTTCGGATTGACTTTGGGATTGGTGGGATTAATTTTTACTTTGCTTTATCGTAGCGATCAATACAGCTATGACGACTGGAATCCCGAAAAGAATCGGGTTTTTGCGGTCGGACATTATTTGGATGGTGATGTTTGGGGTGTCTCCAATCCGCAAATGGAAAGAGCAAAAGAGAAAATTCCCGAAATTGAAGATGTGTTGCTGGTTGGTGCATTGGGCTATCAAAGTACCAATATAACCAAAGAAGATCATACAGCCAGCAGCAATAAAACCATTGAAGCAACTTCCAATTTCTTTGAATTTTTCCCTTATCCTTTTGTGGAAGGCAGTCCGAAAACAGCAATAAAATCAGAGAATGAAATTGCGATTTCGGAAGATTTCGCCAAAAAACTGGATGCAGACGGCAAACTGCTCAATCAAACCGTAAACATTGGTGGCAAGGCTTATGTGGTAAAGGGAATTTACAGGATTGAAGGCAAATCCGCAATTATGCCCGATGTGGTGATTCCTTTTAAACATTTGGATGATTATTGGGGAAATTACAATTACAACGGCTATTTCAAAACCCGTGCAGGTGTTACCGCTCAGGAATTGGTCAAAAAATTTCATAAAGCCGTTTGGGAAGATGAACTGGCAAAAGAAGCCAAAGAAGCCGGTGTTTCTGTGGAGGAATTATTGGAAAAATCGGATTTTCAACCGGTGGTTTATTCACTGCAGGACAGCCGGTTTGAAATGGCGAATACCGAACCTTTTTGCGAACCTTACGGAAACCGTACTCTGATTCAAATCATGCTCTGGATTTCAATTCTGATATTGATTATTTCGGTGGTCAATTTCATCAATCTTTCTCTGGCAGGCGCCATCAAACGGGCAAAAGAGGTCGGAGTAAGAAAGGCGATAGGCGCCGGAAAGACAAATATCGTTGTCCAAAGTTTGTTTGAAACCTTTCTGTTGTGTTTGGTTTCGGTTTGTTTTGCTTTGGTGGCAATCGAGCTGGGGATGAAATGGTTCAACCGTTTTATGAATGTTGAAATCAAAGTGGATTACGGTTTGTTTTTGATGCAGATTTTGGGAATTGTGGCAATAACTTCCTTATTGACCGGATTGATTCCAGCTTTGTATGTATCTAAATTCAAGGCGGTTGATGTGCTGAAAGGCAGTTTTTCAAGAAGTTCCAAAGGGGTTTATTTGAGAAATTCCATGCTCGGATTGCAATTTATGATTGCTTCTTTCTTTATGATTGGCAGCATGGCGGTTTACAAACAGGTTAATTATCTGAACAAATTGGATTTGGGATTCAACAAAGAACAGTTGATGGTTTTGAATTTTAATTTTAAGACCGAAAAACCTTTTGAGGAATACCAAAACATCAAAACTTATCTGCAAAATCTGAAAGGTATAACCGCGGTCAGCAGCGCCCGGCCATTAATCGGCACACAAACCGGATGGTCCACAACCGAATTTACCTATCATGACAAATCCGTGAGTAATGTTCTTTATAATTCGGTCGATTTCGGCTATGCTGAAATGATGGAAATGAAATTGCTGAAAGGCCGTTTCTTATCGGATAAATTCGCTTCGGATACGCTCAGAAATATTGTGATCAATGAAACTTTGGCCAAACAATTGGGGATTTATGACGATCCGATTGACAAAAAACTGAGCGATGATATAACTGTGGTCGGAATGGTGAAGGATTACCATGTTTTTGATGCTTTTTCAGCGATTCAGCCAACTTTTATGCTGCATTGGAAAGGGTTCAAAAACAATATGATTTACAATATGGGCAATGTTGTCATTAAGTTCAAACCCGAAGATTTGAATACTCTGATTCCCGAATTGGAAACTTACTGGCAACAAAAAGTAACTCCGGGCAAACCCTTTGAATACAGCTTTTTGGATAAGAATTTTGAGAAAACTTACGAACAGTACAGCCGACAGCAAAAAATTTTCGGTGCGCTGACTTCTATCGTGATTCTGATTGCTTTATTGGGTTTGTATGCACTTTCATCATTTATCATCGAACAAAGATTGAAAGAAGTTGCCATTCGCAAAACTCTGGGTGCAGAATCCAAAGATTTGGTCAGTCAATTTACCAAACCTTATATGAAAATCGGCGTGGTTTCCATATTGCTGAGCTTTCCTTTGGCTTGGTATGCCATCAGGATTTGGCTGGAGGATTTTACCTACCGGATAGACATTCCCTGGGGCGCATTTGTGATTTGTATGCTGGTTTTGCTGGTTTTGTCTTTTTTGGTCGTAAGTCTGAAAGCGATGAGAGCTGCAGGGATGAATCCTGTGGAATATTTGAAGTATGAATAAAGTACAATGTACCATGTATTGTTGTAGCCGAACGGCCGTTCGACCAAATGTGAAAATTCATATAAACAATTATTGATGATGAAAAATTTAATTAAGAATTGAAAATTATGGTTAAAAATAAAAGGAACCGGAATAGTATTTTTAAGGTTATGAAAAGAATCCTGTCCGTTGCCGTTTTAATGAATGCTTTTTCGGTTTACGCCCAAGAGAAAACATGGTCTTTGTCCGATTGTATTGATTATGCCGTGAACCATGATTTGTATTTGAAGGAAACCGCCATGAATTCAGATTTGGCGGACAAAGAAATTACGGCGGCTTATGGCCGGTTGTTGCCCGCAGCTTCGGCTTATGCCGATAATCAGTATAATTTCGGTTCGGTCATCGACCCGACGACCAACGCAAGGGTAAGTTCTGATATCCGTTCCAATTCTTTAAGTTTCTCATCCAATATTGAGTTGTTTAATTGGGGAAATTTTATCCGTATTCAATCTGCCAAACTGCAAAAAGAAAAATCGGTTTATGATTTGGAAGTTAGAAAGAATGAATTGATTATCAAAATCGTACAGGCGTACAATCAGATTCAGTATGACCGCGAACAGATTGCATTGCTGGAAAAACAATTGGCAAATTCTGAAATTACACTCAATCAGATTCAGCTCGAATTTGAATTGGGAAACAAAGCCAAAAGTGATGTGTATGAATTACAGGCCAATAAAGCTTCTGAAGAACAAATGCTGGTAACTGCCCAAAATGCATTGAAAACTTCAGAAACTGCACTTGCCAACCTGCTGAATCTGGAAGAAATACCTGAATTCGGAATGCTGGAAGCATCCGATGAAGGAATTTTGGGAATATCTTTGGATGAATTGTTTGCCTTCGGAATCCAAAACCGACCTGAAATCAAATCGGCAGAATTGCAAAATAAAATAGCCGAAAAGGAAATCAAACAGCAAAAATCGGCATATTATCCCACACTGAATGGAAATTATTCACTGTCTTCTTTTTATGTGGATACTGAAACCGCAGCACTTGCCGATCAGTTCAGAAACAACAAAAATCATTATTTGGGAGTTTCAGTTTCCGTTCCGATTTTTAACCGGTTGCAAACCAAAACGGCGGTTCAAAAAGCCAAAATTGAGCAGGAACAAAGTCTTTTGCAGTTGGAACAGCAAAAACAGGCTTATTACAATGCGTTGCGTGATGCTGTAAATTTTGCGCAAAATGCAGCCCAAAACCGGGAGGCAGCGCAAAAGAATGTTGTTGCTCAGGAAATTTCATTTGCAAGGACAGAAGATAAATTCAAATTGGGGATGATCGATGCTTATGCTTATTTTGCGGCAAAAAACAGCTTGTTGGCTGCACAATCAGCTTTGCTTCAGGCCGAATTTAATTACAATTATCAGTTGATTTTATTGAAGTTTTATTTGACAAATGAGGTATTGTAAACATTTTCCGGCAATTTCTCATTCAACAAAAAAAGCCGGATCAAACCGGCTTTTTAATTTTATAAATATTTTGATTAGGCTTCAATCGGATGCTCAACCAGCTGTCTCCATCCGTAAGGATCTTCGCTGATTCCCATCTGCAGATCGACCAGTTTCTTTTTCAGAATCTTGCCGTAGCATTCATCGTCCGGAAGCTGTGGCAGATCAAATCTCTCATTGGCATAACCGACAGCTGCATAATTGTTTACAACCACTGCGGTTCCCACACCGATTACTTCCTTCAGCTCGCCGGTCACATGCGCGTCATAAACTTCTTTGACCGTAATCGGACGAACCTCGACTTCAATACCTGAATCTTTTGCCAGCTGAAGGATACTTTTTCGGGTTACACCGTTCAAAATCCTTTCAGAAACCGGCGCAGTCAGCAGTTTGTCGCCGATTCTGATCAAAACATTTCCCGCTTCTTCAATCAGGGTGTGTGTTGCGTCATCGGTCCAAATTACCTGATCGTAGCCTTCTTCTCTTGCCACATGCGCCGGATAAAACGAAGCGCCGTAGTTGCCGGCTGCTTTTGCAAAACCGACACCTCCGTTTGCTGCACGACTGTATTTGTCCGCAATTTTGAGCGAAAGCGGTTTGTTGTAATAATTGGGCGCAACCGCCATAACGATTGCAAAAAGATATTCAGATGAGGAATGGGCCGAAATTGCCTCTTCGACTCCGAACATCACCGGTCTGATATAGAGCGACATTCCGTATGTATCGGGAACCCATTGTCTGTCCAGATCCACCAGCGTCCTTATTCCGTCTAAAAATATGTCGTCAGGAATCGGTGGCATATCCATACGGACAGCAGATTTATTGAACCGATCCAGATTTTCTTCCGGTCTGAACAAATAAACTTCTTCGTTAGAACCTTTGTATGCTTTCATTCCCTCAAAAATCCCCTGACCGTAATGCGCTACCGAAAGAGCAGGAGTAAACTCCAGTTTTCCGTAAGGCTTTATGATCGGTTCACCCCATTTTCCGTCTTTGAAATAGCAAAGCAGCATGTGATCTGAGAATGCAGTACCAAAAACTTTGATGTTAAAAACTTCGGGAGTGAATTTCGATTCTTTTATTTTTTCAATAATCATGATTATTTTTTTGGGTTAATTTTTTTGAAGTGCAAATTTAATTATAATAAATATAAATAAAGATGAATGGCTTCATAAATAATCATTAAATTTGAACAATGCTTGAGCGAAAGTTGATTTCAACCGACGACGGTTCGGCCACGATTTTTATACCCGAATGGAACGAATCTTATCATTCAAAACACGGCGCAGTTCGCGAGTCAATCCATGTTTTCGTCCAAAACGGACTGGACAAAATCCGACACAATAAAATCTCGATTCTTGAGGTTGGATTCGGTACAGGTCTGAATTCTTTTTTGACTCTTTTGAATGCACTCAAAAGAGAGCTTGATATCTGTTATACAGGCTTGGAAAAGTACCCGGTTCAGCCTTCTGAATACCGGTTATTAAATTATTCAAAATCAATCAATGAAAATATGAATTCATTTGATTTTAAGGGAATTGAAATTGATTATCTTTATCAAAAGTTGATGGGTTCGGATTGGGGTGATTTCCGGGAAATTAATCAAAATTTCAGACTGAAAAAAGTTGAAACCGATTTTTTTGAATTTGATTATCCCGAGTCTGAATATGATCTGGTTTATTTTGATGCTTTCGGCGCCAGGGTGCAGCCCGAATTGTGGACTTTGGAGCTTTTTGAAAAAATTCATTTCGGAATGAAAACCGGCGGACTGCTGACGACTTATTCATCGAAGGGAAGTGTAAGGAGAATATTGAAAGAGCTCGGTTTTGAGGTTGAAAAACTGGCCGGTCCTCCGGGCAAAAGAGAAATGATAAATGCAATAAAAAAATGAGCAAACCATTCAATGTGAGGGTATACGGTCTGCTGATCCACAACCACAGGCTGCTGATACTCGAGGAGCCATTCATGGGTGAAATTGTTAAAAAATTTCCGGGCGGCGGTCTTGAGTTTGGTGAAGGAACCCGAGATTGTCTGAAAAGGGAATTCAAAGAAGAATTGAATCTCGACATCAGAGTGGGTGAACATTTTTATACTCAGGATTTTTTTATGCAGTCCGGTCTGAATCCGAAAGAACAGATCCTGATGATTTATTATCGGGTGGAGCTGGCGGATATTTCACAGCTGCATGTCGAAGAAGATGTCATCAAAAAACTGATTTGGATCGATTTGAATCAACTTTCAGAAGATGATTTGAGCCTTCCGGCCGACAAAAGAGTAACAGGAATACTGCTCAATAAAATTGAAGTCGAAAAAATCAAAAAAGAGGATGATTTGAAATTTCATGATGTTGACGATTGATAATTTTTTGAAAGATCAGGACAGTTCAAATCAGGTTTTTGGGCTGAAAGATTAGAATTTTGGAATTTTCAATAATGATCGGTGTCGATCAGCTGAAAACCAATGAAATCATCAAAAGAATGACTGTTTCAAATTTCGAATTTGTATCGGCGAGAAAAAAACCAAATATTACAGAATCCCGAGTCCTGAATTTTCAATTGAAATCAACCGATCATTTGAATTCAATTAACTGAAATTCAGATGATGATATGGGGTAATTAAAAATAAAAATTTAACTCAATCAAATAGCTTTTATGGTCATTTGGCTGACAAAGCCGATGAAAAGATCTTTCAGCTTTGATTGAATCCGTTTTTTTTTTCATTCAAAAGACAATAACATACATTAACTGAAACAGTAATTGAATTACGTAATAATATAATAATCAAATTAATAGAATTCATAAATAGTTCAACATCATTTGCAAAGCCATTTCTTGATTTCAGCACGAGAAATTATCATTTTTCGGTTGAAACCGGCGGCGTGATGTTCAGTCGGTTTTTCGGCTTTGAATTGATAGGAAAGAATTGAGAAAAGGGTAATTTTAAAACCGACTTCAGAAGCTAAAACCAAAAATCAGAAAATACAGGGAATCCGAATCTGATCAGTTTTTGATCAGTTCGTCATAATCAAAACCTGCCCTCTCCAAAGCTCTTTTCATTGCACCGAAAACCACCGGATGGGTATTGAACGGGTGTACCGGAACCTCTGTTACTTTTGATAATTTGTCCATGATTTCATCGGTCTGCTCGACGGTCAGTTTTTCACACATCTCATACATTCCGCCTTCTTCCTCTTCCAGCCGGTCGTGGATGTCGAGTATATGTTTCAGTACTTTGATCATTTCCATGGTCGGTGGCACTGTCATCAGCGCGGTCAGTGCGCCGTGATCGAGTCTGAGCTTNNTTTTGATATGAGTCAGCAGTCCGGTTCTGAATTGATGGTAATAATCAAGATTGATCTCGTTCGGGTTTTCGATTGCTTTTTTGAGCAGTCCTTCAATCCTCTCGTGATCGGCTGTGAAAAATTGATATATAGGTCTGTCCATGATTTTCAGTTAATTGTCAATATTACAAATAATTTGGATTTTGATTTATGAACTTGCTCAGCCGGAATGTTTTTATTGATCAAATCATTTTGTTTTTTTAATGGAATCGACTGAAAAACAGACTGAGATCTAATTTTGAATTATCAAAATCAAAATGATAATAAATATTCACAATTTCACAGGATTTTGTTGAAAAATCGACATGTTTATTATTCTGTATAAGGTCTAAAATTTGTACTTTGCAACCTTGTATTAAAAACAGCCTTTCCATTGATTTGGCTGAAAAAAATTGAAACAGAAAAATAAAAAATAGTGTCCGGAAATCGAAATATTCCGGCTGAACTTTAAAAATTTTATGAATGAACAGTGAAGGAGAAAGATTAATTCCGATCAACATCGAAGATGAAATGCAGTCTGCCTATATCGATTATTCGATGTCGGTCATTGTTTCAAGGGCATTGCCGGATGTGAGAGACGGTATGAAACCGGTACACAGAAGGGTATTGTTTGGAATGTATGNNGCACGGTGACCAGTCGGTGTATGACACCATGGTAAGGATGGCCCAACCGTGGTCGCTCAGATATCTGATGGTTGACGGACAGGGTAACTTTGGTTCGGTTGACGGTGACCCGCCTGCAGCAATGCGTTATACCGAAGCCAGACTTCAGAAAATTTCTGAAGAAATGCTTGCAGACATCGACAAAGAAACCGTTGATTTTCAAAACAACTTTGACGATTCGCTTCAGGAACCGAAAGTCCTGCCGACCAGAATCCCGAATCTGCTTGTAAACGGAGCTTCGGGTATTGCAGTAGGTATGGCGACCAATATGGCGCCTCACAATCTTACCGAAGTGATCGACGGAACAGTTGCCTATATCGACAACAATGAAATCACCACAGACGAACTGATTCATTTTGTAAAAGCACCCGATTTTCCGACCGGCGGTATCATTTACGGATACAGCGGTGTCAAAGAAGCATTCGAAACCGGAAGGGGAAGAGTGGTGATGCGCGCCAAAACGAATTTTGAAAACGTAAACGGACGCGACTGCATCATCGTAACCGAAATTCCTTATCAGGTCAACAAAGCGGATATGATTCAGCGTACCGCAGAACTGGTCAAAGAAGGAAAACTGGAAGGAATTTCTGAAATCAGAGACGAATCTGACCGAACCGGTATGCGTGTGGTGTATGTGCTGAAAATGGATGCTGTACCGAATGTAGTGCTCAATCTGCTTTTCAAACATACTGCGCTCCAATCTTCATTCAGCATCAACAACATCGCTTTGGTCAACGGAAGACCCGAGCAGCTGAATTTGAAAGACATGATTCGCCATTTTGTGGATCACAGACACGATGTGGTGGTCAGACGTACCGAATTTGAACTGAGAAAAGCCGAAGAGAGAGCGCATATCCTCGAAGGATACATGAAGGTGATCGGTACTCAGGACGATTTGGACAGAGCGATCAAAATCATTCGTGAAAGCGCAACGCCTGACGATGCACGTGTCGGTTTGATGGAAGCTTTTGAATTGTCTGAAATCCAGGCAAAAGCAATTCTCGAACTCAGACTGAGGACGCTGACCGGACTCGAAATCGACAAAATCAGATCAGAATATGAAGAATTGATGAAACACATCGATTATTTGAAAGAAGTTCTGGCAAGTCATGATTTGAGAATGAAGATCATCAAAGACGAACTGATCGAAATCAAAGAAAAATACGGAGACGAAAGAAGATCTGAGATCGACTATGCAGGCGGCGATATGAATATTGAAGACCTGATTCCGGATGAAGAAATGGTGGTGACCATCAGCCATCTGGGATACATCAAAAGAACTTCGCTTTCAGAATACAAAAAACAGTCGAGAGGCGGCGTAGGGAACAGAGGTGCGGCAACTCGTGATGAGGACTTCCTCGAATATATGGTTGTTGCAACCAATCACCAGTATATGCTGTTCTTTACCGAAAAAGGAAGATGTTTCTGGATGCGTGTATTTGAAATTCCGGAAGGATCAAAAACTTCAAAAGGAAGGGCGATACAGAATCTGATCAATATTGAACCGGGCGACAAAGTGAGGGCATATATCAAAACCCACGATCTGAGGGAAGAAGAATATGTGAACAATCATTTTGTGATCATGGTGACCAAACGCGGAATCGTTAAGAAAACCACACTTGAGGCATATTCAAGACCAAGGGTGAACGGTATCAATGCGATCACTGTCAGAGAAGGCGACCAGCTGCTGGAAGCAAAACTGACAGACGGAAAAAGTCAGATTATGATCGGCTCGCTGAACGGTAAAGCGATTCGTTTTGAAGATGAAAAAGTCAGACCGATGGGTAGAACTGCTTCAGGTGTTAAAGGAATAGAAATGACTGATGCTGTTTGTGTAGGTTGTGAAATTGCTACTGAAACAGATAAGATATTAGTAGTTACCGAAAAAGGTTATGGTAAAATAACTGGAATCGAAGCATACAGAGCTACACATCGTGGTACTAAGGGTGTTAAAGGTTTAAATATTACAGATAAGAATGGTAGTATAGTTTCATTTAAAATTGTAAATGAAGATCAAGATTTAATGATTATAANNAGCTCGATTGAAGATTACCGAATCACCAATCGTGGCGGAAAAGGTGTGACCACGCTCAATGTGACCGAAAAAACAGGTAAGCTGATTGCTTTGAAAGTAGTAACCGATCAGGATGACCTGATGATCATCAACAAATCCGGTGTGACCATCAGAACAGGTGTTCAGGAAATGCGTGTCATGGGTCGTGCGACTCAGGGTGTAAGGCTAATCAATCTTAAAAACGGAGATGAAATTGCTGCGGTTGCAAAGGTTGCGATTGAAGAAGACGAAGAGGATTTGGAAAATGAATCAATTGATGCTCAGTCTGATTCAACAGAAAATCACGATTCTGATATTGAAAATCCGGATAAAAACACTAATTTAGATTCAGAAACAACAGAAGAATAGTCATGAAAAAATTAATTTTATCATTCGCAGTTATTTGTTTTTCTGCCCTCGTATTTGGACAGGAAAAGGAAATTGACGCTGCCTATGCTGCAATTGAAGCTAACGATATTGCAACTGCAAAAGCAGGACTGGCACAGCTGAGCGGACAGATTGATTCAAATTTGGTCAGCCCCGAATCCAAAGCCAAATATTATTATACAGCCGGCAAGATCGCTTTGTCAGAAGGCCGTTCGATCGATGCAGCAAAGATGTTCAGTTCGCTTCGAAAATTTGAAGACGGAACTGCCTTTGCGCTGAAAAACAAGGATTCAAAAGAAACTGAGTATTATTATACAAAGTCAGAGGCAGATGCTGCGGCAGCCAAAGGAAATTACAACAAACCAAAGGAGCTGACCCTGAGTCCGAGCCTGATTTTAAATGTTGAACCCTTGATCAGATCTAAAGCTGAAACCATGCTCAATCAGGCAAATGCTGCAAGTCAGTCAAACAGAAATGAGGAAGCGGGCGATAAATTTCTTGAAGCCTCTTATCTGGTCGAAGCTTTGGGCGGTGATTCAGGTTTGTTCAAATACAATGCGGCGCTGAGTTATCACAAGGGAAATAATTTTCAGAAAGCTTTTGACATATACAAAGAACTGATCAACGAAGGTTACACCGGTGCAAATTCAAAATGGGTGGGGACCGATAAGAAGACCGGAGAACAGGTTCCGTTTGGGACCAAAGAAGAAGCTGAACTTCAGCAGAAACTTGGAATTGTAAGCAATATAAAAGAGATCAAATCTGATTCGGTAGAAAGAGAATTGTCAAAATATGCATTGAGCGCATTGGGTGGACTTAAAAAATACGATCCGATCACAGAATCAATTTCAAATAAATTTCCGAATGATCAGGAAATCCAGAATCTGGTCGGAAATGTTTATTATTTCTCCGGAAAAGAGGATATGTTCATTTCAAAACTGGAACAGGAAATCAAGGCAAATCCAAACAATGCACAGAATTATTTTAATCTGGGTGTGATTAATATGGACAAAGGAAATGACGAAAAAGCAAAAGAATATTTTGAAAAAGCGACTCAGGTTGATCCGAATTATAAAAATGCATATACCAACCTTGCGCTGCTGATTGTAAGACCCGAGAAGGAATACATTGAAATTATCAATAACAATCTGGGTTCGTCTGCAAAAGAAAAAGGACTTTACAAAGAATATTCAGAAAAGCGAAAAGCACTGTATATCAAAGCGATTCCTTATCTTGAAAAAGCATTTGAGCTTGACAAAAACGATTATGATGCAGCCAGAACACTGAGACAGGCCTATCAGGCAGCTGAAATGTTTGACAAGGAAGATTCGATGAGGGCGATTGAAAATTCACTCAAAAAATAATTTCAAAAATAAAGTTTTAAAAACCCGTTTTTTAACGGGTTTTTTATTTTTCAGCCATATCGAAAAGGATTAATTTTGAACTTCGAAAAACAGAAAATAAAATGACTTTCTATACAGATCAACAGTATCTTGAATTTTACAAAAAACTGATTTTGCCGCGAATGATCGAAGAGCGTATGCTCATCGGACTGAGACAGGGGAAAATCTCAAAATGGTTTTCAGCCTGGGGTCAGGAAGCGATTTCGGTCGGATGTGCTTTGGCAATGAATCCCGATGAATACCTGCTGACCATGCACCGAAATCTGGGTGTGTTTACCGCAAGAGAGATTCCGTTGAAAAGACTTTTTGCACAATTTCAGGGAAAACTGGAAGGATTTACAAAAGGCCGTGACCGTTCTTTTCATTTCGGAACTCAGGAATTTAAAATCGTTGGGATGATTTCGCATCTCGGTTCCCAGATGGGTGTTTCTGACGGAATTGCTCTCGGGAGCCTGCTTCAGAACAGCCGTCAGGCAGCGTTGGTTTTTACCGGAGACGGCGGTGCAAGCGAAGGTGAATTTCATGAAGCAGTCAATATTGCAGCCGTTTGGAATTTACCGTTGATCGTCATTGTCGAGAACAACCATTGGGGACTGTCAACGCCTTCGAGCGAACAGTTTAAGATGAAATCATTTGCCGACAAAGGAATCGGATACGGAATTGATGCGGTGAGCATTGACGGAAATGATTTTCTTGAAGTTTACGAAACCGTCAAGCATTGGGCGGAAGAAATCAGAAAAAACCCAAGACCGGTGCTGATCGAATGCAATACTTTCAGGATGAGAGGACACGAAGAAGCTTCTGGAACCGCTTATTATCCCGAAGGTCTGATCGAATCCTGGGAAGACAAAGACCCGATTTTGAGATTTGAAAATCTGCTCAAAGAGAAAGGAATACTGACCGATGATTCGATTCGTGAAATCAGGGAAGAACTGAGTCAGTTTGTACTTTCTGAATTGGAAGCTGCCGATAATCTTCCCGATATCACACCCGATCCCGAAACTGAATTGAACGATGTGTATGCGCCATTTGACAATCTTGAAATTATTCCAAAATCGGTTTCTGACCGTGAATTGAGATTTATAGATGCGATTACCGAAGGTTTGGACATCGCAATGCAGACCTATCCGAATCTCGTATTTATGGGTCAGGACATTGCAGAATACGGTGGTGCATTTAAGGTGACCAAAGATTTTGTAGAGAAATACGGAAGAGACAGAGTTCGGAATACACCGATCAGCGAATCTGCTGTTTTGGGGGCGGGGCTCGGTCTGTCGGTTTGCGGAATGAAGAGCATGATCGAAATGCAGTTTTCTGATTTTGTTACTGTTGGATTCAATCAGGTGGTGAACAATCTTGCGAAATCAAATTACAGATGGAATCAGAATTCGGATGTGGTAGTCAGAATGCCGACCGGCGGCGGAGTGGCTGCCGGACCTTATCATTCCCAATCAACAGAAGCCTGGTTTACAAAAGTTCCGGGTCTGAAAGTGGTTTATCCGGCAACACCCGAAGATGCAAAAGGACTGTTGCTTCAATCGTTTGCAGATCCGAATCCGGTGATGTATTTTGAACACAAAAAATTATACCGAAGTCTGAAATCAAATGTACCCGAAGGCTATTATACCGTTCCTTTCGGCAAGGCGAGATTTCATAAAAAAGGAGACGATCTGACTATTGTTACTTACGGAATGGGTGTTCAGATTGCATTGGAAGCACTAAAAAGAAATCCTGAAATCAATGCTGATCTGATCGATCTTCGGACTTTGATTCCCTGGGACAAAGAAGCTGTTTTGGATTCGGTGAGAAAAACTTCAAAGGTGATTATACTGCATGAGGACACGCTGATCAACGGTTTTGGAGCAGAAATTTCGTCTGTCATTACCGAAAATATATTTGAAGAACTAGATGCGCCGGTTATGCGTGCCGCTTCCATGAACACACCGATTCCTTTCAATGCCGGACTTGAAAAACAGTTTATGCCGGATAAGGAATTTGAAGAAAAGCTGATCAAACTCTACAATTACTAATTTACAAATTGGTTTTTAAAAGACGAATAGGTGATTGCAATCGGATGAGGTTTCGATCGGCAATCGAAAGGAACAAAGTTTGATTTTTGAATCAAAAGTTTTTTTTTAGTAAAAATTATCATATTTTTGATAGAAATAATTGAGAAGCAGGACTTTTTTGTCAGTTTGAAATAAAATCAGCAAACCGCTTTGTCGCTCTGCCGTTTTGACGGTGGGGAGGAAAGTCCGGACACCACAGAGCAGCATAACGGGTAACGCCCGTCGTCCCGGCATTGAGTTGGGGCAGGACAAGTGCAACAGAAAGCAGGTACAGTCAGGCTGTAGTGAAACCAGGTAAACTCTATGCGGTGCAATGCCAAGTATACCGGCAGTCAAGGGCGGCTCGTCCATTGTCGGGGGGTAGGCAGGTAGATCCCGCCGGTAACGTCGGGGCCAGATAAATGACAAAGATTCCGCACATGCGGAATACAGAATCCGGCTTACAGGTTTGCTTATTTTTAATTGAAACTTAAAAGAAAAATTTAACTTAAAAACTGATATGATATGAAAAAAATTATTGCAATCGCTGCACTTGTAGCAGCTCCGATTTTGTTCGGACAAAACAAACTTACAACTGCCAAAGACGCTCAGGTAGCACCTGCGAAAAAAGTTGAGGCTCAAAAAACTGATGCAAAAGCTGTAAATGTAAGTAATGCAGCAGTGAAAAAAGTTGACGGTCAGCAGAAAGTTGAGGCAAAAAAAGCCAACGCTCAGAAAGAAAAGTCTGAAGCTGTCAGAAAACAAGAGGCTTCGAAATCCATCGAAGTGAAACAAGAGTCTTTGACCAGATAAGAAACTGATTACAGTTTGAATAATAAGAATTGCCTGCATTTGTGCGGGCAATTTTTTTTAGTTTTCATCCGGCAGATCGCAATAGAAAACCCGATCACCTTTTACAATCACAGGCTGGGTGTACGGATGTTCCTCCGCCTTTTTCGGCGACATGATGTGCAACACTTTCCATCCTTTTGCCTTCAGATAATCTGAAACCATAGAACGGTGACAGCACCACCAGACCGCCTCCGCACACATATAGGCAGTCCTTCCGGTTTTTGCAAAATCAAGCAGATCGGCAATCCCTTCTTCAAATTCGGGTGTTTCCATATAGTCTGCATAAGACCTGAAAGCATCTTTGTGCCAGCGTGTATTTTTTGAATCTTTGTGTGATTTCCTTCTTCCGCCCAGTTTTTTGATCAGTCGGTAATCGATACCCGCATCTATGAGCGAAACCTCAAGAAGTTCACTGTCAAACCACGGAAATTTCCTCGAACCGGGCATACTTCTGATATCCGCCAGATTTTTAATTTCAAACGAATGAAGCAGTTCGATGAATTCTTCCAAACTTCTTGTCGAATGACCGATGGTATAAATCGTATGCTGATCCCGGTTTTCCATCATTTATTATTTATGGCTGATTTCATTCTCCAAACCGCTGAACGCAAGTATATATTTGTCGATGTACAGCTGCTTTTCCTTTGATTTGTACTGCTGAATAAATCTCGGATGTTCAAGCGGAACCAGCTTTTCAAACAGTTTTGCCTTGTCATTCAGTTTTTTGATAAAATCTGCATTTTTCTTTCCGAGTATATAAACTTCAGAAGTATCCACACCCAGATCAATGCTGTCCTGAAGCGACTGAATCATAAAATCCTCGACCATCTCAAACAGTTTCGGATCATCATAATAATTTGCATTCAGCCATTTGTCGCCCTTTGCGTGTCTGACGATGGCAAGCGGAAAAGGCGAATTGATATAAAACTTTCCGTAAAAAGCTTCGGGTCCGCCGTATTCCATAATCATATCATACAAAAAAACAGATGAAACTTCGTGAGTCTTTGCTGATTTCATTTCGATTCCGCAAATGTTTTTCAGCCGTTTGGTATCCGTAAACGGAACGCCGGTCACACCCGCACCGTGCCGGCTGGGATTGATGCCGATGATGAATTTTCGGGGATTGTTGTCATTGTAAAATTTATGATAAAACCGGCTCATCACCTGCATGGTTTCAGGATTTTCGATAAACGGATTCATCACTCTGAAACCCTTTGGAAGTTTGCCTGTATAATGCAGGCCATTGTTGAATTCAATGACTTTTTCGCCAAAGCTTTTTGACATTTTCAAAACTGATTTAAATTGAATCGCGGGAAAAATTCGAATTCTCTGCGGTTCTGTAAAGTTAGCGATTATACAGCCGATTTGGAAATTTCAGCCCGACTTTTCAAACTTTAAATCAATCGATTTCAACCAGAATAGGGCAGTGGTCAGAATGTTTTGCTTCCGGAAGTATGGCAGCTCTTTTCATCCGTGCTTCCATCGGTTTGCTGACCATGTGATAGTCGATCCGCCAGCCTTTGTTGTTGGCGCGCGCATTGGCACGATAACTCCACCAACTGTAATTGTGCGGTTCTTTTACAAAATATCTGAACGAATCGATCAAATCGCATTTGTCGATATATTCGCTCAGCCATTCGCGCTCCATTGGCAGAAAACCCGAAACTTTTGCATTTCTGATCGGATCGTGGATGTCAATTGCTTCGTGACAGATATTGTAATCACCCGATATGATCAGATTTGGAATTTCTTTTCTTAAATTTTTGATATAATCCAAAAAATCATGACAAAACTGCATTTTAAAATCCAGCCTCTCTTCCATATTGGTGCCGCTGGGAACATAAACACTGATAAATGAAAAATCGTCATAATCAGCTCTCAGCACTCTTCCTTCCTCATCCATATATCCGATTCCGGTTCCGAATTCAACATGTTTGGGTTCTGTTTTTGACAAAATCGCAACGCCGCTGTAACCCTTTCTCTCCGCCGGATACCAATAGGAATGATAACCCATTTTCTCCAAATCAGAAATTTCGTCGCCGATCTGATCCTGCTGTGCTTTGATTTCCTGTATGCCCATCACATCGGGCTGTGCTGCGGAAATCCAATCGTTTAACCCTTTTTTCATGGCTGCCCGGATTCCATTCACATTATAACTGATGATTTTCATTTGAACTTTATTGTTTACGAATTAATGAAAAAATTCAAAGAAAATGAAATGTTTTCAGCTTTAAATTGTGAGCATTTGACTTAAAATAACCGGTTTTGAAAATTTAAACATTTAACTGCTCAGCTGTTTGAGTTCCTGTATAAATCTGTCCGCCAGTTCGTCTGCCTGCTGCTGGGTCGGCGCTTCGGTATAAATCCTGATGATCGGTTCGGTATTTGATTTTCGCATATGCACCCAGTCGTTTTCAAAATCGATTTTCACACCGTCAACCGTTGTAATTTCTTCGTTTTTGTATTTCTGCTGAATTTTTTCAAGCAGATGATCGGTATTGATTTCGGGTGTGAGTTCAATTTTCTTTTTTGACATAAAATAGGGCGGATAAGAAGCTCTCAATTCGCTGACCTTCATATTTTTTTCGGCAAGCAGGCTCAGAAACAATGCAATCCCGACCAAAGAATCACGGCCGAAATGAAGTTCGGGATAGATGATACCACCGTTTCCTTCGCCGCCGATTTTTGCACCGGTTTCCTTCATTTTCATCACCACATTGACTTCGCCAACTGCAGCCGCTTCATATTTCTGATTGTATTTTTTTGCAATATCTCTCAAGGCTCTTGACGACGACAGATTTGAAACCGTCGCAGAAGGCGTTTTTGAAAGCACATAATCCGCCACTGCAACCNNATTGTGCGGAAAATGTCCGTTGGGTTCGCAATACAGTTTTACATAATCAACCCCCAGTCTGTCGAGCAGTGGCGGGATTGCAATTCCACCGGTTGAATTGACTGCATCAATCACCACTTTGAATTTCTTTTCTGCAATGGCTTTTTGATTGACCAAAGGAAGATTCAGGATTTTATCGATATGGATTTCTATTCCTTTTTCATTTTTTGAATAATTCCCCAAATCATCAACTTCTGCGAAAGTATAATCATCCTTTTCAACAATTTTGAGCACTTCGGCACCATCATCTGCCGACAGGAATTCGCCTTTTCCGTTCAGCAGTTTGAGCGCATTCCACTGTTTGGGATTGTGACTTGCGGTGAGTATGATTCCGCCGTCAGCCTTCAGTTCGGTCACCATCACTTCAACCGTTGGAGTGGTGGAAAGGCCCAAATCGATCACATCAATTCCCAATCCGATCAAAGTCGATCCGACCAGCTGACTGACCATTTCGCCCGAAATCCTTGCATCTCTTCCGATCACCACTTTCAGCCTTTTATTTGGAGCTGATTGTTTGAGCCAGCTTCCGTAAGCTGCTGCAAATTTTACTGCATCAATCGGTGTGAGATTGTCATTGATTTTTCCTCCGATGGTTCCTCTGAAACCTGAAATTGATTTGATAAGCGGCATGATGATATTTTGAATACAAACTTAATGGATTTTGATGAGTGCAGAAAAATGAAATTGATTTCAGTTCTTAAATTCCAATAAAAATATTCTAACTTTGATAGAATTAATAAATTAAGGTATATGGAAACTATGTCTGTTTTAATTTTCGGAGGGCTTGTCAACTGGATTTCCTGGGGCATTTTTGGGATAATTGCAGGAGGGCTTGCGAAAATGATTATGCCCGGCAAAGATCCAGGCGGATTTTTTGTAACCATGTTGATCGGTATTGCGGGTGCAATTCTGGGCGGTTGGCTGAGTTCGCTTTTGTTTGATTTTGATCCTTCTATGGACAAATGGTCGTTCAAAGGATTTATTTCGGCTATCGCAGGTTCACTGATTATACTGTATATCTGGAAGAAGTTCAGAAAGCAGTAACAGAATCTGTACAATTATTTTTTGTCAAAACATTTTAAGACAAAAAAATCCGGATACCGAATAATTTGAAGTATCCGGATTTTTTAATTATTTCTTCAATTAAGAATGAATCGCTCTTTTGCCGGTAGCATCCAAAGCGGCTTCTTTGACTGCTTCTGTAAAGGTCGGATGCGCATGACAAATTCTCGAAATATCTTCAGCCGAAGCTCTGAATTCCATCGCCACCACTGCTTCTGCAATGATATCGGCAGCTCTGGCGCCAATGATATGAACACCCAAAACCTCATCCGTTTCTTCATCTGCAAGAATCTTTACAAAACCATCCAGATCCATGCTTGCTCTTGCACGACCCAAAGCTCTGTACGGGAAAGTTCCTGTTTTGTATTTTTTGCCTGCATCTTTCAGCTGTTCTTCGGTTTGTCCGACACCTGCAACTTCAGGCCAGGTATAAACCACACCCGGAATCAGATTGTAATCGATATGCGGTTTTTGACCGGCAAGATATTCTGCCACCAATACACCTTCCTCAGAAGCTTTGTGCGCCAGCATCGGTCCGGCGATCACATCACCGATTGCATAGATGTTTGACACATTGGTCTGAAGCTGGGCGTTGGTTTTGATTCTTCCTCTTTCGTCGGTTTCAACACCTGCATTTTCAAGTCCGAGACCGTCTGTATAAGGTTTTCTGCCGACAGAAACCAGCACATAATCACCTTCAAACGAAAGTTCTGTACCTTTTTTGTCTTCTGCTTTTACGGTAACTTTTTTGCCTTTTCGACTGATGGCAGTTACTTTGGTGGACAGATTGAATTTCATTCCCTGTTTTTTCAGCACTTTGGTGATTTCTCTTGAAAGCGCAGCATCCATTCCCGGAATGGTTCTGTCCATAAATTCAATAACGGTCACTTCAGAGCCGAGACGCAGATAAACCGAACCGAGCTCAAGACCGATCACACCGCCGCCGATAACGATCAGATGTTTCGGAATTTCTTTCAGTTCAAGCGCTTCGGTCGAAGTGATGATTCTTTCTTTGTCTGTCTTTGCAAACGGCAGTTCGGTTGAATATGAACCGGTTGCGATGATGATATTTTTTGATTCGATTTCCTGAGTGCTTCCGTCTTCTGCGGTCACAGTAACATGGGTAGCGTCTTTGAATGATCCTGTTCCTCTGAAAACTTCAACTTTGTTTTTGCTCATCAGAAATTCAACACCTTTCACATTTGCATCCACCACTTCAGCTTTTCTTTTGATCATCTGAGCGAAATTGATTTTTGGTTTTTGAATTTCAATTCCGTGAGCCGAAAAATCGGTAACTGCATTGTGATAATGCTCAGAAGAGTCGAGCAGTGCTTTTGAAGGAATACAGCCGNNGGAATACAGCCGATGTTGAGGCAGGTGCCGCCCACAGCTGATTTTTCGATGATTGCAGTTTTAAATCCCAATTGGGCACAACGGATGGCAGCCACATAACCGCCGGGACCCGATCCGATGATGGTAACGTCAAATGAACTCATATTCTGTATTTTTCTGTTAAAATTTGAAAGCTCAAAATTAGGCATTATATATGACTTTTGTCGAACGGCTGATTGAAAAATTCAATGAATGAAACGCAACCATTCCATTTTTTTTCGTCTATTTACAGACAATTAAAATGCTAAAAATACGAATAATGAGAAAATTCAAACTTGTCGGCATGGCTGCATTTGCGCTTGCATTTGCAGTTTCATGTCTGAACAACAGTGACGATTTTATTGACAATCAGGAAAGCGGGTGGGTTGTTTTTGTGAATGCATCGCCCGGATCAAATCAGTTGAGACTGTATGCGGATGATTCACCGGTACCGGGTGAGGCCTTGAATTACGGTGAATTTAATTCTTATGCAAGATTGCCGGTTGGCGAAAAACAAATCTCTGCACGTCAGGGAAGTTCAAGTCTGGCAACTTCATCTCTTACTGTTGAGCTCAACGGTTTTTACGGTGTTTATGCGGTGAATATGCCCGACCACATGGAACTGGTGACTTATCTGGACAACCATTCGGTATCTGAAAATATCAATAAAACCGTATTCAGATTTATGCAGCTTTCTTACAATACGCCAACAGTCAAATTGAAGTTTGAAACTGAAGATGAAGATTTTGGCGAATATAATTTTAAGGAATCATCTCCTTTTATGGAGGTTCAAAGCTTTGACGAGAAAAATGTGTATCTGATCGATGAGGCAACCGGAGACACACTGGTAACAAAGAAAATTTCGATGCTGGGCAGAAAGTCTTATGTGCTTTTCAGCAAAGGAGAATTTGGATCAACAAGTGAAAACCAGAAACTGGATCTTCAGCTGATACCGTTCTAGAAATTTCCATTCATTAGTTTTATTTACGAAAAATCCCCGTTAACCATGGTTAGCGGGGATTTTTTATGAATTGTATTTTCTGATTTTAGAACTGGGTATAATCCAGATCAATCTGTTCTGCAGCTTTTTTGTAATAACCCGAATCCAGTTTTTCGCGGATTGCAGAGAATGCCTCGAGTGTGTATTCGATGTCATTGTCGGTATGGGCAGCAGTCGGTATGATTCTGAAGATGATGGTTCCTTTCGGGATTACCGGATAAACCACCACCGAAACAAATATGCCGTGATTTTCTCTCAGATCTTTCGCCATGATGGTCGCTTCGATCGGGCTTCCCTGAAGAATGATCGGTGTTACTGCAGTATTGGTCAGACCGATGTTGAAGTTTCTTTTCTTCAGTCCGTCTTGCATTTTGTGCACCACATCCCAAAGTTTGTCTTTGAATTCGGGATGATTTCTGAGCAGTTCAAGTCTTTTCAGCGCTCCGATCACCATCGGCATCGGAAGTGATTTTGCGAAAATCTGTGAACGCATATTGTATTTCATATAACGGATCACGTCTTTGTTTCCGGCAAAGAATCCGCCGATTCCAGCCATAGATTTTGCAAAGGTCGAGAAGTAAACATCGATCTGATCGGTTACTCCCTGCTCTTCACCCACACCGGCACCTTTTTTTCCGAGTGTGCCGAAACCGTGTGCATCATCGACCAGCAGTCTGAAATTGAAATCTTTTTTCAATTCGCAGATTTCTTTGATTTTTCCCTGTTCTGCCATCATTCCGAAAACACCTTCGGTGATGACCAGAATTCCGCCTCCGGTTTCCTGAGTGATTTTGGTTGCTCTTTCCAGATTTTTTCTCAGACTGTCCATATCGTTGTGGCGGAAAGTAAATCTTTTGCCCAGGTGCATTCTCACACCGTCAACGATACATGCGTGTGATTCAACGTCATAGACAACCACGTCATTTTTTGACAAAAGAGAATCAATACCGGATACCATTCCCTGATAACCGTAATTCAAAAGATAAGCGCTTTCCTTGCCCACAAATTCAGCCAGTTCATTTTCGAGCTGTGCGTGGTATTTGGTTTGACCGGTCATCGCTCTTGCGCCCATCGGATAAGCCATACCGTATTTTGCGGCTGCATCTGCATCAGCTTTTCTCACTTCGGGCAGATTGGCCATTCCCAGATAATTGTTCACACTCCAAATGACAACTTCCTTTCCGTTGAATTTCATTCTCGGACCGATTTCGCCTTCCAATTCGGGAAAAATAAAGTAACCTTCACCATAATCCGCAAATTGTCCCAGCGGCCCGGGATTTTTTCTGATTCTTTCAAAAATATCCATGATTTCTATTGATTGTATTGTATTTAGTACTGAAAATGCTCCACAATCGATATTGGGAGCATTTTATTAATTTTAATTCATTCATCTGATGATTTTCATATCATCTTTTCGATATGCTGAACGGTTGCATTTGATTCCAGTCCGTTCAGACGGCTGTTTGTAAAGCCCTGCTCCTTCATCCATTCGTCGCTGAACACCTTAGTGATGTATCTTGAACCGTGGTCGGGGAATATCAGCACCACACAGTCATCTTCCTTAAAGTCGGCAGCCAGTTGTCTGTATGCCTGAACGACCGCACCGCTGGTATATCCGCCCATGATTCCTTCTTTCAAAGCAATCTCACGGGTTCTGTACGCGCTTTCTTCGTCTGTAACTTTTACAAATTTGTCGATAATATCGAAATCGGTTGCTTCCGGAACGAGATTTTTGCCCAGACCTTCGATACGATAAGGATAAATTTCGTTTTTGTCAACTTCACCGGTTTCGTGATATTTTTTCAGGATGGATCCGTAAGCATCCACACCTATAATTTTAATATCCGGATTTCTCTCTTTCAGGAATCTCGCAGAACCCGAAAGGGTACCGCCTGTTCCGCAACAGGCAATCAGATGGGTGATTTTCCCATGTGTTTGCTCCCAAATCTCAGGCCCTGTAGTCAAATAATGGGCTTCGATGTTTTTGGGATTAAAATACTGATTGATGTAAAAAGAATTGGGCGTCTCGCGAGCAATTCTTTTTGCCACTTCATAGTAAGACCTCGGATCATCGGCAGGAACACTGGACGGACAAACAAAAACCTTTGCGCCCAATGCCTTCAGATAGGCAATTTTTTCATCTTTTGTCTTATCTGAAACAGCTAAGATACATTTGTACCCTTTGATTGCACTGATCATTGCAGCACTGAATCCGGTATTGCCCGAAGTGGTTTCTACAATGGTCGCTCCCGGTTTGATCAGACCGTCCCGCTCTGCTTCTTCGATGATGTGAATAACAATTCGGTCTTTGGTTGAATGCCCGGGGTTGTAACTTTCTAACTTAGCGTAAACCTCACCTGGAATTTCTTGGCCTATTTTGTTTAGTTTTACTAAGGGCGTATGCCCAATTAGTTCTAAGACATTATTATAAGTTCCAGTCATTACATTTAGTTCTTATTTACAAACCGCAAATTTAGGAATTTTTATCAAAATTCCCATTTTTACCCCAATGATTATTAACATACCGCTAACACTATGGTTTTTAAATCCCTAAGCTGCTGTTTGTAATTGATTAATATACTGTTGTTTCATTAAAAATATGAGTCAAAATCTCCCTGTCTTTTTCGGTTAATATTTTTTCTCTCCGTGCCATCATTTTTTCTGCAGCTTCAAAACTGGCCTTTAATTCATACCGAATCGAATCTCTGCTGCCGCCCCAATTGAACGAAGATACAAAATTTGGCGGAAAACCCGACTTAAAAATATTCGAAGATACACCGACCACTGTCCCGGTGTTGAATTGGGTATTGATTGCAGATTTTGAATAATCGGCCATAAACAAACCGCAAAACTGCAAACCGGTACTGATATATCTTTTCTTTCCGTAATCCCATAATTTTACGGGATCATAATTGTTTTTCAAATTTGAATTGTTGGTGTCTGCGCCCAGATTGCACCATTCGCCCAAAACCGCATTGCCTAAAAATCCGTCATGACCTTTATTTGAATAAGCCATCAAAATCGAATTGTTTAATTCACCGCCAACTTTTGAATAAGGGCCAACGGTTGTTCCGGGATAAATTTTTGCACCCATCTTGACCAGACCGTGTTCACAAAGCGCAAAACCGCCTCTGATCAGACTGCCTTCCATGATTTCTGAATTTTCACCCAGATAAATCGGTCCTTTTGAAGCATTCAAAGTTGAAAATTCAACTATTGCACCTTCTTCCAAAAATATATTTTCGGGATTCAATACATTGTTTGTCTGAGGAATCAGCTGTGACTTTCTGTTTTTTGTAATCAGATCAAAATCATGTCGGATTGCAAATTCATTGTACAAAAACAATTCCCACAAAAACCGAACATGCGCCGCAGCACTTTCAGATTTCTTTTTTGAATCATCAAACCGCTGCTCAACGAATTGTTCAATCCCCATACAGGCTGCAACCAATTCGTCATTCTGCCAGATGCTTTCACCTTCTTTTAATTCGATGATCGATTTTACAAGCGTCGGATTTGGAAAAAATGAAGGGTTGATAAAAATGTTTTGACTTTCAATGTGCGCCGGATATTTTTTTGAAAGATAATCACGGGTGAGATAGCTGTAATTTCCACCCAGATATTTCATCCATCTGTCTTTGAAACTCAATATGCCGATCCTCATTTCGGCAAAAGGTTTGGTCAGTGTCAGCGGTCGCATATTTTCCCATTCGGGACCGTCAAAAAGGATGATGTTCATTGGCTGTTGTTTCAACAAAAGTAATTAAAAATACAAAAACCGGCAGTCTTTTAATCGGCTGCCGGCGGTTTTGTCATGCTTCTTCTTTTTTTCTCAGATGGATTTTTACTTCTCCTTCTGCGGGTTTGTATTTTTCTGCTATGATTTCGCTTTTTGGTTTTTCAATCAGTATGCCCGGACCGATATCCTTGAATTTCAGTCTCAAACTGTTGGTCACCACACTGACCGAACTCAATGCCATTGCTGCGCCCGCAATCATGGGGTTGAGCAGAAAACCGTTGAACGGATAGAGCACACCGGCTGCAATCGGGATACCGATGACGTTGTAAATAAATGCCCAAAACAGATTTTGTTTGATTGTATTTACTGTCTGAGTCGATAGTTTGATCGCCTGCGGGATTTTCATCAGATCGCCCGAAAGGATGGTGATTTTTGCAGATTCAATAGCGATATCGCTTCCTTTTCCCATTGCAATTCCCAAATCAGACTGAGCCAAAGCAGCGCTGTCGTTGATTCCGTCACCGCCCATTGCAACGACTTTTCCCTGAGCCTGCAATTCTTTGATGAAATTCAATTTGTCTTCGGGCAGCACTTCGGCACGATAATCATCGAGTTCGATTTCTCTTGCCACAGCAGCTGCAGAAGCAGTGTTGTCGCCGGTTTGCATAAAGACTTTGATCCCGTTTGCTCTCAGATTTTCAATCGCTGTTTTTGAGCTGGGTTTGATGGTATCCGAAATTGATGCACCCGCCAAAATACGGCTTGAATTGCTCATCAGAACGATGGTTCTCGAACGAATGTATTTTTCGTCCATCCAGCTTTTGACTTCGTTTGTAATGATGATTCCCTGTTCTTCAATAAATTTCGGATTGCCCACATAATAGGTTTCTCCTTCATGTTTTCCGATAATTCCTTTGCCCGAAACACTTTCCACTTCAACATTTTCAAGATGAAGTTTTCCGAATTTTGGAATTTCGGAATCGCCTTCATCACCTCTTGGAACTTTCTTTTTGCCGTCACTGATTTCACTGATGGTTTTGATATAAACTTCAAGATACTCAACGATTGCATCTGCCAGCGGATGTTCAGACTGTTTTTCGATCGAGTAGAGGACAGGCGCAATCTGAATCGAATCGCAGTTGAACCATTTCAGTTTGTAAACCCTCGGATGACCGTCGGTGATGGTTCCGGTTTTGTCCAAAACCACAGTGTCTACTTTTTTTGCAACTTCAAGCGCTTCGGCATCTTTGATCAGTATTCCGTTGTCAGCTCCTTTTCCGACACCGACCATGATTGCAGTTGGTGTAGCAAGCCCAAGCGCACACGGACAGGCGATTACCAAAACGGTAACCATCGCC
>JRYL01002391.1_pt1 | contig 28981 bp, 23 predicted proteins | sample 235391 | NCBI WGS metagenome assembly JRYL01 (sample SAMN03074223, study PRJNA261481) | activated sludge metagenome | biome: Wastewater Treatment Plant; feature: Wastewater; material: Activated sludge; isolation source: activated biomass of a wastewater treatment plant treating wastewater from... ...
TCGCTGGTGCTGGCGGCACGCTTTCGCAAGCCCTGGCCGATAGTGTTGGGAATTTTCGTCGCCACGCTGGCCAATCACGCGCTGGCCGGCGCCGTCGGCAGCTGGGTGACCACCGTGCTGGGCCCCGATGTGCTGCGCTGGGTGCTGGGTGCATCGTTCATTGCCATGGCCGTGTGGATGCTGATTCCCGACAAGCTCGACGACGGCGACACGCCCTCCGGCACCAGCCAGTGGGGCGTGTTCGGCACCACGCTGATCGCGTTCTTCCTGGCCGAGATGGGTGACAAGACCCAGATCGCCACCGTGGCGCTGGCAGCGCGATACCAGCAGTGGGCGGCGGTGGTGGCCGGCACCACGCTGGGCATGATGATCGCCAATGCACCCGTGGTGTGGTTCGGCGACAGGCTGGTCAAGAAGGTGCCCATCCGTGTGGTGCACCTGATCTCGGCGCTGATCTTTGCCGTGCTGGGGGTGTTGGCCATCATGGGCGTGGGGGCGTAGGCAGGCGCGGCGCTATACTGGCCTTTCAGCGCCGATTTGCCTCTGCTTGCGGGCGCTTAACAAATACCGCTAAATCCGAGACACGCGTGCAACCCGGTTTCTGATTTGGCGGAACCGGGTTTTTTGTTGTCATGTCGTTCATCGCCACGCCGCAAAGCCTGCATTTCGAGGCGCCGCTGCCCCTGCAAAGCGGCGCGTCGATCCGCGGCTACGACCTAACCTACGAAACCTACGGCCAGCTCAATGCCGAGCGCAGCAACGCCGTGCTGATCTGCCATGCGCTCAACGCCTCGCACCACGTGGCCGGCATCTACGAAGGCCAGGCACGCAGCGAAGGCTGGTGGGACAACATGGTCGGCCCCGGCAAGCCGGTGGATACCGACCGCTTCTTTGTCATCGGTGTCAACAACCTGGGCAGCTGCTTCGGCTCCACCGGGCCGATGCACGTGAACCCCGACACAGAGCGCGTGTATGGCGCCGACTTCCCGGTTGTCACCGTGGAAGACTGGGTCAACGCCCAGGCCCGCCTGCTCGATGCGCTGGGCATCCAGCAGCTGGCCGCCGTGATGGGCGGCAGCCTGGGCGGCATGCAGGCGCTGAGCTGGACGCTGCAATACCCCGAGCGCGTGCGCCACGCCGTGGTGGTGGCCAGCGCGCCCAACCTGTCGGCCGAGAACATCGCCTTCAACGAGGTCGCGCGCCGCGCCATCGTCACCGACCCGGACTTTCACGGTGGCCACTTCTACCAGCACGGCGTGGTGCCGGCGCGCGGCCTGCGCATCGCGCGCATGATCGGCCACATCACGTATCTCAGCGACGACGTGATGAACGCCAAGTTCGGCCGCGAATTAAGGCCCCCCACGCTCCCTGCTTCGCATGGTGCGCTGCCCCCGGAGGGGGCGCTCGCGCCTAGGGGCGGCCCGTCGGCGCTCGACGCGCCGCCCGTGCCAGCCTATCGTTATTCGACGCAGGACATCGAGTTCCAGATAGAGAGCTACCTGCGCTACCAGGGCGACAAGTTCAGCGAATACTTCGACGCCAACACCTATCTGCTGATCACCCGCGCGCTGGATTACTTCGACCCCGCGCGCGCCTTCGGCGGCGACCTGACGCAGGCGCTGGCGCGGGCCACGTGCAAGTTCCTGCTGGTCAGCTTCTCCACCGACTGGCGTTTCTCGCCCGCGCGCTCGCGCGAGATCGTCAAGGCGCTGCTCGAGAACCGCCGCGACGTCAGCTACGCCGAGATCGACGCGCCCCACGGGCACGATGCCTTCCTGCTGGAAGACGAGCGCTACGTGGGCGTGGTGCGCTCCTATTTCGAGAGTTTTGCAGGAGAAGCGCGATGAGCGATGCCCTGACGCAAGACACCATCGCCCGCCTCGTGCCCGAAGGCGCGCACGTGCTCGATCTGGGCTGCGGCGACGGCGCGCTGCTGGAGAAGCTGGTGCGCCAGCGCCGCTGCACCGGCTACGGCATCGAGATAGACGACGCCAACGTGCTGGCCTGCGTTCAGCGCGGCGTGAACGTGCTGCAACTCAACCTGCATGAAGGGCTAAGGGCGTTCCAGGACCAGAGCTTCGACGTCGTGCTGCAGATCGACACGCTGCAGCACCTGCGCAACGCCGAGGTGATGCTGCGCGAAACCGCGCGCGTGGGCCGCATCGGCATCGTAGCCTTCCCCAACTTCGCCCACTGGCCCAACCGCCTGAGCATCGCGCGTGGCCGCATGCCGGTGACGCGGCGCCTGCCCTACCAGTGGTACGACACACCCAACATCCGCGTCGGCACCTTCAGGGATTTCGAGGCGCTGGCGAAGAAGAACGGCCTGAAGGTGCTCGACGCCTTCGGCCTGCAGGACGGCCGCGTCGTGCGCTGGCTGCCCAATGCGCGCGCCAGCACGGCGGTGTTCAAGCTGGCGCGCGGCTGAACACTTCGACGCAAATCGTCATTGAACCGACCCGGTGCTGACACGGCCAATTCACGGCGCAGGAAGAAAGTAAGCCTTTTGTGTTTTCGCCCGCTGAGGAAGGCGGGGCGAGGAGAGGCTCATGTTCACATCTATCTCTGCGCGCCGTTGGTGGCGCGCGGGCGGCGCCTTGGCGATGACTGGCCTGCTCATGGCGGCATCGGCGCAGGCCGCGCCCATTCAGTTCGGCGGCGGCACGTACACGCAGAATTTCGACACGCTTGCCACGTCAGGCAATAACAACCCCTGGTCGAACGGCAGCACGCTGCAGGGGTGGTACCTGTTCACCATGGCGAATGCCGAGGTCACCACCTACCGTGCCGGCAGCGGTTCTGCCAACAACGGTGCCTTCTACAGTTTCGGCATTGGCACCGATGCCGACCGTGCTCTGGGCGGCATCGGCTCAGGCAGCGTCTCCGGCTACATCGCGCTGGCCCTGAACAACACCAGCGGCCGCACCATCAACGCGCTCGACCTTGCCTTCAACGGCGAGCAATGGCGCAACGGCGGCAACACCAGTGCGCAGACGATGGTGCTGGAATACGGCCTGGGCGACAGCTTTACCACGGTGACGCAATGGACCGCCGTGCCCGCGCTCCACTGGGAATCGCCTGTCACTGGCCCCTCAGCCGCTGCAGTGGATGGCAACTCGGCAGGGCGTGTGCCGGTCAGCGGCGCCCTGAGCAATCTGAACTGGGGCAGCCAGCAGACGCTGTGGCTGCGCTGGATCGAGCGCAACGACACCGGCAATGACCACGGCCTGGCCATCGACGACTTTTCGCTGGCGGCCGCGGCCGCGCACAGCGGGTCCACCTTCTCCATCGCCGCGCTCGATGCCGACAAGGCTGAAGGCAACGCCGGCAGCACGCCCCTCACCTTCACGGTCACGCGCAGCGGCGACACCGCGGCGGCGGCCGCCGTGGCCTATGCCGTCACCGGCAGCGGCACCGTCGCGGCCAATGGCGCCGACTTCGAGGGCGGTACCCTGCCCAGTGGCACGCTGAGCTTCGCCGCTGGCGAAACCAACAAGACGCTCACCATCGCCGTGGCCGGGGACACCACGGCCGAACCGGACGAAGGCTTCACCGTCACGCTGAGCAGTCCCACCCCCGGCACGCTGGGCACCGCCACGGCCAGGGGCATCATCCGCAACGACGACACCAGCACCGGCTTCACCAAGATCTCCAGCGTGCAGGGCAGCGGCAACGCCACGCCGTTGCCCACCAACCAGCGCGTGACGGTGCAGGGCATGGTGACCGCCTGCGTGCCCAACCTGAGCGGCTTCGTGTTGCAGGCGACGCGGCCGGACGAGATGGACGACGACCCGGCCACGTCCGAGGGTCTGTTCGTCTTTTACGGCGCCAACATGCCGGCCTTCATGAGCGGCGGCGCGTGCCCGCTGGGCACCACCTACCAGGTCAACGGCGTCCCGGGCGAATACAACGGCCAGACGCAGCTCGGCTCGCCCAACACCTACACCGTCGTCTATCAGGGCAGCGCCAGCAATCTGCCGGCGCCGGCGACGATCCAGCTGCCGGTGCCCGACCCCACGGTCTGGGAGCGCTACGAGGGCATGCGGGTCAAGGTCGTCGCGGCCAGCGGCAGGCTGGTGGTGACCGACAACTACAACCTGGGCCGCTATGGCGGCCTGACGTTGGCCGGCGGTGGCCTGCAGACTCAATACACCGAGCTGAATGCGCCGGACACGCAGGGCAACCTGGCCTGGCTGAACGCGGCCAGGCTCAACCAGATCCAGCTGGACGACGGCAGCAGCCGGCAGAACCCCGGCTTGCTGCCGGGCCGCAACGGCCAGCCGCTGTCGGCCAGCAACACCCTGCGCGCGGGCGACAGCACCGACGCGGTCATCGGCTATCTCGATCAGTTCGACGATGGCAAGGGCACCTTGGCCCTGCACGAAAACAGCTACCGCATCCAGCCCACCGCCCCGCCGATGTTCAGTGGCGATGCGCGCCCGGTGGCCCATGACATCCCTGCCGCCATACGCGATGCGGGCATCAAGGTGGCATCGGTCAACGTGCTGAACTACTTCACCACGCTGGGCACGGCCAACTTCAACACGCCGCTGGGCAACGCCATGGGCGGGCGTGGCGCCAGCAACGCCGCGGAGTTCAAGCGCCAGGAGGACAAGCTTGTCGCCAAGCTGCTGGGGCTGGACGCCGACGTGATGGGCCTGATGGAAATCCAGAACAACGGCTTTGCCACGCCCACGGGCACCACCAGCAACGGCAAGAGCGCGATCCAGTCGCTGACCGACGCGCTCAACGCCAGGGCCGGCGCCGATGTCTATGCCTTCGTCAGCGGGCCGTTCAAGTCGGGCAGCACCACGGTGGCCGCCGCCGGCAACGATGCCATCACCGGCGGCATCCTCTACAAGCGCAACAGGCTCACGCCCGTGGGGCCGGCCGCCGTGCCGGACCGCGCCAACCTGGCCCAGTACGACGCCTTCTGGGGCCCGCCGGCGCAGAACGGCAACCGGGTGCCGATCGCGCAGACCTTCCAGGCCAACCGGGTCGATGGCTCGCCCGACCGCGGCGGCGAGAAGTTCACCGTGGTGGTAAACCACTTCAAGTCCAAGGGCAGCGCCACCGTGGAGCAGGGCATGGACCAGGACGACGGCCAGGGCAACGCCTACCTGGCACGCGAAAAGGCCGCCGCGCAACTGCTGGCCTGGATGCGCACCCACCCCACCGGCGACGCCGACCCCGACGTGCTGCTGCTGGGCGACTTCAACGCCTACAGCCAGGAAAAAGCGATCAAGGACCTGGTGGCGGGCGGCTTCCAGAAGGTGTCGAGCGGCTACTCGTATTCTTTCGACGGCCTGTGGGGCTCGCTGGACCACATCTTCGCCAGCAACGCACTGCAGGCCAGCGGGCAGATCGCGGGCGTGACCAAGTGGCACATCAACGCCGAGGAGCCGGCCGTGCTGGACTACAACACCGAATACAAGTCCGCCGATCAGGTCAGCAGCTACTATGCCGCCGACGCCTACCGAGCAAGCGATCACAACCCCTTGCTGATCGGCCTCAACCTGGGCGCCGCGCGCGCCGCACCCGCCACCGAGTTCAGCCTGCCCCTGGCCGGCGTTGCGGGCACCCTGAGCGCCACCAGCTGCCGCCTGGCCGCCACGCCAACGCTGGCCAGCGCCCCGGCCGCCGCGCCCGCGGGCTGGCAGCTGCCTTACCCGCTGCTGTCGTTCCAGGCACAGGACTGCGGCCAGCAGGGCAGCCTGACAATGACGCTGACCTACCCGCAGGCGCTGCCCGCCGGCGCACAGCTGTGGAAATGGGGCCCGACCGCCGCCAACCCGGCCGACCACTGGTACACGCTGCCGGCCCGCATCGATGGCAACACCGTCACCTTCACCCTGACCGACGGCGCCGATGGCGACGCCGACCGCACGGCCAACGGCGTCATCGTCGACCCGGTCACCGTCGGCCTGCCGCTGGCGGCGCCCGGCCCCGGCGGCCCTGGCACGGTGGCCGCCGTGCCCACGCTGCACGAATGGTCGATGGTGCTGCTGGCCTTGCTGATGCTGGGAAGCGCGGCCCACCGTCAGCGCCGCCGCCGCTGACGCCCGCCGCCGCCCTGCGAGATTCATGGCAGATCGGCCGCCAGTGCTTGTACAGCAAGCGCTGGCAGCTATCAATAATGAACTAAGCCGCGCCATGCCCACCGCTGCGCGCACGATCGTGCGGGCGCGATGTACGCTCGCCGTTTTCCACCGCTTGCGCCGCCATCGCCATGAACGCCGTTCCCACCATCACGCAACTCGCCGCCGACCTGGCCGCCGGTCGCCGGACCTCGCAGCAGCTGACCGAAGCCGCGCTGACCCGCGCGCAAGACCCTGCCAGTGAAGGCGCGCGCGTCTTCACCCTCATCGATGCCGAACGCGCCCGCGCCGCGGCACAGGCCAGCGACACGCTGCGCGCCGCCGGCATCGTGCGTTCGCCGCTCGAAGGCCTGCCGGTGTCGGTGAAGGACTTGTTCGACGTGGCGGGCCAGGTCACCACCTCGGGCTCGGTGGTGTTGAAGGATGCGCCGCCGGCCGATCGCAACGCGCCCGTCATCGACCGCCTGATCGCCGCTGGCGCGGTGATCGTCGGGCGCACCAACATGACGGAGTTCGCTTTCTCGGGTCTGGGGCTGAACCCGCACTACGGCACGCCGAAGAATCCGTGGGGCCGCAAGGACGGTGGCCGCATCCCCGGCGGTTCGTCCAGCGGCGCCGCGGTGTCGGTGACCGACGGCATGGCGGTGGTCGGCATCGGCAGCGACACGGGTGGCTCGGTGCGCATCCCGTCGGCGCTGTGCGGGCTCACCGGCTTCAAACCGACGCAGCGGCGCGTGCCCACCGAAGGCGCGCTGCCGCTGTCCACCTCGCTCGATTCGATCGGCCCGCTGGCCGCCAGCGTGCGCTGCTGTGCCATCGTCGATGCCATCCTGGCCGGCGAGCCGCCCACCGTGCCCGCGCTGCGCGACGTGGCGGGTGCGCGGCTGGCGATCCCCGAGACGCTGGTGCTGAACGATGTGGACGACGCCGTGGCCGCGGCCTTCGAGCGCGCCTGCGCCACGCTGCAGCAAGCTGGCGCGCGCCTGCAGCGCATCGCCGTGCCCGAGTTCGCCGAACTGGGCCGCCTGCATGCGCGCGGCACGCTGGCCGGCGCCGAGGCCTGGGCCTGGCACCGCCAGTTGCTGACCGAGCGCGGCGACGAGTACGACCCGCGCGTCGGCCTGCGCCTGCGCGGTGGCGAGGCCATGGGCGCGGCCGACTACATCGACCTGCTGGCGGCGCGCCGGCGCTGGATCGCACAGGTCGAGGCACGCATCGCACCGTTCGACGCCTTGCTGATGCCCACCGTGCCCATCGTGGCGCCGCGCATCGATGAGTTGGTGGCGAGCGACGCAGCGTATTTCGCCGCCAACGGCCTGATCCTGCGCAATCCGACGCTGATCAACTTCCTGGATGGCTGCGCGCTGTCGCTGCCTTGCCATGCGCGGGGCGACGCGCCGGTGGGCCTGACGCTGGCTGCAGCCGGTGGACGAGACCGCGCCGTGCTGGCGCTGGGGCTGGGGGTGGAACGGGCACTGAGTGGGGTGACTGGTCTGGATACTCCTCTTTAGCCTGTCCGCCAGCGCTTGATAGGCGGGCGTCGCATACCGATACTCCCTCGATTTTGAGGCCGCCTTCTCGTGGTGGCCTTCTTGTGGCGCGCGTGCCGGAGCGCACGGGCTTTTGACGGCCCCCTGCGTCAAACCGGCGGGCGCAGCGCGGTGGTGCTGCCTACCCGGCTGGCTCGCCAGCGCCCTGCGCACCGCTGCGAGCCATCGCCTTGCCCACTTCGTCCAGATTCAGCCGCCGCCAGCGCGCCAGCACGCGCGCCTGGGGGTCGAGCAGGTAGGCAGTGCGGGCGCGCGCATCGCAACGGCGCGCCAGTTCGCCCTCCATGTCGACCAGCGACTCGAAGCCTTGAATCTTCAAACCGCCGCGCGTGATCAGCAGCGGCAGCACCGGCGTGCGGGCGCGCAGCAGCGCGTGCAGCATGCGCCGCTCCTCGTCGTCCAGCAGGCCATCGCCGCGCACGAAGTACAGCAGCTGGTAGCAGCCGCCCAGGCGCGCCGCCAGCCCCTGCGGCAGGCCGTCGCTGAGCACCACCGAATCCTGCAGCGCGTCGCCCGGCTGCAGCGGGCCGAAGAAGCTCGGCTCGTCGCCCGTGTAGTCCTGGCGCTGCGCGGCCAGGCGCTCGGCGTCGGCGTCCAGGGGATTCATGGGCGCGCTGTCGTGCCAGGTCGCCATTGGTCAGCCCCCCGGCGCGGTCTCGCGCGCCACATCGGCCAGAAAGTCGGCCTGCTCCAGCCGGCTGTGCAGCTCGGCGCCGGGCATCCAGCCAGGATAGGTGGTGTGGAAGTCGGCCACGATCTGCGCCAGCGGCAGGTCGTCGAAGGCGCCGCGCTCGTTCACGTATTCCATGTGGCGGTTGCCGGCCTTGTCAAACGGGTGGTAGATGCTGTCGTGCACGCCGTCGAAATCCAGCGGGTGCAGGCCGAACTTCTCGCACAGGCTGAGGTTGAACGCCGGCGTGGCCTTGCGCCAGGCGCCGTCGATCCACAGCTCGGTGTAGCCGTGCCAGATGAACAGGTCGGTCTTCATGGTCTCGCGCATGCGCTCGGTGCTCAGGTGGTTGCGCACGTCGGCAAAGCCCAGCCGCGCCGGAATGCCGGCCGCGCGTGCCACCGCCGCCAGCAGCGCGGCCTTGGGCACGCACCAGCCGTAGCCGTTGGCCAGCACGGTGCTGGCGCGCATGCCGGCGGGCGACAGGTCGATGCGGTACGGGTCGTAACGGAAACCGTCGCGCACCGCGTGTGTCAGCGCCACGGCGCGTTCGCGCTCGTTCGCCCCTTGGGCATGTTGGCGCGCGAAGGCCTGGACATCGGGATGATCCGCGTCGATCGCGGGCGTGGCGCGCAGGTGCGCGGGCGTGGGGGCATCGCTCATGCGGTGCATCTTAGAGGTTTGCCTGCCGGCGTGGTGCCCATCGCGCGTGCGCCCGGCCAAGGGGCCGGGCAGGGCTGGCGTATGCTGCGAGCCATCCGGAAGACAGCGTGAGGAGACCTCTTTGAGCACAGCGGACAGCGGCCGCCCCCGCGTGGGCGTGATCGGCCTGGGCGCCATGGGCGCGGGCATGGCGGCGTCGCTGCGGCGGGCCGGCTTCGCGCTGTGCGTGCACGACGTGCGTGCCGAGGTAGCGCAGGCCTTTGCGCAGGCCGGCGGCACGGCCTGCGCCTCGCCGGCCGCGCTGGGCGCGCAGTGCGACGTGGTGGTCAGCGTGGTCGTCAACGCGCAGCAGACCGAAGAGCTGCTGTTCGGCGCCGACGGCTGTGCCGGTACGCTGCGCCCCGGCAGCGTGTTCGTGTTGTGTTCCACCGTCGACCCGGCCTGGTCGGCCGCGCTGGCAGATCGGTTGGAGGAGCGCGGCCTGCTGTACCTGGACGCGCCCATCTCGGGCGGCGCCGCGCGCGCGGCGCAGGGCCAGATCACCATGATGACGGCCGGCAGCGCCGCCGCCTACGCCAAGGCCGGCGCCGTGCTCGACGCCATGGCGGCGCAGGTCTACCGCCTGGGCGACGCGCCGGGCGCCGGCAGCAAGGTGAAGATCATCAACCAGCTGCTGGCCGGCGTGCACATTGCCGCCGCGGCCGAGGCCATGGCGCTGGGCCTGCGCGAGGGCGTGGACCCTGCCGCGCTGTACGAGGTCATCACGCACAGCGCGGGCAACAGCTGGATGTTCGAGAACCGCATGGCGCATGTGCTGGCGGGCGACTACACGCCGCTGTCGGCGGTCGACATCTTCGTCAAGGACCTGGGGCTGGTGCTGGACATGGCGCGCGCGAGCAAGTTTCCGCTGCCGCTGTCGAGCACGGCGCACCAGATGTTCATGCAGGCCAGCACGGCCGGCTTCGCGCGCGAGGACGATGCGGCGGTGATCAAGATTTTCCCGGGGATCACGCTGCCGGAGAAGAAAACGTGAAACCCATCCAGCTGGGCTGCATTGCCGACGACTTCACCGGCGCCACGGATCTCGCCAACAACCTGGTGCGCGCCGGCATGCGCGTGCTGCAGACCATCGGCGTGCCGGAGGGGCCATTGGATGTCGATGTCGACGCCGTGGTGGTGGCGCTGAAGTCGCGCACCATCCCTGCGGCCGATGCCGTGGCGCAGTCGCTGGCCGCGCTGCGCTGGCTGCAGGCGGCGGGCAGCCGACAGATATATTTCAAGTACTGCTCCACTTTCGACAGCACGCCGCAGGGCAACATCGGCCCCGTGACCGAGGCACTGATGGACGCGCTGGGCTGCGACTTCACCATCGCCACCCCCGCCTTCCCCGACAACGGGCGCACGGTGTTCAAGGGCCACCTGTTCGTGGGCGACGTGCTGCTCTCCGACAGCGGCATGAAGGACCACCCGCTGACCCCCATGCGCGACGCCAACCTGGTGCGCGTGCTGCAGGCGCAGTGCCGCCGGCGCGTGGGGTTGATCGATCACCGCGCGGTGGCGGCGGGCCAATGTGCGATCCGCGCCCGCATCGACGAACTGAAGGCGCAGGGCGTGGCCATCGCCATCGTGGATGCGGTGAGCAACGACGACCTGCTGCGGCTGGGCCCGGCGCTGGCCGACCTGCCGCTGGTCACCGCCGGCTCGGGCGTCGCCATTGCGCTGCCGGGCAACTTCGGGCTGCAGCCGTCGGCACAGGCGAGTGCGCTGCCGCCGGCCAGCGGCTTGCGCGCCATCGTGTCGGGCAGCTGCTCGCAGGCGACGAACGCGCAGGTGGCGCACTTCATCGCTGGCGGCGGCGTGGCCCATGTGCTCGATCCGCTGCGGCTGGCGCGCGACCGTGCGGGCGCGGTGGCCGAGGCGTTGGCACTGGCCGAGGCGCAACTGCCGCCGGGGCCGGTGCTGATCTACTCCACGGCCGAACCAATGGCGGTGGCGGCCGTGCAGGCGCAACTGGGCACCGAAGGCGCCGGCGCGCTGGTCGAGCAGGCGCTGGCCGAGGTGGCGCAGGGCTTGCTGCGCCTGGGCGTGCGCCAGTTGGTGGTGGCGGGGGGTGAGACCTCCGGCGCCGTGGTGCAGGCGCTGGGCGTGCGGCAGATGCAGATTGGCCCACAGATCGACCCCGGCGTGCCGTGGTGCCACGCATTCGGCAACGACGGGCCGCTGCACCTGGCGCTGAAGTCCGGCAACTTCGGCAGCGACGATTTCTTCACCAAGGCGTTCGCGCAACTCGCATGACCGAATCCCAGGCCCGCGAAGACATCTGCCGCATCGGCGCCAGCCTGTTCGCGCGCGGCTACGTGCACGCCACGGCCGGCAACATCAGCGTGCGGCTGGACGACGGCGGCTTTCTCATCACACCGACCGACGCCTGCCTGGGCGCGCTCGACCCCGCGCGGCTGGCGCGGCTCGATGCGCAGGGGCAGCAGCTGAGCGGCGACCGGGCCAGCAAGACCATTGCGCTGCACCGCCGCATCTACGCCGCCGCGGCGGCGAGCGATCCGCACACGCGCTGCGTCATCCACACGCACAGCACGCACTGCGTGGCGCTCAGCCTGCGCAGCGAAGGGCAGGCGGAGCTGCTGCCGCCGATCACGCCGTACTTCGTGATGAAGGTGGGCCATGTGCCGCACATCTCGTATCACCGCCCGGGCGATGCGGCGGCGGCCGAAGCGGTGGCGCAGGCCATCGCCGACTACGCCGCGCGCGGCACGCCGATCCGCGCCGTGATGCTGGCGCGGCTGGGGCCGAACGTGTGGCACGACTCGCCGGCGGCCGCCATGGCCACGCTGGAGGAAATGGAGGAAACGGCGCGCCTGGCGATGCTGTCGCCCGGGGTGGCGCCGCTGGACGAAGCGCGCATCGACGAACTGCGGCGGCAGTTCGGGGCGCGCTGGTGAGGCGGCGCGGAGCCGCTTGGCGCGACCGCGGCTTGAAATCAATTCAATAGCTGCTTGCGCCTGTCATTAAAGGGTTTCAGCTTGATTTCTGTCTGAAATCGTTGAACGACAGGTGCAGGCAGCTATCAATATTGCTTGATCATCCAGAGGTCTCAGATGACGCGCGGACCGCATCCGCTGGGTGGGAGCGGGCTTGCCCGCGATCAAGCGTTGGTTGCGGCGAGGCGCCTCATCGCGGGCAAGCCCGCTCCTACAACGCTGCCTGAGGCGTCTTCTGGCGCCACAACCTGGCCAGTTCGCGCATCGAATCGAACAGCTGCGCGGCGCCCGCATCGCGCAGCGCCGCCGCATCGCCCGTGCTCGACCGCAGCGCCCACACGGTGGCGCCCGCCGCCACGCCGGCCTGCACGCCGGTGGGCGTGTCCTCGATCACCAGGCAGCGCTCGGGCGCGATGCCGACCGATTGCGCGGCGGCCAGGTAGACGTCGGGGAAGGGCTTGCTGCGCGGCAGATCGTGCCCGCTGAACACGTGCGGGCCGAACCATTCGGTCAGGCCCACCTTCGCCAGTTGCAGCAGCAGCTTGCCGCGGTCGGCGCCCGAGGCACAGGCGATGCGGCCGCCGGTGTGCGCATGGGCCGCGCGCACGGCATCCAGCGCGCCGTCGATGGGCTGCAGCTGGGCGCGCAGCAGCTCGTCGCGCCGGGCGTAGAAGCGCGCCATCCATTCGTCGGTCAACGGCCTGCCGGTGCGCGATTCAATCAGCGCGGCCTGGCTGCGCACGGTGCGGCCGATGAAGTGGCGCATGCATTCGTCGATCGGCATGTCCCAGCCGCTTTCGGCCAGCTGGTCGCGCAGCACGCCGTGGGTGATGGGCTCGCTGTCGACCAGCACGCCNNACTTCCAGCCCCAGCCAGCGCGCGCCTGCGTCGAAATCGACGGACGGCGGCCGCTGCGGCGCGTGCCAGGTGGCCAGCAGGTAGTCGGCGCGCTGCAGCACGAAGGCGCTGTAGCGCGAGCGCATCAAGCTTTCGGCATCGGGCGCGGGCTGCTCATCCCAGTGGTCCAGATAGCGGCCGCAGCAGGCGGCGTAAGTCATCGGCCGGGCGCGCGCATCGGTGCGGCCACAGGGGCAGTGGGTGGTGGCCGCCTTCATCAGCGCTTCCAGAACTGGGGCGTGAACAGCACCAGCACCGACAGCATCTCCAGCCGCCCCAGCAGCATGGCGGCCGAGCACAGCCAGATCTGGAAGTCGCTGAGCACCGCGTAGTTGCCCGCCGGGCCCACCTTGCCCATGCCGGGGCCGATGTTGTTGAGGCAGGCCACGATGGCGGTGAAGGCGGTCACCACGTCCAGCCCCGAGGCCAGCATCAGCATCGTCAGGCCCACCATGGTGCCGCCGTAGATCAGCATGAAGGCCATCACGGCCCAGATGATGTCGGGCGGCACGATGGTGCGGCCCAGCGCCACCGGGTACACCACGCGCGGGTGGATGATGCGCACCAGCTCGCGCTGCGCCACCTTCACCAGCACCAGCACGCGCACCATCTTGATGCCGCCGCCGGTGGAGCCCGCGCACGACACGAAGCAGCCCAGGAACAGCAGCAGCACCGGCACGAAGCTCGGCCACAGCAGGTAGTCGGTGGTGGCGTAGCCGGTGGTGGTGGCCACCGACACGACCTGGAACGCCGCCTGCCGGATGGCGCTGGGGAAGTCGTCCACCACCCGCTCCACCAGCAGCATCGACATCACCAGCAGCGTGGCCAGGCCCAGCACGCCCAGGTAGGCGCGCACCTCGGTGTCGCGCACCACGGGTGAGAAGGAGCGCTGGCGCCACAGCATGAAGTAGCGCGCAAAGCTGATGCCCGCCAGCGACATGAACAGCACCGCCGTCCATTCCAGCTGCGGCGAATTCCAGTAGCCGAAGCTGGCGTCGTGCGACGACAGCCCCCCCAGCCCGACGGTGGTGCACATGTGCATGAAGGCATCCGACCAGCTCATGCCGCCCCAGCGGTAGGCCAGCAGGCAGCCCAGCGACAGCACGAAGTACACGCCCCACAGGCCGCGCGCCGTCTCGGCCAGGCGCGGCGTCAGGCGCTGTTCCTTCATCGGGCCGGGCATCTCGGCCTTGTACAGCTGCGCGCCGCCCAGACCCAGAAACGGCAGGATGGCCACCGCCAGCAGCATGATGCCCAGGCCGCCGATCAGCTGCAGAAAGCAGCGCCAGATGTTGACCGAGGGCGCCAGCAGATCGAGCCCCGCCATGGCCGTGGCGCCGGTGGCGGTGAGGCCGCTCATGGCCTCGAAATAGGCGTCGGTGAAGCTCAGGCCCTGCACCGCGTACATCAGCGGCAGCGCGGCGTAGACCGGCAGCACCACCCACACCAGCGTGACCAGCAGAAAGCCGTCGCGCACCGTCAGCTCGCGGTTGGCGTGGCGCGTGCGCACCCACAGCCAGGCGCCGGTGGCCAGCGTGAAGGCGAAGCACCAGGCCCACACATGCACGTGCGTGCCGCCCTCGCCAAACCAGTCCCACGCCATCGGCACGAAGAAGGCGAACGAGAAGCCCATGACGACCCACGAGAGCACCAGGAAGGCGGGGGCGAAGCGGCTCATGGGGTCAATGAAGATCGGATGCTGGGGGAGCGGCCTTGGCCGCGATGGCAGCACAGCGCCCGCCGAAACGCCGAATCGCGGCCAAGGCCGCTCCCACATCCGGGCGCAGGGCCGCGCAGCAGGCCATGCGGCAACCGACCAGGGGCCGCGGAGCAGGCCACACCAGAACGCCGTGGCCGGACCTGCGCCGGCCACCAGCGTTGTCCCCCCTTCGGGGGGAAGGCGCGAAGCGACTCAGGGGGGTCATAGGAACGTTGCACGCACCTGAAACAGTTTCTCCACCTCGCGCACCATGCGCTTGTTGGGCAGGAAGATGATCACGTGGTCGTCCGGCTCGATCACCACGTCGTGCGTGGGCACCACGGTGTGGGCGCTGCTGCCCTCGCCGCGCACGATGGCGCCGATGCGCGCGCCCTCCGGCAGCTTGATCTGCTCGATGCGCCGGCCCACCAGGTGCGATGTCTTGGCGTCGCCATGCGCCACGCCCTCCAGCGCCTCGGCCGTGCCGCCACGCAGGCTGTGCACCGCCGCCACGGCGCCGCGGCGCACGTGCATCAGCAGCTCGCCGATCACGGCGTGCGCCGGCGAGATGGCGATGTCGATGGTGCTGCCCTGCATCAGGTCGGCGTAGGCGCGGCGGTTGATGAGCGCGATGACGCGGCGCGCGCCCATGCGCTTGGCCAGCATGGCCGAGAGGATGTTGTCCTCGTCGTCGTTGGTGACGGCGATGAACAGGTCCATGTCGGCCACGTTTTCATCGAGCAGCAGCTCCTCGTCGGTGCCGTCGCCCTGCAGCACCAGCATCTCGGGCGGCAGCTCGCTGGCCAGGTAGTCGCAGCGCTTGCGGTTGCTTTCGAGGATCTTCACCTCGCACCGGCCCACCAGCCCGCGCGCCAGCCGCAGCCCCACCTTGCCGCCGCCGGCGATCATCACGCGGCGCACCGGGCGGTCCGGGTTGCCGATGGTGTGCAGCGCGGCGCGCACCGTCTCGCGGCCCGTCAGCACGAACACCTCGTCGCCGGCCTGCACGCGCGTCTCGGCGGCCACCGGCAGTTCCTGGTCGCGCCGGTAGATGCCGACGATGCGCATCGGCACGTCGGCGCGGTGGGCGCGGAACTCGGCAATGCTGTGGTTGGCCAGGTAGCTGCCGGCCGACACGCGCACCACGATCAGGTGCGCCTGGCTCTGCGAGAACTTCACCACCTGCAGCGCCTCGGGGTATTCGATCAGCTGGTGGATGGTGCGCGTGACCGATTCCTCGGGGCAGATCACGTGGTCGACGGCGAAGCCGTCCTTGGCCAGCAGCTTGTCGCCCTGGCGGAACTCGGGCGAGCGCAGGCGCGCGATGGTGGTCGGGATGCCGAACACGTCGTGCGCGATCTTGCAGGCCACCAGGTTGGTCTCGTCCTGCGGCGTGCAGGCAATGAACAAGTCGCAGTCCTGCGCACCGGCGCCGCGCAGCACCGAGGGCTGGATGCCGTTGCCGGTGACGCCGCGCAGGTCGAGCCGGTCCTCCAGCATGCGCAGGCGCTCGGGGTCGGGGTCGACCACGGTGATGTCGTTGGCCTCCGACACCAGCGTCTCGGCCACGCTCTCGCCCACGCGGCCGGCGCCGAGGATGATGATTCTCATGCGATCGCTGCCTTCAGTTGCCGATCAAGATCGCTATTCTAACGATAGCTTTTGGCGCTTGATGGATGGGCGCTGAAGCCTTGTTTGGCCTGAATCTACAGCGCCCGCGAGATGATGATCTTCTGCACGTCGCTGGTACCTTCGTAGATCTGGCACACGCGCACGTCGCGGTAGATGCGTTCGAGCGGAAAGTCGCTGACGTAGCCGTAGCCGCCCAGCGTCTGGATGGCGGCGCTGCACACGGCCTCGGCGGTTTCGGTGGCGAACAGCTTGGCCATGGCCGCTTCCTTCAGGCAGGGTTTGCCGGCATCGCGCAGGCTGGCGGCGTGCCAGATCAGTTGGCGCGCAGCCTCCAGCCGGGTGGCGCAGTCGGCCAGGCGGAAGCTCACCGCCTGGTGGTCGATGATGGGCACGCCGAAGGCCTCGCGCTCCTTGGCGTACTGGATGGCCACTTCGAGCGCGCTGCGCGCCATGCCCACGGCCTGCGCACCGATGCCGATGCGCCCACCCTCCAGCGCGCTGAGGGCGATCTTGTAGCCCTCGCCCTCTTCGCCTATCAGGTTCTCGGCCGGTACGCGGCAGTTCTCCAGGTTGATCTGCGCCGTGTCGCTGCTGTGCTGGCCCAGCTTGTCCTCGATGCGCGCCACCACCCAGCCACTGTTGCCCAGCCGGTGCGTGGGCACGATGAAGGCGCTCAGGCCGCGCTTGCCCGCCGCCTTGTCGGTGACGGCAATCACGATGGCCACGTGGCCATTCTTGCCGCTGGTGATGAACTGCTTGACGCCGTTCAGCACCCACTCGTCGCCGTCCTTCACCGCCGTGGCGCGCAGGGCCGAGGCATCGCTGCCCACGTGAGGCTCGGTCAGCGCGAAGGCGCCCAGCATCTCGCCGCGCGCGGCGGGGGACAGCCATTGCTGCTTTTGCGCCTCGGTGCCGTAGCGCATCAGGATGGCGTTGTAGGGGCAGTTGGTGACGCTGATCGGCGTGCTGGTGCCGCCGTCGCCGGCGGCGATCTCCTCCAGTACCAGCGCCAGCGTCAGGTAGTCGAGGCCGGCGCCGCCGTATTCCTCGGGCACGCAGATGCCGTAGGCGCCCAGCTCGGCCAGGCCGCGGTGCGCGGCCTCGGGGAAGGTGCGCTCGCGGCTCCACTGCGCAGCGTGCGGCCACAGCTGTTCCTGCGCGAAGGCGCGCACGGCGTCGCGGATCATCTCCTGGTCGGTCGTTAAAAGCATGTCAGTCGTCCCGCGCTGGGCTCCACCCGCAGCGCATCAAGCACAAGGAAGCCGGCGGCCGCGGAGCAGGCCATCCGAGCGAACGCCGTGGCCGGGCTTGTACCGGCCACTGGCGTTGTCCCCCATGGGGGGAAGGCGGCCGCAGGCCGACTCAGGGGGGCTTTCATTTTTTCACCATGAAGAAAAGCGTTGTCCGTCGTACTGGATGTACGCGCCATTGTCGGCCGGGGTGAGCGCGGCGACCACGCGGCGCAGGCCGGCAGCGCTGTCGGGCACCGCCACGGGCGCCGCGCCACCGCCCATGTCGGTCTGCACCCAGCCAGGATGCAGGCACACGAAGGTGGCCTGCGGGTACGCATGCCGCGCCGAGGCCACGGCCATGTTCAGCGCCGCCTTGCTCACGCGGTACAGCCAGGCGTTGCTGCCCGCCGCGCTGCCGATCTGCCCCATCACGCTGGAGAGAAAGGCAAAGCGCCCCTGCGCCGCCTCGACCAGCGGCGCCACCTGCGGAATCACCTGCATCGCGCCCAGCACGTTGGCGTGCATCACGCGGTCGAAGTCCTGCTGCGTGGGCGGCTGCGTGGCGTCGGCGCGGCTGCACATCACGCCGGCCACGTGCCAGGCGGTGTCGATCTTCTCGCCATCCAGCTGCCAGGCCAGGCCGCTGACGCTGGCCGGGTTGGCCACGTCCAGCTTCAGCACCTGACAACCCAGTTCACGCAGCGTGGCCAGGCTATCGTCGCTGCGCGCCGTGGCGATCACACGCTCGCCGGCGGCCACGGCCTGGCGCGCCAGTTCCAGGCCGATGCCGCGCGAGGCGCCGAGGATGAGGGTGGTGGGCATGGGGTTTCCATCGGGGTGCCGAGTCGGCGCCGTTCATGAATCAAACCGGCCTCCAGCGCTTGTCCATCAAGCGCGAGCAGCTACGATTTTCATACCATCTCCAGCGCCACGGCCGTCGCTTCGCCGCCGCCGATGCACAGCGTGGCGATGCCTTTCTTCAAGCCACGGCTTTTCAGCGCATGGATCAGCGTGACCATGATGCGCGCGCCGCTGGCGCCGATGGGGTGGCCCAGCGCGCAGGCGCCGCCGTTGACGTTGACCTTGTCGTGCGGCACCTTCATGTCGTGCATCAGCGCCATCGGCACCACGGCGAAGGCTTCGTTGATTTCCCACAGGTCGACGTCGTCCGTCTCCCAGCCGGCCTTGGCCAGCACCTTCTCGCTGGCGCCGATCGGGGCGGTGCTGAACCACTCCGGCTCCTGCGCGTGCGTGGCGTGGGCGACGATCCTCGCCAGCGGCTTGCAGCCCAGCTTCTTGGCCGTGCTCTCGCGCATCAGCACCATGGCGGCGGCGCCGTCGTTGATGCTGGAGCTGGCCGCCGCCGTCACCGTGCCGTCCTTCTTGAAGGCGGGCTTGAGCGTGGGAATCTTGTCGATGTTGATCTTGCCCGGGCCTTCATCGGTGTCGACCACGCGCTCGCCCTTGCGGTCCTTCACGGTGACGGGCGTGATCTCGTCCTTGAATGCACCGGATTTGATGGCGTCCTGCGCACGCTGCACGCTGGTTTGAGCGAACTTGTCTTGCTGCTCGCGTGTGAAGCCGTACTTGGCGGCGCAGTCCTCGCCGAACGTGCCCATGCTGCGGCCGGGCTCGTAGGCGTCTTCCAGGCCGTCGAGCATCATGTGGTCGAACACGCGGTCGTGGCCCATGCGGTAGCCGCCGCGCCCCTTCAGCAGCAGGTAGGGCGCGCCGGTCATGCTCTCCATGCCGCCGGCCACCAGCACGTCGTGCGTGCCGGCCACCAGCATGTCGTGCGCGAACATGGCCGCGCGCATGCCCGAGCCGCACATCTTGCTCAGCGTGACCGCGCCCGCGCTCTTGGGCAGCCCGCCCTTGAACGCCGCCTGTCGCGCCGGCGCCTGGCCCTGGCCGGCCATCAGGCAGTTGCCGAACAGCACTTCGGTGACGAGTTCGGGCGCGATGCCGGCGCGCTCGACGGCGGCCTTGATCGCCGCCCCGCCCAGGTCGTGCGCGGCGAGGTTGGCGAAGTCGCCCTGGAAACTGCCCATGGGGGTGCGGGCGGCGGAAACGATGACGATGGGGTCGGACATGAGGCTCTCCTTGTCAAGCATTGAATTGGGGTTGAGTCGCCGTGATTTCTAGGTTTGTAGCTATCTAGAACAGAGCATCTATTCGGGTGATTCCGTCGCGGTCATGGTCGCGAACGCGTCGCGCCCGTCGGCCGGCCTCTCGCCATTGTCGACGGACAAATCGACGCATGCAGGCGCAGCCGCAACGCCGTGGCCATCGAACCGCCGATGCGCGCCATACGGAAAAAAGTCGATCACCTCGCCCCGCTGGATGCGTTCCTTGTTGCGCTGCCAGAACCCGGGCTCCAGCAGATCGGCATGGTGGCGCATGAAGGCCTCGCGCACGCGCGGGTTGCCGAGCAGGAAGGGGGCGAAGGTTTCGGGGAACACGTCGTGCTTGCCGACGTGGTACCAGACCTCGCCGCTCATCTCGTCTTCTTCGTTGCGCGGCGGCGGCACGCGGCGGAAGTTGCAGTCGGTGATGTATTCGATCTCGTCGTAGTCGTAGAACACCACCTTGCCGTGGCGCGTGACGCCGAAGTTCTTCCACAGCATGTCGCCGGGGAAGATGTTGGCGGCCACCAGGTCCTTGATGGCGTTGCCGTATTCGACGACGGCGCGCTCCAGCTGCGCGCTGGCCGCGGCGTCGCCCTCGCCGGCGTCGAAGGCTTCCTGCAGGTACATGTTCAGCGGGATCATGCGCCGCTCGATGTAGGCATGCTGGATGATGACCTCGGTGGCGCCGTCGCCGTCGCGGTCGGAGATTTCGAGCTGGCTGGCGGCGTGCTGTTCGATCTCGGCGATCAGTTCGTCGGTGAAGCGCTCGCGCGGAAAGGCCAGCAGCGAGAACTCCATGGTGTCGGCCATGCGGCCCACGCGGTCGTGCCGCTTGACCAGCTGGTACTTGCCGCGCACCTGCTCGCGCGTGGTGTCCTTGGGTGGCGCAAAGCGGTCCCGGATGATCTTGAACACGTAGGGAAAGCTGGGCAGGTCGAACACCAGCATCACCATGCCCTTGATGCCGGGGGCGATGCGGAAGCGGTCGGTGCTGTGCCGCAGGTGCCACAGCAGGTCGCGGTAGAACAGGTTCTTGCCCTGTTTGGCCAGGCCCAGCGCGTTGTAGATTTCGGCGCGCGGCTTGCGCGGCATCAGGCTGCGCAGGAACTGCACGTAGGCCGACGGAATTTCCATGTCGACCATGAAGTAGGCGCGCGAGAAGCTGAACAGGACGGCCAGGTCGTCCTCGCCGAACAGCGCCGCGTCGACGTACAGCGTGCCGGGCGTGCGGTGCAGCAGCGCCAGCGCGAACGGCACTTCGGTGAAGCCGTTGATGAGCTTGCCCACCAGGTACGCGCCCTTGTTGCGGTAGAACAGGCTGGACAGCGCCTGCACCTGGAAGTTGGGCCGCGCGCGGCCTTCGCCCAGCTCGCGCTGCATGGCGTCGGCCACACGGCGGGCGTCGCGCGCCAGGTCCTCGAAGTCGCAGTGCAGTGCAAAGGATTCGAGCATGGCGCGCACGGTGTCCTGCAGCGGCGCGCCGGCGGGGTAGAAGGCCTGGTAGGTGGTCTTGGCGCGCGGGTCGTCGGTCTCCAGGTATTCGGTGCTGATGGCCGGGCGCACGAAGATGAAGTCGTTGTGGAAGTAGCTGCGGTGCAGGATGCGCGTGGTGACCGAGTTGAAGAAGGTCTCGGCCAGCTCGGGCTGCTGGTGCTGCACCAGCAGGCCGATGTAGTGCAGTTTGACCTGCTGCCACACGGCCATGGGTTGCTCGCCGGCCTTGAACTCGCGCTCGAGCCGGCGCTGGCATTCGCGCACGCGCAGGTCGTAGAACTCGATGCGCTCGCGCTGGGCGCGTTGCTGGCCGTGCCAGTCGCAGGTTTCAAAGCGGTGCTTGGCGCGCGCGCTTTCGGTGCGGAACAGCGTGTAGTGGCGGTTGAAGCCGTCGACCATGGCCTGCGCGATGGCGCGCGCCAGGGGGGAGTCGAGCGCGGCCAGCGGCATGGTGGCTACAGGGGCAGATCGCTGGAGCCGGGTTTGGCGTCCGGCGCGCGTGGGTAGCGCTTGATGGCGGCGCGGAACACGTCCACCACCTCGCCCGGGTGCGCCATGGTGACGCCCAGGTCCTTCACCATGCCGTCCTTCAGGCCGTAGCACCAGCCGTGCACTGCCAGCGGCTGGCCGCGCGCCCAGGCGTCCTGCACCACGTTGGATTGCGCCACGTTGCCCACCTGTTCGATCACGTTCATCTCGCACAGCACGTCTTCCTGCTCGTGGCTGCACAGGTGCATCAGGCGGCCGCGGTGGCGCATCTTCACGTCGTGCACGTGGCGCAGCCAGTTGTCGGCCAGGCCCACGCGCTTTTCGTGCAGCACGGCCAGCACGCCGCCGCAGCCGTAGTGGCCGACGACCATGATGTGCTCGACCTTGAGCACGTCGACGGCGAACTGGATCACCGACAGCGCGTTCAGGTCGGAGTGCGTGACCACGTTGGCCACGTTGCGGTGCACGAACACCTCGCCCGGCGCCAGGCCGATGATCTGGTTGGCCGGCACGCGGCTGTCGGAGCAGCCGATCCACAGGTATTTGGGCGATTGCTGGTCGGACAGGCGCTTGAAGAAGCCGGGGTGTTCGCGCTCCACGCGCTCGGCCCAGGCGCGGTTGTTGTCCAGCAGCAGCTGCAGGGGGTGGGTGGCTTGAGGTTCGGTCAAGGCGATGCTTTCACACAAATGGCGGGCATGATGTCTGCGACGCAGGGGCGCGCGCGTCCTGCAGCGGCGGGGGGCGCGGGTTCGCACAATGCGGGCATGACCTCGATTGCAACACAAGTGCGCGACGCACCGCCCGCGCCATGACCACACCCGACATCTACCAAGCCCTGCGCGAGAGCCACGAGATTCAGCGCGCATGGTGCACCCGCTTGACGCGCACGCGCGCCACCAACCCGCAGGGCCGGCGCGACGCCTTCCTCACCCTCAAGCTGGAGCTGGCCGCCCACGCCGCCGCCGAGGAGCGCTTTCTGTACGCGCCCATGCTGATGGACGACCGCGGCATCGACAGCGCCCGCCATGCGCTGGCCGAGCACCACGATCTGGACGAACTGGTCGCGGCGCTGGGCCAGCTGGCGCCCGAGGGCGAAGCCTGGGGCGAGAAGGCCAAGGAATTGGCGCACGAGGTGCGCCACCACCTGGAGGAAGAAGAGCGCGGCTTCTTTCAGGTCAGCGGCAAGATCCTGACCGCGGCGCAGAAGCAGCGCCTGGGCGCGCAGTACCTGCGCAACTACGCGCAGATGAAGAAGAAGTACGCCGCCGACTGGGGCTACGCCGCCGAGCGGGCCACGCAGACCGACACCCCGGCCGTCGGGGCCGCCCGCAAGACCGTGGCGCCCGTGCCGGCCAAGGCGCGCGTGGCGCGTGTGGTGTCGGCCGCGGGCCGGCGCAGGCGCTGAGCCGGTGCTCGGCGCGCTGCCGTGCGTGCGCGTGGTGTGCGCCAAGCCTGTTTCGGCCCTCAAAGGGTAGAAACAGGCGATTGCCATTTGGCGCGGCTTTGAGGTATGAAAAAAGAAGCTGCTGGCGCTTGGTATTTGGGCGCTGGAAGCTTTTTTCACCATTGAAAAAATCTGGAAGGTCCCCCNNGTTGATGTAGCCGTTGCCGCCGAACAGCTGGATGCCGTCGCCGGCCATCCTGGTGGCCATCTCGGCCGTCCACAGGATGACGCTGGCGCAGTCCTTGCGCACCTGGCGCACGTGTTCGCTGCCCAGCGCGTCCAGGTTCTTGCCGATGGTGTAGAGGAAGGCGCGGCCGGCCTGCAGCACGGTGTACATGTCGGCCACCTTGCCCTGCACCAGCTGGAATTCGCCGATGCTCTGGCCGAACTGCTTGCGGTCGTGGATGTAAGGGACCACGTTGTCCATCACCGCCTGCATGATGCCGACGGGACCGCCGGCCAGCACGGCGCGCTCGTAGTCCAGGCCGCTCATCAGCACCTTGGCGCCGCCGTTCAGGTGGCCCAGGATGTTGGCTTCGGGCACCTCGACGTTGTCGAACACCATCTCGCCCGTGTGGCTGCCGCGCATGCCCAGCTTGTCGAGCTTCTGCGCCGTGCCGAAGCCCTTCATGCCCTTCTCGACGATGAAGGCCGTGACGCCGCGCGCGCCCAGCTCGGGCTCGGTCTTGGCGTAGACCACCATGGTGTCGGCGTCGGGGCCGTTGGTGATCCACATCTTGGTGCCGTTCAGCAGGTAGTAGCCCCCTTTATCTTCAGCGCGCAGCTTCATGCTGATGACGTCGCTGCCGGCGCCCGGCTCGGACATGGCCAGCGCGCCCACGTGCTCGCCGCTGATCAGCTTGGGCAGGTATTTCTGCTTCTGCGCCTCGCTGCCGTTGCGCTTGATCTGGTTCACGCACAGGTTGGAGTGCGCGCCGTAGCTCAGGCCCACCGAGGCGCTGGCGCGGCTGATCTCCTCCATGGCGATCATGTGCGCCAGGTAGCCCATGTCGGCGCCGCCGTAGGCCTCGGGCACGGTGATGCCCAGCACGCCCAGCTCGCCCATCTTGGGCCACAAGTCCATCGGGAACTGGTCGCTCTTGTCGATCTCGGCCGCGCGCGGCGCGATCTGGCCTAAAGCAAAGTCGCGCACGGCATCGCGCAGGGCGTCGATGTCTTCGCCAAGCTGGAAGTTCAGGCCGGGCAGGTTGCTCATGGTTTGTCTCCTGGGGAAAAGCGGGTCAGTAGGTTTTGGGAACCGGCACCAGGGTCTGCTGCATCAGCGCGCAAGGCCCTTGCTTGCCATCGTCGTCCACGTGCACCACCTCGGCGGTGCAGACGATCAGGCGCTTGCCCGGCTTGACCACGCGGCCGATGGCGCGCAGCGCGCCGCCCTGGTAGCTGCCGAGAAAGTTGATCTTGTATTCGGCGGTGACGACTTCCATGCCCTCGGGCGCGATCGTCAGCCCCGCATAGCCACCCGCGATGTCGGCCACCGCGCCCATGGCGCCGCCGTGAAAGCCGTCCTGCTGCTGCGTCACCTTGTCGGAGTAGGGCAGCCAGATCTCGACCAGGCCCGGCTCCACGCGCCGCAGCTGCGCGCCCAGGTGCTGCATCATGCCCTGGCGGGCAAAGCTGCTGGCCACGCGGTCGTGCAGGGCCTGGGCGTCGGGCGTGGTGTTCATGGCAATCCCGGATTGTGATTTACGTTTACGTTAACGTCAATTGGCCTTGGCCTTCTTCGCGGCCGGCCGCTCGACGCGTGCCAGCAGGCTGCGCGCTTCCTTCTCGTGCTCGCTGATCTCGCTCAGCGTGGCCTGCAGCTCGGCCAGCTGCGCCTCCAGCTGGGCGCGGTGCTGGCTCAGCACCTGCAGGAACTTGCGCAGCTGCGGCCCGGTGTCGCGCGGGCTGTCGTACATGTCGATCAGCGCCTTGGCCTCGTGCAGCGACAGGCCCAGGCGCTTGGCGCGCAGGGTCAGCTTCAGGCGCGTGCGGTCGCGGTTGCTGTACACGCGCTGGCGCCCGCCGGGGCCGCTGCGCCCGGGCTGCAGCAGGCCCATGTCTTCATAGAAGCGCATGGCACGCGGCGTCAGGTCGAACTCGCGCGCCAGATCGCTGATGGTGTAGGTGGTGGCCATGGTGGACTGCAAGGCTGTCGCGCACGTGCTGGGCGCGCGGCGCGGCTCCTTCATAGAATGAAATCGCGGGGTGACGTGCACGTCAAGCCCGCGTGCCATCGTAGCGCACCGCCGCTGAAGAACAAGCCCATGTCCCTTGCCGCCGAAATCGAACGCGCCCTGCACTACCCGCTGGCCGACCAGCTGCCGCCGCCGGGCGGCGCCATCCAGATCGCCCCCGGCGTGAAGTGGCTGCGCATGGTGCTGCCCTTCGCGCTCGACCACATCAACCTGTGGCTGCTGCGCGACCGGCTGGACGGCCGCGACGGCTGGACCGTGGTGGACACCTGCATCGACCGCCCCGAGTCGCGCGCGCTGTGGGAGCAGGTGTTCGCGCACGAGCTGGACGGCCTGCCCATCCTGCGCGTGGTGGTCACGCACATGCACCCCGACCACATCGGCCTGGCGCACTGGCTGTGCGAGCGCTGGAGCACGCCGCAGCACGAATGCCGCCTGTGGATCAGCGCCACCGACTACCAGACCGCCCGCTACGCCTGCGAGGTGGTCAACAGCTTCGGCGGCGAGCGCCTGGCCGAGTACTTCCGCAGCCACGGCATGACCAGCGCCGACGACCTGGCGCAGATCCGCAAGCGCAAGAGCTACTACCGCGGCCTGGTGCCGGCGGTGCCGCTGTCGTTCGCGCGGCTGATGGACGGGCAGACGCTGACCATCGGCGGCCAGGCCTGGCGCTGCATCGACGGCTACGGCCACGCGCCCGAGCACATGGCGCTGTACTGCGAGGCGCTGAACGTGCTGATCAGCGGCGACATGGTGCTGCCGCGCATCTCCACCAACGTCAGCGTGTACGAGATGGAGCCCGAGGCCGATGCGCTGTCGCTGTTCCTCGATTCCATCGAGCGCTTTCAGCCGCTGCCGCGCGGTGCTGCCCTCGCACGGCAAGCCCTTCACCGGCCTGCACACGCGCATCGCGCAGCTGCACGAGCACCACCGCGACCGGCTCGATGAAGTGCTGCAGGCCGCGCGCGCCCAGCCCGTGTGCGCCTACGACGTGCTGCCCGTGCTGTTCAAGCGCCCGCTCGACCTGCACCAGACCACCTTCGCCCTGGGCGAGGCGGTGGCGCACCTGCACCGCCTGTGGTTCGGCGGCCAGCTGCGGCGCACGCGCGATGCCGAGGGCATCTGGCGTTTTGCGCCGGCTTGAACCGATTTTCAAGCCAAATCGGCCTGCAGCGCCCGTCCAGCAAGCGCCGGCAGCTATATATTTCATATCAAGGAGACATTGCCATGATCGACCCGCAACAACTGTTTTCACTGAAAGGCCGCACCGCCCTCGTCACCGGCGGCTCGCGCGGCATCGGCCGCATGATCGCCGAGGGCTATGTGCGCAGCGGTGCGCGCGTCTACATCTCGGCGCGCAAGGCCGACGCCTGCGACGCCACGGCGAAGGAGCTGTCGGCGCTGGGCCATTGCGTGTCGCTGCCGGGCGATGTCTCCACGCTCGAAGGCGTGCAGGCGCTGGTGGCCGCCTACCGGCAGCACGAGCAGACGCTCGACATCCTGGTCAACAACGCCGGCGCCGCCTGGGGCGCGCCGTATGCCGAGTTCCCCGAAAGCGGCTGGGACAAGGTGGTCGACCTGAACATGAAGGCGCCGTTCTTCCTCACGCAGGCGCTCACGCCGATGCTGAAGGCCGCCGCCACCGACCACCTGGCCAAGGTGATCCACATCGCGTCGATCGACGGCATCACCGTCAACCCGTGGGACACCTATTCGTACGCCGCCAGCAAGGCCGGCCTGATCCACCTGACCAAGCGCATGGCGACCGAGCTGGCGCCGCAGCGCATCGTCGTCAGCGCCATCGCGCCCGGCCCGTTCGCGTCGAACATGAACAAGGACGCGCGCGACCATGAAGGCGAGGTGGCCGGGCGCGTGCCCCTGGGCCGCATCGGCCAGCCCGAGGACATGGCCGGCGCGGCCATCTTCCTGGCCTCGCGCGCCGGCGACTACGTGGTCGGCGGCACGCTGGTGGTGGACGGCGGCGTGGCCTGGGCGCGCGGGTAAGCGCCTCGGTATAACCCGCAGGTGACAGGCGCCAGGGGCGCACGTTATGATTTGTAACGAAAGGTGCCCCGCGGCACGTGCCCCCGGCAGTTGAGCTGCGGGGTGGTGCCCACAGCCTGCGATGGGTGGCCTTCGCCCGTTACGCGCATGGCCTCCAACAAGCACCTTTATCGACGTCTGTACCCGCACCGCATCGTCGGCCTGGGCTTCGCTGCGCTGGCGGTCGGCACGGTGCTGTGGCAGCACGCTGCGCCCGCTGCCCACTGGGGCGTCGTCGTGGCGATGCTGGCGTGGCCGCATTTGGCGTTCGGGCTGGCACGCGCGGCCGCCAACCCGTTTCGCGTCGAGCGGCGGAACCTGATCGTCGACACGGTGCTGGTCGGCGTGTCGCTGCCGCTGATGTCGTTCAGCCTGCTGCCGAGCGTGATCCTGGTGCTGGTGGCCCTGTTCGACCGCGTCAACCTCGGCGTGCGCCGGCTGGCGCGCGATGCCCTGATCGGTGTGGTGGCGTCGGCCGCGGTGGCAACGCTGCTGCTGCGCCCCGGCCTTGCACTGGAAAGCCCGCTGCCCGTGGTGCTGGCCTGCCTGCCCCTGCTGGCGGTGCACATGCTGTCGGTCAGTTTCGGCATGAACCGTTACGTCCAGATCGTGGTGCGGCAGAACCGCGAGCTGGAAACCGCGCACCGCACCGACCAGCAGACCAGCCTGTTCACCCGCGCCCACTGGATGACGCTGGCCGAGGAAGCCCTGGCCGACGTGCGCGCCGGCAAGACCAGCGCGGCCGTGTTCGTGATCGACCTGGACCGGTTCAAGCAGATCAACGACACCCATGGCCACCTGGTCGGCGATGCCGTCATCACCGCGGCCAGCCTGGCCATCCGCCAGTCGCTGCGGCAGGAGGACGCGGCCGGCCGCTACGGCGGCGACGAATTCACCGTGCTCTGCCGGGGCACCACGCCGGCCGAAGCCGAAGGCCTGGCACAGCGGCTGCACGAGCGGATCGCGGCCATCCGCGTGCGTCAGGTGCCCGACCTGGTGGTGGGCAGCAGCATCGGCGTGGCCATGGCCAGCCCCGACCACGCCGACATGCAGGCCTGGCTGCACAGTGCCGACGAGGCGCTGTACCGCTCCAAGCGGCAGGGCCGGGGCCGGATTTCGTTCGACGGGGCCGTTCCCGGCGCGGCGTGAGCGGCGTCCGGGCTTATGCCGTTTCGACTTCAAGACGTTAGCCAACGTCATCCCTGCGAAAGCCGGGAGCCAGGTCCGCCGCGCGCGCCGTCTGGATTCCGGCTTTCGCCGGAATGACGAAATTCATGTCGTTTTGATCTGTAGATGGCATTACCAGCGCGGCACCGCCTCGTCCTTCAGCGCGCCGCGCCGTTCGGCGTAGTCGGGCAGCACGGCCTCCACGTGCTGCCAGAAGCGCGCGCTGTGGTTCATCTCGCGCAGGTGGGCCAGCTCGTGCACCACCACGTAGTCGATGATGGGTTCGCGGAAGTGGATCAGCCGCCAGTTGAGGCGGATCGAGCCGTCGGCGCTGGCGCTGCCCCAGCGCGTGCCGGCGCTCGACAGGCTCATCTTCTGCCAGGGCACGCCCAGTTGCGGCGCAAAGTGATCCAGCCGCGCGGTGAACACGCGGCGCGCCTGGCGCATCAGCCAGGCCTGCACGGTGTCGCGCAGCTGGTCGGGCGCGGCGGTGTGCGGCAGGCCCACGTGCAGCGCCATCCGGGGCACGCCGGGCAGGGCGGCTTCGCCCGGTACCAACACGGCGCCGCCGCGGCCGTGGCGC
>JRYL01003525.1_pt1 | contig 28955 bp, 58 predicted proteins | sample 235391 | NCBI WGS metagenome assembly JRYL01 (sample SAMN03074223, study PRJNA261481) | activated sludge metagenome | biome: Wastewater Treatment Plant; feature: Wastewater; material: Activated sludge; isolation source: activated biomass of a wastewater treatment plant treating wastewater from... ...
ATCACCAGCTTGTCGCCCGCCCTGACCGTGCTGCCGTCGATCATCCCCAGCGTGATCGTGTCCTGCATCAGCGTGACGGTGAACGTCTGCGGCGTTCCGGGGACCGGTGCCCATTCCGGGCCGGTCGGCGTGCCGGGGCGGGTCAGCGTGGCGGTGAAGCCCACGTCCGCCAGCGCTGCGGCGACCTCTGCGGCGACGGCGGGCCAGTTTTCCATTGGTTAATCCCTGCCGTGATTGGGGTGGAAGCCTAGCCGCGCCTCAGCATCCTTGCGGGCGGCACAAGCCTGTTCGTATGTGTCAAAACACCCGATGTGTTTTGTGCGCCCGTCGACCATGATCAGCGCGCGCCACCGGCCATGTCGGCCGTAGCGAGCAACGCCCATCATGCCGCTAGTGTTTGTGCAACGAATGCGGGTGTTCCTCGCATTAACGCTGTGCGGCACAGCGCGCAAATTGCCCCATCGGTTGTCAGCGCGATCTCCGTTGATATGGTCTATGTCTTCCAGAGGCCAATGCCCTGTATGAAGTGCCCATATTACCCTGTGAGCGTAGACCTTCCGTCCGTTCAGGCTGCCCTTCCGATACCCCAGCCCTTTGTCGATGCAACTGATCGCCTCTCTTCGGGCAAGCTTCGAATTCCATATCTTGGCCATTCGAACGGCGGTATATCGCCCTTCCCCCTCCATGAAAGTCTCCGGCCCGCGCTCTCTCCAGAACAGCTTGCCGGTCTCGGGTTCATAGCGGAGAAGTTGACGAAGAGCCTCCGGGGAGGGTAACTGGAGTTCAGCCATGACGCGATCCTCTGACGATCCGTTAGGGTTAGGCCCGGATGTGGAGGTGCAAACTCCTGCCGGGCCGTTTCAATTTATCCGACGAAGAACGGAAAGTGAATCGCAATCTCCGCCATCATGCCCGCGCCAGCCAGACAGTGCCGCCCGCGTCAGGGCCAATCAGCCCCGCCAGCAGTCCCTCGATGATCGACACGCGCGGCCACCAGCCGAACGCGCCATTCGCCCCCTTGGCCCGCTCCCACGCCAGCTTGCCAGCCTGCACCAGCACCTTGTCGGTCGCCGGGTTGCTGACCACCCGCAGGCTGTTCGGCGTCACCGCTTCCAGCAGCGCGGCCTCGGCGATGGCGTATTGCACCTGTTCCGGCGCGTCGCTGTTGTCCCATTCGGTCAGCCAGCGGGCGTTGTAGCGGGCCGCGATGAACCGCTGCCCCCGCATGATGGCGCGTTCCCGCTCCACCGTGCCATCCGGCCAGCCGGTCGCACCGCCTGCTTGCAGGTATGCCGTCGCGGCGTCTGCCGTCACGGCGGGGTCGGTGAAACTCAGCATTCCAGCCACTCCTTGTCCGGTCGGCCCAGAAACTGCGCCGTCCATCCGCTCATGGACCGAATGCGCGGCTTGATCCGCTCCGGGATTTCCCGCCACGCATCCCGGAACGTCCAGGCGCAGGTGAAGATCGTCCGCCCGTCGCAGTGCAGCGTCGGGTCGAGCGGCATCCCCGCGATGATGGCCTTGTCGGCCCCGAAGTCGAACAGCCCGACCTTGACCGCGAACAGACCCGACGATCCGCTCAGGCCCATGCCGGGCAGCAGGTGGTCAACGAGGCTCTGCCAGCCCGCGTCCCGGTTCGGCGCCACCAACCACTCGTCGGGTTCGGGATAGCCCCTCTCGCGCCGCAATTCGCGCCGGGCGTGTTGATGGTCGCAGTGCAGCGATACCGCCGCATCCAGCCGCCCCGGCCAGTGCGGGATGGCGTCATTGCAGGCAATGATGAAATCAGGCTCGCAGAGGGCAAGCGCGGCCTTGAGGTCGTCGTCAAGGCACTCCGCGGCCCCGAGGCACAGCGCCACGCTCATTGCGCCGCTTTCAGCCTCTCTCGCATGTCGGCCAGCTTGCCGGTGGCAGGCAATCCGCGATCCCGCAGCGCCGCGGCAAGATCTGCCCGCTGCATTTCGTCCACCGCGACAGGATCGGGCTTCTCGGGCGGATGCCGGGCCGGGTCGAATACCGCGTCGATGATGCGGTATCCCTGCGACGTGATCTCGCGCTTGCGCTCCGGGCTAACCGGGTGCGGTTCGTACCAGATCGGAAGATCGTCGGTTTTCATGGGTTCCTCCTGGTCTTGGTGAGAGGGCGACCGAAACCGCCCTCCTGCGAAGATCAGGACGCAAGGCCCGTCGCAATCACGCCGGCAGTGTGCTTGTCCGAGGTCGCGATCTTGTCCCAGTTGCTGCCCGTCGCCAGCGCGGCATCCGACGGCGACTTGCCGCCATAGGTCACGTCCCAGGTATAGCCTTTCAGCGCGAGGCCGAAGGTATAGTCCGCCTGGAAGGTCGCCGCGATGCGGATCGCCCCGTTCGAGACCTCGGTGTTGGTGATCAGGTCCGAACCGTCATAGACAGTCGCGGCACCCGCCACGAGGCCGAGGGCGCGGGACTTCGCCGGGGCGGTCGGGGTCACGACGACCGCAGCCACGGACAGCGCCGGGGCGTCGGTCACGATCACGGCCTTGCCGAGGATATCAACCACGGTCACGCCGTTCGCCTGGAACAGGTGCGTGCTGTTGGCCAGGTTCTGCCCGATCAGCGCGTGATAGGTCGCGCCGTCCATCACGTTCGCCACGATGGCGGCCGAGCTGTCCCCGAACTTGGCGTGCGCCTCGTTCAGCATCGAATAGGTGATTTTCGATGCGGTCGAGCCGGTCGTCTTCTCGACGCGGGCGTTGGAGTTGTTGCCGATGGCCGCGCACAGGGCCGCGATGGCGCTGTTGAGCTGGTCCTTCATGATGGCTTCGGCAAGGTTGCGCGAGGCCATCTCCACCGCCTCGGCGGTGTTCTTCTGCATCCATCTCAGTTGACCCGGCTCCCAGGTGATGGGTCCGAAGCCGCCCGCGACCTTCACGCCGGTTTCGCGCAGTTCCGACATGGGAGTCGGGCTGGCGACGGTGTTGGTGGCGTAGCGGTTGACCCGGCGTTGCGCCGAGTGGACCGACTTCCACATCTGCTCGTGGATGTAGTCCCCGGTGAAACCCTGGGTCGTCAGGACGATGGCGCCTGCCGATGCGGCGTTGAACTTCTCGACCTGTTGCGCCAGCGTCTCGATGGTCGCTTCGGCAACATACTTGTCGAAGACTTTCATGTCAGAAAGTGCCATTTGGCATCCCCTTCTTTATGCTCGACGGGCTACTGCTCCGCCTCCATTTTCGCTTTGATGGCAGCCACGCGTTCCTCGGGGGAACCGCTCATGTTGCCGGTGACTTTGGTCTTGTCGCCGCTGTCCTGGCCCTTCGATCCGCCACCCGCAGGCGGGGTGACGAAGTCCTTGCCCTCGCTCGCAGCCCACCGCTTGACGTGCTGCGCCACATCGACAGGCCCCATGTCGGTTTCGACAATGGCCTTGCCGTCCACCAGCTTGACCGCCCCGGCCAGCATGGCGGTTGCCGCCTTCTGGAAGGTCGGGTTGGTCACGCCCGCGCCGGTCAGGGCGTCGGCAAGGGCACGATCACGGGTGACGCCGGTCAGTTGGCCTTTCAGGCCGTCATTCTCGGTCGTCAGGGCGTTGATCTTGCCCTCCAACTCGTCGCGCAGCTTCACCAGCGCGTCGGCGTCGGGCTTGTCCTTGAGGGCGGTTGCGAGGTCGTCCTTGGCCTTCTTCTCCGCCAGCTTCGCGGCGTCCTTGTCGGCCTTGACCCGCTCATAGGCGGTCTTGAGGTTGGCAACCTCGGGGTGGGCGTCGATGCCTTCCACCTGCAAGACGAACTTGCCATCAGTTTCGGCATAGAGGGATTTCACAGCCTCATCGAGGCCGTCGAGGGTATCGACAACGGTCTTGAGCATCGCTCTGTCCTTGGATTAACGGGCCTCGCCCGCGGGGATGAAGCCATCGGCTTCGGATTCGTCTTCCTCGCCCACGTCCTCGGCATCCCGAAGCGCGAACTCGGCATCTGCATCCCGCTCCGGCGAGGCGATGCCGCCGCGGAGCAGGTTCTCGAACAGGGTCTGGTAGCTGATCGCCCCTTCCTTCCAGAGGCGGTTCAGGGCCTCCGCATCGGCGGGCGTCATCGTGGTATCCAGCAGGGTCGCCGGGGCCTTGACCGTGATTGCCTCGCCGTCCAGCCCCTTCATGGCCGCGACATTGCGCAAAGCCCGTTCCAGCAGGGCGCAGGACGATTGCAGGACGCTGGTCAGCGTGGCCGTCTCGCTGGCGAAGCGCAGCGCGCGGGCGTTGCCGCTTTCCTGCACGTTGTCCGATTGCTCCAAGAGCCGCGCGCCTGCCATGACGGCAGCCTCCCGCAGATCCTTGATCTTCTCCGCGTGGGCCTCGATGCCGGAACAGGTGGGCGAGACGTATTTCAGATCGGGCGTGACGTTCTCGCTGCCCATCATCGAATGGACGACGCCCGCCCCGACATAGGGCGGCGCATCGCCGTTGATCGCCACCAGCGTTTCTTGCCCCGACATGAACAACTGGTGCCGCTGGTCCGCGTCCAGCTGATAAATCGCCAGCGCCGAGCGGGCCACGCCGATCAGCGGGGCGGTGCGAATGTCGGGCCGCAGGTCCACAGACGAGGCCGCGACGAACGGCACGAAGTCCAACGGCTTTCCGCCCATTGCGACAGGCTCTGCCGATCCCTGCGCAGCACCTGTCGCGCCGGAATAGACCTTCTGCACATAACGCCCGCCGTTGAGGGCCAACACGCGGTAGCGGGTTTCGTCCTCCCAGTCGAAGCCGCGGCGAACCGGGCCGCTTTCGTCCAGCACGAAGAAATCCAGATCCCAGTTGATCAGGCTCTCGCCGATGTAGCCCGCCAGATACGGCTCGCCGCCGCCTTCCGGTGCCTCGGTCAGCACACCGTAGCGGCCGATCAGCAGCAGTTCCCGCGTGATCTTGCGGTGGAACACCTCGAGCGGCATTCCCTCGCCGTCTGCATCCTCCCAGAGGTATTCCAGCGCCGTGGGGATTTCGATCTGGATTTCCTTGCCGTGGGCAATCCCGATCATCGCCGCCAGCGAGGGGGCGAGGATTTCCGGGAAGCTGGCCCGCATCTTGTAGGCGTCGTATGCCGCCTTGCCACCGTCCTGCATGGCGTTGAAGCCGCCCGGCACCGGCAAGTAGGTGGGGCCGCGGCCCTTGACGGCGCTCTCCCCTTCGGCGGCGTCACGCATCAGCCGCCATTCGGCCTGCCGCTGAGCGGTATATTGCGGGTGGTGGGTATCGACTGCCATCAGTAAAGCCCCTGCACCACGCCTGTCTTTGTCTCGACACGGCCCTTGATCAGCGGCGCCAGCGCATAACGGCAGGCATCGACGCTGTGGTTGTTCGCGTCCTCAAGGTCCGGCAAGATGTCGCCCGCCGTGTTCACCTTGTGGCTGTAGAGCCGGAAATCCCGGATCGTGTCCTTGCAGCGCGGGTGGATCACGATCTCCTTGAAGCCGCGCATCCACCGAACGCCCTCCATCACGCTGCCCGGCCATTTCTTCACCGGCTCCATGCGCGGCAGGCCGTTCCTGCGAGCGTAGCTGATCGTCTTCGGCTCCGCGCTGTCTGCCCGGCTTACATGCTCCGCAAAGCCAGGAACGCGGGCGGTGATGTAACCGGCCATGGCGTCGATCTCGACCTCGTGGCCGTATGCCTCATGCTCGATCCAGATCCGGTCATCGTGGACCCAGACCTTGACCGCCGCCAGCGGATCGGGGCGGAAGCCGAAGTCCACGCCGAAGTAAGGCCCGTCCCAACCCGCCCCGGCCTCGAATGTGTCGGTGCGCAGCTTGCCACTGAACACCTGCCGCATCGAGTTGACGAGATAGGCACCCTCCCAGACGTGCGCATATGTCGCCGGGTCCAGCCGATCCTGCTCACGCGACCGCAGTTTCTTGAGGCCCAGCGGGAAAAACGGGTTGTGGTGCCAGTTGACCTCGGCCACCAGCGCGTTGCTTGGCGGCGTCTTGCGAAACCGCTTGTCTACAGGGCTGTCCTCGTCCCGCGGGTTCCAGATTGCCCACAGCTCCGACCTGTCGCGGCGAAAGACCGTGGCTTCCAGCGCCAGCCAGCTTTCCTCCGGCACGTCCTCGGCTTCCTCGACGATGGTCAGGTCGATCCCGGCCAGCGACTTGATTGACTGCGTGTTGCGGCGCAGGCCGCGAAAGATGAACTCCGTTCCGTTCCTGCCACGCAGGTAATCGCGTCCCACGTCATAGGCCGCTTCCAGCCATGGCTCCGATGCGATTGCCGCCTTCAACTCGGCATGGAAGCTTTCAGCGATGCTGACCTGGAACTCACGGGCGCAAAGAACGCGGATCGGCTCGGCGCATCCCCAGACTGCCGCCATCATCGCGGCGGAGAACGATTTGCCTGAGCCGCGGCCTCCGAAGCTGGCCCGGTATTGCAGGCGCTCGCCGTTCGGCAGGACGACGCCGCGGGGCTTACTGTAGAGGCGCGCCAGCTTCGGCGGCAGGCGGATTGTCGCTGTCGTCATCGAATGGCGCCGCCTCGATTATGATCGTGGACGGCTGCGGGGACATGGTGCCGTCGCTGCTGCTGTGGTCCAGTGCAGAAAGATCAGGCAGCACTTTGCGCAGAAGCCCCAAGCCTGCGGAAACCTGCGTCCCAGACATGTCCCTGCGCCCCTCCACATGCTCTATTAAGGCATTCAGGATGTTGCTGTTTTGGATTTTAACCCGATGCTCATCCGACATGCGGAAACCTGGCTTCCGCCCACGTGCAGCCATGGCTAGTTCCCGATCTCGATTCCGTGGCGCATCATAACCTCCCTTGCGCGATCACGGCCAACGCTTCTGACCATCACCCAAAAGAAGTCTGCAAGCGGCTCGCTGAACTCCAGCCACCTATCATTTACTTGCACGCCGAAGCCACCGCCGTGGCGTGTGGCGCGGAACATCCGTGCAAACTTTGGTGCCATATCCTGGAACCAATCCCATCTCTTCTCAGCCGCCAATTCCTCAGCGCGCGCCTTCGCACTGGCTAGGCGTTCCAGATACACCTGCTGGCCCATCACACCGCCCGGCACAACATTGGTCAGGTTCTTCAGGCCAATTTGGTCAATCAACTCCGCTTCGCACATCAACGCTTCATTCTCGTCTTCATGGTTAGAAACGATGCGTTTTTTCACCTGATGCCCAGCGAGCCAGATTTCCCGGATGCGAGCGCACTTCTGGCCATGACCACCTTTGCGCGCCTCTTTCTCGTGCGCGTCAATGCGATAGCCTTTCCCCTTCCCGATGTAGAAAGGCTTGCCGTCTCTCGGGTCGACCAATTCATAAACATAGAACATCCCCACCTCCTGCATGATCCCCGCCTTCCGCCCATCGCCGTCCTATGCAAGCGCGAGACGCGCCCGGCCTCGAGGCGTTGACCCTGTGACGGGCTGGTGCGGCTATGTCGGTTGACGGGCTGGCCGTGGGAGTCGAGGCCGATGAAATGGAAAGCGCCCGGCGGATTTCTCCCCGGGCGCATTTTCTGATGATGCATATTTCGCACGTTACCAGTTCGCCGTCAACAGATAGCGTCGTGCAGACGCTCCAGCGCATCATGCAGGTGCGCCAGCCCTTTGCGGTAGTTCTCGTTCCGATACTGACGGAGGGCGCGGGGGCTGCATCCGTCGATCACGCAGTTCTCGATGATTGCCTTGTCGTCCGCCGAGATGTGCTTGGCGTAGGCGTGGTAGCGCGACAGCCGTTCGATGTGGATCGTGACGGCGTGGTCGGGCTTCGGGCTGCTGTCCACGCGGTCCTGGCCCATGTCCACGGCCGGCACCTTCTGCGTTGCGAGGAATGCATCCCGCAGCTTCACGGCGGCGTTGAAGCCCTTGGCGCTGATGTCGCCCTTCTTGAGCCAGTGTTCCAGCAGATCGACGCGGCGCATCCGCTTCACACCATTGGGGTTCGGGGTTTCCCTTCCGGTCTCCGGGTCGATTTCCACCGATGCCTCCTCGATCAGCCCCTTGCGGTTTGCCTCGCCCATCGCCCCCTTGTCCCACGCCGTGGGCTGGGATGGCATGGTGACGGGGCGCGGCTCCCTCGGTCGACCCTTGCGGCTGGCCTTGTGGAATGCCGCCAGTGCCGCCGCCTGCTTGTCGATCTTGCTCATGGTGCCTCTCGCTTGTGGTTGTGCGCTCCTGCGGCCTCTCCTGCGCGGTGTGGGGTCATGCTGCGGCTTCCTGTGCGGCTACGTCGCAGTAGGCTTCGATGAACGCCGCCGCTTGCTGGGCAACGATTGCATTGCCGTAACCGCGCAGTCGTCCCACGCGCTCGGCAGCCCCATGAGCCAGCGGGAATGTGCCGGGTTCAACTGGCCGCCAGCCTCCATCCCTGCATCCGAGCCAGTCAGCATCTCGCCAGTGACCGTTAGTCGGGCCGGGCCTGCCAGCCTCGCCTCTCCCGGCAGCTTCAGAAATATCTCCCTCTCGCCATCCCGCAGCTTCCCGTAACAATGGGTAGACCCCGTGGAGTCGTTGACGACTGGCGTTTTCCATCCCGCCAGCCAGACCACACGCCCCAGCAGGCCATTCAGCGGAACGTTCACATCCGGGTTGCCCCCGTCCTTCCAGTCGCGCGTCGTCGCGGTCGGCCACCCAGTAAAGCCGTTCCCGGATGTGCGGAGCGCCGATGCCCGCAGCAGGGAAAGGCACCGCCCCGCAGGCGTAGCCCACGGCTTCCAGGTCAGTCGATACAAGGTCGAGCCATCCGAGGCCGTCCTTGCCTGCAACCTGCTCGCCAAAGACGCGCTCAGGTCCGCAGACCTCGATGAGGTGGAAGAATGCGGGCCAAAGATGCCGCTCGTCATCAAACCCTTTGCCTTTGCCTGCCGGGCTGAAAGGCTGGCACGGGCATGATCCGGTCCAGACCGGGCGATCATCGGGCCAGCCTGCAAGGCGGAGCGCATGGGACCAGACGCCGATCCCGGCGAAGAAGTGGCACTGGGTGTATCCCACAAGGTCAGTTGGAACGACATCCTCGATGCTCCGCTCGTCTACGTCGCCTGGGGCGATCAGGTTTTGCTTGATGAGTTCGCGCAGGGTGGCGGCGGCCCCGGGGTCGATCTCGTTGTAATAGACCCGCATCACGCGCCCCTCCCGGTATCGGTGATGGCGCCGACGATGACGCCGATGGGCGATCCTGGCAGGTCGCCGCCGCCGAACAGGTCCGGGACGCGCGACAGCGACTTCGCCAGCGCCTCGGGCGGGATGCCGTGCTGCAAGGCGATGCTGACGATGACGCAGGCGTCGGCGATGGTGGCCTGCATGTGTCCTCCCTTCTCGGCGTCTGCGAAGACCTCCATCGGCTGGCCGGTGGCGGGGTGAAAGCCGACCGTGACGGTGATCGGATGGCCCTCCCATGCGGTGGCGTAGGTCCGGGAGGGGCGGCGGTGTGGGAGGGTGATGCGGGTCACTTTCTGAACCTCCCGAGGATTTCCGCCGCCACCTTGGCCCGGCGCGCGCGGTCTTCATCGGTGATCGGCGGTCGAGGCGGGTCCGCGTCAGGCTGGGGAGGCAACGCCATCACCTTCATCTTCCGAGCCTTCATGATCTCGGCCCGGATATGCCCCTCGTTCGGCATCCGGTCGGGGTTGGCGACGACCGCCTTGCGGCAGGCGTCCCGGACCTCATCCAGCGGGAAGTCCTGCAATACCTCGATCCAGTCCCGGATCATGCCGTCCTGCGCCGCAGAACCCCGGTCCCGATCCCATCCGAAGCGGTCAAACTTCTTCGCCAGAACCTCCAGTTCAACCGCCACCATGGCTTTGTGCTTGGCCAAGTCCGACGATGCGAGCGATGTTCGCAAGGGCAGGGTCAGGCCGGTTTTCGGGTCCGTGGGGAGTTGCTGCGCCGATGCGGGCAGGAGCGGTGCGGTTGTCATAGTTTCCCTCCATCAGGCGGGTGAAAGATTGAGATTGAACGAGGAAATCGAAGCTGGCGATGAAAGGGCCATCTCTCCCCGGGCGCCGCCCGCAGAGAAAATCTGAGGCTTCCGCCTTGGCGAGAGCGGCCCGCCAACCGTCCAAGCCCCCGGAATCCCGCATTCGGGCCTTGAGTGCCGCTATTCGCGGCTTCGTTACCCTCTGGACGACCGGCCATCCTGCCCGCATTGCGGCGGCGTTGTATTCCTCGAAGGCAGCGGCTTCGTCCGGGGAGGATGCGCAAGCATCCTTCTTATCTATCTGGCTTCTGGCTTCTGGCTTCTGGGGCTTAAGGCTTGGGTTATCCTGATGGTTATCCGACGCCTTATTTCCCGTTTGTTTACCGAGGCTTGGGTTGCCTCCGTTTTTCCCGTTTTTCCGCGCTGTGGCGGCCTTTTTCGCTATTCGCGTCATCTTCCGCGAGTAAATAACGCCCTCTCTCGTGCGGGAGAAAACCCCGGCCGATTCCAGTTCGCCGATAAGTTCGGGGATCTGTTCGGGCGTGGTGCCTGCCAACACGGCGAGCTGCGCATCTGTCGGGGAGCGACCGGATACGAGAAGGTGGCCATACGGGGTGGCCTCATGCATCAACGCAATCATTTCGATCCACAGGCCGCGCGCTGACAAGCGGCACATCCTCAGGGCGGGGTCAGACCGCCAGTCGGTGGGATAGAATTTCATCCATGGGTCAGACATTGGACAGTCGGCGCGCCTTCTCGGCCTTGATGCCATGGTCAACTGTGGCGTGATCCCGGCCCAATGCCCTGCCGATCTCGGACAGCCCCATGCCGCGCTCAAATGCGGCAAGCATGACGATCTGCCGGGCGCGGACGACATGGGCCTTCCGGCTTCGGCTGTAGATCTGGGAAGCTGGGATGCCGGATGCCTGGGCAACCGCGTGGACAATTGGGCTGATGGCGCGGGCACGGGCGGCGGCGGCGTTGGTGCAGGCGTCGATCTCGGCGGGCGTCAAGATGCCGGTGATTTCGTCGTGCTTGCTCACGGCATCGGCTCCCATTGCTCGGGGTGGGTTTCGCGCGTGGGGATTCCCCACTTGGCGAGGTGTTCGCGTACGTCCTCAATGCTGCGGACAACGGCGACCTTGCGGTTGAGGCGCACCAGATCGGCATGGACCGCGCGCTGCGCTGACGTCAGGCCGTTGCCCTCGGACTTGACTTCGAAGAACAGGTCGCCGTGGAAGGTGTGGCAGACCAGATCGGGATATCCCGGCACCAAGCCCATATGCTTTGCATTGGCGATGTGGCGGGCCACATCCTTGCCTGACAGGCCGATCTCGTTGGCGCTGTGATGGATGACAGGATTTCCGTGCAGGACGCGCCGGAGATAGGCCAGAACGGCGAGGTGGATTGTGCGCTCGGGGGACTGCCGCTTCATGCCCGCCCCCGTTCCAGAATGGTGTGGACGCGCCGGTAAGCCGCAGCGGCTTTGCGGCTGCGGTTGTGCAGCATCAAGGCCCGGCGCTCGATGATGAGGTCAAGATCACGCCCAACTGCCGGGCGCGCTGGTGGAGGGCTGCTATCTCGCCCTCGAACGGCTCGCGACAGAACGGCGCCGATCCAGTGACCAGCCGATGCCAACCAGCCAGTTCCGCGGCGGAGAGCCTGCGGATCATCGCCAGCTTGTGTGCTATTTCCTGCGGCGTCATTCACGCGAAATCCCCTCCATCCATCACGCCCGGAGGCGGGGCCGGTTGATTGCGATAGGCTCTGGCGGGCGGTGCGGCCGGGTTTCGGCGGGGCCTGGTCTCTTCCCGCGGATCAGGGGCGGTGATCTCCTGCTCCCATGGCATCCGGGGCAGCGTGACGGTGACAAAGCCGCGCTGGCCGTGGCTCTCGGGGATGTTGCCGCAGTGCTGCGGGGTGCGGACGACAGCTTGGCGGCGGGGAATGTCACGCATCATCCGCCCCCGTGCTGGAGCGCGGGCCGGAGCCGCCTTTGCAGATGGCGATCCAGAACAGCGCGGCCGGGATGGAGGCGATGGTCCAGAGGACGAGGAAGGTGCAGAGGGTCATGCGAGCCTCCTATCCACGGTTATGGTTACGACCGTGGTGTTGATGTTGGTGCCGCTGGCCGAGAAGCTGCCGACCGGCAGATCGTCCCAATGCGGGTTGAGGTCGTCCAACTCGCCGTGGTCGTAACGCGCAGATGCGGGCAGGATCGCGGTCAGCTTGCCGCCGGGCTTCAGGAACCGCAGGGCGTGGCGGACGTGCTTGACGTAGTGTCGGCCATAGAACGGCGGGTTCATCACCACGCGGTCGAAATCGGGCGTCGGTACGGTATCGAGGAAGTTCCCGCGGATAACCCGGTGGCCCTTGGCCTCGCACATGGCGGCGCGGACAGGATCGACCTCACACCCCACAACATCGGCGCCAGCCGCGCGCAGGGCGTCGAGGAAGCGGCCGCAGCCGCACGACGGTTCCAGCACCCGCTGACCGCGGAGGCGGTAGACCATATCGGCAAGGACGCGCTCCACGACATCGACAGGCGTCGGGTAGTATTGGAGGTCCTTCGCCACTGCCGTGCCGGTGCGCACCTTCGACGGGCGCTCATCGGGGCAATCGGGCAGAACATCGCCGTAGAACTCGCTCAGCGCGCGGTTGATGGCGGTCAGCGCCTCGGGGCTGAAGAACAGATGCCCGTTGCCGTTGGAGAAGCGCTTGAGCCAGACGCCGCGGCCGGGGAATGTCGCCTCGGGGCGGCCACCCTCTGCGGGGGCAGACCAAGCCTCGACTATGCCCCGCTCGTCCCTGAGCAGGCGTTCCAGTTCCGCGTATTCGACCAGCGGCAGGCCCTGATAGGCCGCCAGTGCGTTCAGGATGTCGCGCAGGCGATCCCGGCCCCATGAGCCATATCCGGCGACATTGGAGAGGATCACGCGCTTGGGCAGGCCCTTCACGCCGATCTTCATCTTCTCGTGGCTTTTGAAGGCCGGGTCCAACTGGCTGAACACCTCTGCCAGCCCGCGCAGGATCGACCCCCACGGATCTGCAACCAGATCGCCGAATTGATCCCGGATGGCCTCGACCGTGAAGGGCGGCGGGGCTGCGAACATCTGCTCGTATCGGCGCTTGGTCTCTGCACTGGCGATCCGGTCGAGGCCGTAGAGGTCGTAGACGTGGCGCCAGGCCGATTGCAGGAGCGACTGTTGCAGGGTCCGGTCATAGATCCCGCGGCCGGTGTCGAGGGTCACGTTCCCCCATGTGCCGCCAAGGGTGGCCGCAGCCTTCAGCGCCGTTCCTGCGGCCTCGAAGGCCGCCAGCGCTTCGGGAAGTGCCTCACGCTTGGCCTCGTATTCCGCCACCAGATCGGACGGCTTGCGGCGGCCGGTGCTGACGGCGGTGCCTTCGTAGATTTCCCCGTGCGCCCCCATCACCCCACCCTCCAATACGCAGCCCGCACGACCTCGGCCGGTTCCCCGCTCTCGCGCAGGTCGGCGTCAAGGATGCGGTTGGTGGCGACACGGACAGCGCTGCCGGTCACGCCGAACAGGCGGCCGAGAACCCCGGTGGACACACCGTCGCGGCGCAGCGCCAGCATGAGCAGGGCGCGCTCGTCCTCGCGGCGTGATGCGATGCGCCACGTCATGCGGCCACCACATCTAGGGGTCGGTGAAAGGATTCGCGCGACAGGTCGTCAGAGGTTACAATGCGTGGTGTGGGGATGAATCGGTGACACGATCCATCCCCATGGCGAAGCCTCTGCGCGAACGGGACAGAGGCACCACCTGCGACGGTCGAGCTACCACCTCGCCGCCGCGCACAGCCATGATGAAAGGAAAAACCATGGCCGTATTCCGACACCCCGAGACCGGGGTTATTCTCAACGTGATCGAGGTCCACCGTGCCCGGCTCAGCGAAGCGGAGGAAGAAACCGCCAAGCTGCTCAGGAGGGATGGACACAAGGTCCATGACATTGCTGCCATGCTCGGCACCAATGCTGGCCGTGTTCAGACCGTCCTCGGGCTGACCGGCAAGGTCGAAGGACCGCACGGCACGGCTCACTGATGTGATGCCATGGCAACGATAATAATAGGCAGTAGGCGGCGGAAGTGACGGGCGGCAGGTTGATCTTGCCGCTCGTTTCATTTGAGCGCCCATCACGCCGCCCCCTCTTGCCCTGCGGGCGTGGCGTTGCCATGTGCGGGGGGATGATCCCACGATTGCACAGGAACCTGCCCCTCCGTGACCCTCTCGATGAGGATCATGCGGTCGTATCCCGGGCGACGAACCCTCGACAGATACTGGCTCAGTTGCGAGGGGCTGACGCCGATACGCTCGGCGAACTCCGCCTTGCTCCGGCCTTCGAGGTATTGCTTGAGGGTCTGCATGACCCACTTTTAGCCAATAGCTAAACGAGAGGCAAGATGGTGTTTAGCTATACGCTAATTGATCGTTCTGCCGCCCGGGCGCATGTTTTTAGCATGTCGCTAAAACTGCACATCCGAGACATTCGCAAGGCGCAGGGCCTGACGCTGGCGACGGTCGCAGGGCGGGTCGGCATCTCCACTCCGCACCTCTCGCAGATCGAGCGCGGCGACAAGAATCTCAACAACCACCTGATTGAGAGAATATCTGCCGCCCTGGGGGTCCAGCCGCACGACTTGGTGTCAGGTGACGACACGACCCCCGAGGGGGAAGCCCGCGCCAAGCTTCAGAGGGCTATTCAGGCCCTGACGAGCGCGGAGGCTCTGAAGAAGGTGGCAGACTACGCTGAGACGGTTGGTCTTGCCGAGCAAGCGACCAAGCGAACTCAATAACCTTTGCTTTCCCCTCGGCGGATAGCGCTTCGAAAGCCCGCCACAGTCTTTCCTCTTCCCTCATACCATTCTCCCTGATGGCAGCCCGACTATGCACGGGGAACGGAAGGCGAACAACCGCTGCATCTTGTGGTCCACAGGCTTGCCCACCGGAGACTTGGGCGGGCGCTACCGGCAGTTGCAGAATCGTCGGCGGCGGTGCGAGGGTGGGGGCGGAGGCGATGCGATGCACTTTTGCTTTGTTGATGAAAGTGGGACCCCACCGAGCAAGCCGAACCCGAAGAAGCCCTACTTCACCATGGGTGCGGCGATCATCGACTGCGACGACTGGCGTGACATAGCCAATCGCATCAGGGGGTTTAAGGTCCGGAACGGGGTCAAGGGGGAAATCAAATGGCGATACTTCGCTCCGCATAACAGCCAAGAAGGCAATCCATTCCTCGCCTTCTCCCCGCCCGAGCGGAAGCTTCTAAGCCTTGAGTTTGCATCCATAATCGCGGGATCCAAGGTAACGATCATCGCTTGCGTCGTAGATGTGGGCGCCGCGTTCAGCTTCCCGAGCGTGACAAGCCAGCAGTCCCTTTATCACTTCGCCTACAAACCGATAACCGAACGGTTCCAGTATTTCCTCCAAGACCGGACAGACTTCGGCATCATGGTTGCCGACCATCGGGGCCGAGACAGTGACAAAATGATGCGATCCCATCATGCGGCATTGACCAGCAACCCCAAGTCAACGAGGTCTGGCTACGACAGGCTGATCGAAGGGCTGTTCCTCCAGGACTCGGAGCATTCAGTCGGCATCCAGATCGCCGACTTCGCGGCAGGCGCGATCCACAGATACTACTCGACCGGTGATGCTGAACACACCAAGGTCATCCACAAGCGGGTAAGGCGCGGGCCGGGGGATGAAGTCCTTGGCTACGGCATAGTTCAGCATCCGAAGGCATCATTCAGGCGGAATCTCGGAGGGACGCCGGGCGGGGCCGTAGCCCCGACGCCATAGGTTGTCAGGCTCCCGAGCGCATTCAATATGTAGTGCATAGGGGGCGAAATGTCGAGAGTGGATTGATCCGCCCGACCGATCGTCTGCACCTCATCACCCTGCCCTCAAGGCCCCCTCACCGGGGCCTTTTTCGTTGCCTGATTCGGCGCGACCGCGGCGCGGGCGGGAGGGGGTGGGCGAGAAAATTTAGCGATTAGCAAAATTTCCTCTTGCGTATTGTTTAGCCCATAGCTAAATTCCATCCCACACCCCCGCCGACCCCGCCCCGGGTGAGGCAGATGGAGAGAGGATGGAGACCCCGACATGAACGCCCGCATTTCCTCAACCTTCCCGCGCAATGCGGGCGCGTCAGGCGACGTATTCTCGCCCTCTGACCGCAAGGTCATCCGCATCGAGGACTACCGCCGCGACCGGCTGCGTCTCCGCCCGGCCCCGACCGTGCATCTGCCCGGCTGGATGATCGCCGCCGCGACGAACGACCCGACCCCGCCGACCGTCGCTCCGGCGGCTGCGATGAGGGCTGCGGCATGATCAACTACAGCAAGCTGCCCGCGCACATGCAGGACACGGCCCGGCTCTACGTCGAGAAGGGCATCCCCGGCGGATCGTTCTTCACCGCCGTTGTCTCCAACGACCTGATGCGGGCCTTCGCCCGCGCTGACGAGACGAACGCCGACGCCATGCGCGATTGGGTGATGTGGCTCTACAACGATGCGCCCTGCTGGTGCCATGGCAGCCCCGAGCGGGTGCGGGAGTGGATCAGCCGCGGCGGGCTTGCTGGCGGCGCCGATCAGGAGGCCGCGTGATGTATCGCATCCCCCGCTACGACGAGCGCATCTTCCGCACCCCGTGGGATGACGAGCCTGTCGATCCCGAGGCCGAGGAAGAAGCCCGCGAGGCCGCCGAGGAAGCCGCTGACCACAAGCGGCAACTGCGGGAGGACGGCTGATGGACCGCTACTACCGCCCGCACCCCCGGGAACTGATCCCCGCGGCAGAGCGCGCAGAGATGGACGCGGCCTATGTCGCCTATGAGATCGATCGCCGCAACCGCATCGACGCGGAGCGGGAACGGGCCGACCGGATCGCCAGGACGGCTCACCACTTCTCCCTCGACGGCGCGATGAGCCGGATCGAGGCCCGCGACGAACGCAGCTTTCAGGAAATCCACGGCTTCGAGCCGGAAGGGCCCTGACGACTTTCTGCCCGGGGGTCACGCCTGTCCCCCGTGCCTCGACCGCCCGGACTGTGATCGGAGCACCCCACCTGATCCGCGCGGAACTTGCCCCCGGCCAATCCCCAAGACGCGGCCGGGGGCCTTTTGAACACCACAGCGCGGGAATGACGGTAGCCATCCCGGCCCGCGCTTCGCCCCCGGCGTTTCCAGCAATCACCCACGCCGGGGGCAACCAATCCATCCCCCGCGCAATCCCGCGCACCACCCCCGAAGGAGACTACCGACGATGAAGACCCTGTTTATCACGACCGCCCTGGCGCTGTTCGCCGCTCCCGCTCTGGCCGAAACCAAGAGCCAGTGGGGCTGCGAATGGAAGCAGGCCGACAACGGCAACTACTGGTTCCGCGTCGATGGCGGCTGCCCGATCCACAAGGCCCTCGGTTACGCCTCGGCCAACGAGATGCGCGGCAAGGACGTTCCGTCCGTGACCGAGGACGACAGCGAAGAACCGTCCGATCCCGGTGACGACGAAGGTCCGGGCGATGAAGGCCCCGGCACCGATCCCGGCGACAACGGCGGCCCGGACAAGCCCGGCCAAGGCGGCGACAAGCGCGGCAAAGGCAAAGGCGGCAACTGATGCCTCATCGAAGCGCAGCCCTGCGGGGCTGCGTCACCATGGGACAACGGAGGAAGCCATGACTGACATTTCACTCGCCGCCCTCGGGCTGACCGAAGACACCCTCGCAGATCGCCTTGTCGAAAGGCTGGCGCAGCACATGCTTTCTTCCCTGCAATACGACGAGGACGGCGGGGAGTGGTATGGCGACAGCCGCTTCGCCAAGCGCCTCAGCGATCAGGTTGCAGCCCGGCTCAACAAGATCGTGGACGACCTTGGCGAGAAGCACATTCTACCCCGTGTCACCGAGATGGTCGAGAACCTGACCATCCAGCAGACCAACCAGTGGGGCGAAAAGCGCGGAGAGCCGGTCACCTTCATCGAATACCTGACGCAGCGCGCCGATCACTGGATGCGCGAGGAAGTCAGCTACGATGGGAAGACAAAGGCGCAAGAATCTTACAACTGGCGCAAGGCCGGGACGCGCGTCGAATACATGCTCGACAAGCACCTGCAATACTCGATTTCCCAAGCGATGACCGCCGCCCTCACTGAGGCGAACAAGACCATCGTCTCCGGCCTGAACGAGGCGGTGAAGATCAAGCTCGGGGAAATCGCTGTCCAGCTGAAAACCGAAGTCAAGAAGAGGTAGTCCGCCATGACCGCCGTTATCCACCTCCACGCCCGCCGCCCCGACAACCGCATGGCCCGCATGGCCGCGAACGCCCGGGGCATCCTGAACGAGCCGCACCGCCACCAGCCACAGACCGTGATCGAGGCCGGGCAGTTCTACCTGACCGACGTTCAGGAGTGGGAGCGCCAGCAGGCGCAGCGGAAGATCGAGGAAGCGCAGAAGCGGCAGGCTTCCGAGACCTGGCCCCCCGCCGTGCGGTGCCGTCGCTGGGCGATCATCGCCGAGGCCGCGGGCGTCGTCGCCTCCGCCAGCTTCGCCCTCGGCATGATGGCCTATGTGCTGATGGGGGTGTGAGGCTATGGCCAAGATCACCATCCTGCGGCCTGTCGAGATCGAAGCGAAATACCTCAAGGTCGAGGCCGAGGTCCGCTACTGGGAAGATGGCACCATCAACGGCCAGCCCGATGATGACAATGCGCCGACCATCCCCTGCCGCCGCGGCGATTGCTGGGCGCCCATTATCGAGATCGAAACGGGGAAAATCGAGGGGTGGCCCGGCGGCACCACGGCAAGCATCCACTACAAAGTCTGCGATGCTGGCGTCTACACCCTGCTGGATGCTGACCGGAACACCATCATCAGTCTGGATGGCTATGTGCCGGGGATCATGTGCCCCAATGGCGGCGGCTATGGCGATTACATCGTCATGGACATAGGCCCTGATGGAGTGATTGCAGACTGGCGCGCCAACCTGCGCGAGTTTGAGGAGCATTCCCGCGAGGTGCTGGAATGACATCTCTCGCCCTCGCCATCTTCTACATCCTGACGGACGCGGGCCCGGTGCCGGTGTTCCAGGTCGAGACCTACGACCTGTGCCTGCAGCTGCTGGAAATCAGCTTGGCTGACGCGCAATGCGCCGACATGTCGGAGCCGCTGTGATGTCCTGCGTCCTCTCCGCCATCGCCGTCATCATCGCCATCATCGCTGCGGTCGTCTGGATGACCGACATGCACATCAGCATTCATGGGAGGGAGAAATGACGCAGGCCGTGAATCTGCACGAGATCATCAACCACCCCGGTTTCGGCTGGGCAAAGAAGGTGCTCAAGAGCCAAGGGCTTTGGGACGAGTATGCAGGGCTGGAAGCGCGAGAATATCGGGTCTGGGTCGAATACTCGGTCATGCACGAGGGCAAAGAGACCGTCACCGTCATCGCCCGCTGCGATGAGGAGGCTGAAGAACTCGCCTGCAAGAAGATCGAAGACGACCACGATTACGACGTGGAATTCTCATCCGTTGAGGTGAAGAAATGACGCTCCGGGAACGCATCGCCGACTGGCTGACCCGCGGGGAGTATTCCGCGCACATTGAAGTCAACGACACTCTCATGTGCGGGATGGCCGAATATGGCAACGTCCTCCGCGCCATCTCCGCCGAGGCCAAGCGCGGCAAGAACCCCAACGCCACCGTCCGCCGCATGGGCAAGATGGCTGATGAGGCGTTGGGATGACCGCGCGCCAGATCATCGAGGCCCGTCTTGGACATTCGTTGCCGCCGACCCGCGATCTGCCGCCGGACTTGCGGCAGGCAATCAAGCTGCTGGCGATCCAGTTGATCAAGAGGGGCAAGCCGTGATCGTCCGCGCCCTCTCCGATCAGCACCGGGCCGAAGCCATGGCCTTCCCGCCCGGGCTGGACCGCGACTACCACGCCCGCGCCGCGTGGAAGCTGGACCAGATGGCCCGGGGCATCCCCGCGCAGGACTGGACCAAGGAGCCGCCGGAAGGGCTGGCGGCATACATCGAACGCATGGAGATTGCAGCGTGACCGACAACATGCGCCACTGGACCCGGTTCGAGAACATCGACCCCGAGTTCACCAAGCCGATCACGGGCAAAGCCTACAAGGGCACCAGCCCAAATCCGCAGTATGTCATCAGGTGTCTGACCGAGATATTCGGCCCGGTCGGCGAGGGCTTCGGCTGGGAGGTGCTGGCCGAGGGTTTCATGCCGCTAGGGGATGAGATTCTGCACTGGTGCAGGATCAACTTCTGGCACACCGACCGGGGCAATACCTACCAGTCCTATGGGCAAACCAAAGCCCTGATGAAGACCAAGAGCGGGCTGCTGTCGGACGAAGATGCCCCGAAGAAGAGCCTGACCGATGCGGTCATCAAGGCCGCTTCTCATCTCGGCATCGCGGCAAACATCTTCCTCGGCCGCTGGGACGATCAGAAATATGTCCAGGAGGTCGCCGCCGAATACCGGAAGGCCGAGCAACCGCCATTCGACCCGCAGTCCGCCCATGACCGCATCATGAAGCGCATCATGGCAGCGACGACCTATGACGCTCTGGCGGCGGTCTGGGGCGAAGAATCCGACACGGTGAAGCAGATCGGCCTGCAAGACCGGGATCTTGGGGCGGCGCTCTACAAAGCCCGCAACGACCGAAAGGCAGAGTTCAATCAATCGAAGGAGGCGGCGTGATGGCCGGATCGGTCAATAAAGTCATCATCATCGGCAATCTGGGCCGCGACCCGGAAGTGCGCACGTTCCAGAACGGCGGGAAGATCGTCAACCTCCGCATCGCTACCAGCGAGACGTGGCGCGACAAGCAGTCGGGCGAGCGGCGCGAAAAGACCGAGTGGCATGCCGTCAGCATCACCAACGAAGCGCTGGCGAAGATCGCCGAGCAATACCTGCGCAAGGGTAGCACGGTCTACATTGAGGGCCAGTTGGAAACCCGCAAATGGCAGGACCAATCTGGCGCTGACCGCTATTCTACCGAGGTTTGCGTCAAGCCGTTCCGCGGTGAGTTGACCCTGCTCGTCGGCAAGCCGGAAGGTCAGCGAGACGACCGCCAGCAGGACCAGCGGGCACCGGCAGGCCGCGCCGCGGATATGGACGATGAGGTGCCATTTTAATGCCGCTCACCGACCAGCGCATCCGCGACGACCTCCTGTCCATGCAACAGCGCACGGGCCGGCATGACGCCGCCGTCATCGACGCTGTGGCAGAGGGCTACCTGTCCGACGATGCGGACAACGATGCACGGGAGGCCATGCGCGCCCGCGTCCGGCAGGTGCATGTTGCCATGGTGATCGGGGTGGGGGCGTTCTGATGGACTACCGCGCCCGCATCATCGGCCCTGGCACCCTGCGCTTGCTGGCGAACAACCTGCCCGATTTCGAAGAAGGCGAGACCGTCTTTGTCAGCATCGAGCGCGGGCGGTCGATGAACAGCCACAAGCACCAGTTCGCATGGGTCAAGGATGCGTGGCAGAACCTGCCCGAAGCCGAGGCAATGCAACCCTATGCCGAGACGGCGGAGACGCTGCGGAAACACGCGCTGATCGCCTGCGGATATCATCAGGTCTACACGCTGGATTGCGGGGCCAACGTCACGGCGCACCGCGTCAAGGCTGCGATGGTATCCGCAGAGGCCGGGAAGCACGGCTATGCCATCGGGCGGGTGCGCGGCCCTGTGGTGACGATCTGGACGCCCGAGAGCCAGAGCGTTCGCGCCATGGGCAGCAAGCGGTTCCAGGAATCGAAAACGGCAATCATGGAATGGATCGCCGGGAAGCTGGGCGTCTCGCCCGAAGAACTCAGGAGAAATGCAGCATGACCGATGTGATGAGTGTGACCGCCGACGAACTGCGCCAGTTCATCGAGCGCGCCGAGCAACTGGCGGCCGAAAAGGCCGATGTGGCCGAACAGGAGAAAGAACTGTTCGCGGAGGCCAAGGGCCGCGGCTACGACACCAAGGTGATGCGCAAGGTCATCGCCCTTCGGAAGCGCCGGCCCGAAGAGATCGCCGAGGAAGAGGCGGTGCTGGAGATGTATCGCGCGGCTCTGGGGATGGCATGATCCACCCCGGCGACATGGGAGGGAAAGGCCCGCTCGGGCTGAAAGGCGCGAAGCCCCGGCGATCGGCCCGGTCCAGCGCCGCCCCTTTGCGGCAGGCAGCCAAGGGCCAGACCTGCACCCTGCGGCTGCCCTGCTGTGTCGGCGGCACTGAAACCGTTGTGCTGGCGCATCTGCGCTTCTTCGGTTGGGCCGGGATCGCGCAGAAGCCGTCCGACCTGCTGGCGGTGTTCGCCTGCCATGCCTGCCACGACGCCCTGGACCGGCGCAATGCCACGACCGCTGGCCTGTGGGGCTTCGAGGACGTGCTGCGGGCACTGGGTGAGACGCTGCTGCAGCAGGAGGCGCAGGGGATTATCGCTGTGGGGAGAACAAAGGAATGACCGCCCGCGCGCGCCATACCAGAGCCGAGCTTGTCCGCTTTATCAAGGCGGCCGACGAGACCGGGAAGGTGCTGGTCCAGACCCCCATGGGGATTGCATTTGTCGATCCGGCGATGTTGCCGCAACATGCCCCCGCCGAAACGGGGGTGAACACATGCGACAAGGCGTTCGGGGTGCAGTCGTGAAACTCTCCAACATCAAGACGGTCAGGGACAGATACGGTAACGCCCGCCGCTACCTTCAGGTGAAGGGGCACAAGCTGGTGCCGCTGCCCGACCTGCCGCTTGATGACCCGGACTTCATTGCCGCGTGGGCAGAGGCCAAGCGCAAGCTGACCGGCAGGACTGCCGCGCCGCTGGCCGGAACCATCGCGCAGCTATGCGATGCCTACATGCGCAGCCCGGATTTCCGCACGAAATCGACCGGCTATCAGGCGATCCTGCGGCGGCATATTCTGGTCATCGACGCCATGGCCGGAACATCGGTCGCCCGGCATTTGCAGCCGAAGCACCTCAAGGCCGACATTGCCAGGCTGGCTCCGGCAGACGGGCAGTCGAGGTTCAAGACGTGGCGGGCGCTGGCAAAGTTCGGGCTGGACGTGGGCTACCTCACCGAAGACCCCACCGCCGGGCTGACCAAGCCCAAGCTGCCAAAGTCTGATGGTCATCCGACATGGACCGCCGCCGAGGTGGAAGCTTTCCGCACCCGCTGGAAGATCGGCACGGTTCAGCGGGCGATTTTCGAGCTGATCCATTGGACCGGCGCGCGGATCAGCGATGCCGTGATGATCGGCCCGGGCATGATCGGCAAGGATGGCGTTCTGGCCTTCCGGCAGACCAAGACCGGCGGCATGGCCTATGTGCCGTGGACCTGCCCGCTTCCCGGCTTTGCCGCAGGGATGGAGGCCGACCGGAAGGCACTGCATGAGGCGCTGGCATCCTGCGCCGGACATATGACCTTCCTTGCCACGCGGCAGGGCAGGACGCGCTCAGCCAAGGCGATTGGTGGCGACGTGTCGAAAGCGGCCCGGCTGGCGGGCGTGTCGAAATCCGCTCACGGGCTGCGGAAAACGCGGTCTGTCGCGCTGGCGGAAGGGGGCGCGACGGCGCACCAGATCGGCGCCTGGACGGGCCATGAGAGCCTGTCGGAAGTGCAGCATTACACGCTGGCGATGGAGCGGCGGAAGGCCGTCACAGGGGCAGCGTTGGAAAACAACCTGTCCCCGTTGGAAAACAGGAGGGAAAAGGCATGACAATTCAACACGTTGCCGAAATGGTGGCGATCCCGGGAGGACAACCCGGATCGTTGAAATCGCGGGGGAAATCCCGCTTCGCTGGAAAACATCTGCCCGTTGTGAATCAATGGGTTAGCCGGGCCGTTGGAAAACACCCCACCGCCTCCCTGGTGCAGCCATGAGCGGGGTGGATGTCTGCCCCGACTGCCGCGACACCGGCATCATCAGCCGCCCCTACATCGCTGGCGTGGGGAACTCTGTTTCCCCGTGCGATTGCCAGAGGGGCAAGGATTTCATGGCCGAATGGGATCGGCAGAGCGCCGCCCTGCGCGCCCGGCAGATGAATGCGGAACTGCCCGAGGCAACCCGCGACATGCTCAAGCTGAAAGGGATGATCTGATGACCCGCGCAGAAATCCGCATTGCCGCCGCGAAGAAGCGGGCCACAGCGGCCGAAGCGAAGTGGTCGGATGCTCTGGCGGCCAAGCGTGAGGCAATATGGAGGATCGAGGCGGCCCATAACCAGCGCATTTGGCCGCTACGTCGCAAGATGGATGAGGCTTACATGGCCGTGGCTGTGGCGGAGCTTGCCGCCATGGGCATCAACCCAATGAAGACAATCATCCTCTGNNGGTCCCGGTCGGGAAAACGGGCGCGATCCTCAAGAACCGTAACGACCAAAGCAGCCCGCACAGATGGGATAAGATAACTATCACAGACCAGGAGGCGAGGGGATGACCCGCGACACCGACCTGATCAGCCGGGCGCTGGTGAAGCACAATCGAGACCTGCTTCTGGACCAATCGCGAAAGGCCATGCCGTGCAGCGGAGAAGATGAAGTGCTGGATCACGGTGCGCGCATGTATCGCGCGGGCATCAAAGACCTCGCCCGACGCCTGATGATGGCCCCCTCCGCATCGCAGCCCGAGGCGGAGCCGGTGGCAAGACGGGACGAAGCCCGTGACGCTTACTACCGCGCCAACCTTCATAAAGGGCCAGGTGGCGGCTTGTGGCTCAACTCCACCTATATTTCGGCGTTCAACGCCGGATGGGATGCCCGGGCCAAATCCCCCACCCGCGTGCCGGCAGCACAAGAACCGGAGCCGGTGGCGCAAGCGTCATCGGCGGTTGAAAATCTGATTGCCCTGATCGGGCAATATGGCCTGTTCATGGGTGAGGCGTGGCGCGTCGGCGAGGGTGCCGAGATCATGGACGCATACCAAGCGGCCTACGAAGAGTTCACCACCCCCGCGCCGGTAGTGCCTGCGGAGGAGCTGGATGCGCTGGTGACCCGGCTTCTAGACGGCCCAAGCCGAATCTATCGGGACATAGATGCAGACAAGGCAGCGGCCCGCGCCATCACCGCCCTCCGCTCCGCCCCGCCTGTGGGGGCGCGGGTGATCGCCGAGAAGGCATATCTGGCTGGCTTCAACGCTGCCGGGGAGGGTTACAACGGCGAGTGGCCTTTCCACGATAAGGGGATCAGCCCCGACACCGACGAAGGCTGGCTCATCGGTCGTGATATGGCCCTCGCCGCCCTTCTGCCCGCAGGGGAGGGGGAGTGATGGCACATCTTTGGGAAGTTAAACACCCCTATTACATGAATCAGGGGAACTACTATCAGGCCGGATGCCATACGACCTACCCCAACATCGACGCGTTCCTGTCGGATTGGGATGAGGCTGACATCGACTACAATTGGATCGTGCGATGGGATTGGAATGAAGGCCCCGGTGACGAGGACTGGGTGCGCCCGGCTGACCGGCCAGATACCTATGTCGATGGCGTCCTGAGCGTCCAGTTCATCGGTCAGAGGAAGTCGAAACTATGGTCTTGCGAGGTATCGGTGTGTCGCTTCGATGAGCCGCGAGTTCGGGAGTTCCTGAACAAGTATGCCACATACATGGCTCAGATGTGGGCGCCTTTCGACCTCGCCCGCCCCACCACAGGAGACACCGATGACCACACCTGACACCGACACGCTGGCGGGGCTGCTGGACTATGACGCCGGACTGCTGAACGATTTCGGCGGCGGCGATGTAGGGTGGTGGCAGGATTATCTGCGCGCCGAGATAGGTCGGGCTAACGAGTTCTGGCGGGAACAGGTTGAAAATGCCGCCCTCCGCGCGCAGCAACCCGCCGCGCCTGTCAGCGGGGTGACGGTCAAGCCGCTGGTGTGGGAGGACCAGCCGTGCGGCTCGTACTGTTGGGTTCAGGGCCTGCACTACTACACCGAGGGAGACGACGAAGATCGTGACTGGTATGTCTCCTGCATGATCTACGACGAAGATGTATGGCAAGGAGAAAATCAAGCCACGCGAGACGCGTGCAAAGCTCTCGCCCAAGCCGACTATGAAGCCCGCATCCTCTCCGCTCTGGAGGGGAAGTGATGGCAGAGAATTGGCGTGGGACGCCAGATATGCACCCTGCGACCTTCATCCAAGAGGAAATGGACGCGCTAAACTGGACCAGAGATCGGATGTCCGCGGCCATGGCTATGCATAGCGACAGGGACGCTAGCTTTTGCCGGCTGAAGCTGGATTTATATCTCGATGTCGGGCCATCAGACGCCCGCCTTCGGCTCGGTGATACGGGCCGGGAAATATCGCTGGCGCTCGGGCTAAGCGAAGGCTTCTTCAACCGCCTTGAGGCGGCTTGGCTTTCCGATCTGGAGGGGAAGTGATGGATGACATGGACCGCAACGCCCTGGCCGCGCTGATCGAGGCGGTGGAGGGCGGCACATGGGTGCAAGATGCTGCATTGGCTGCATTCCCAATCATTGATTATGATAATTCAGAAAGTGAGCCGGGAGTTCTGGTGCAGCGTGCACACCGAGGCTCCCTCGACGCCGCCAAGGCGCTGCACGAGGCGCTGTTGCCGGGGTGGTCCTGCGCTATGAACACGAACGGATCAGCACAGGTCATCGGCCCATTGGGGGAGAGGTTCCATGGCGAGAGTGAGAACAACCCCGCCCGCGCATGGCTCCTAGCGATCCTGCGCGATCTCGCAGCGGAGGGCGGGGAATGATCATCCTCCGGGTGCCTCGCTGGGGTTTCGACTACATGCGCCCGGGCGGCTATTGGGGCTGGCGGCACAGCGTAACCATCGGCCCTTGGCTGATCTTCTGGGGCCGGATGACCGACAAGGAACTTGATGAATGGGAGGGCGGGGAATGACCGGGCCGGAGAGGATATGGATCGAGGGCGAGGAAGGCTGCCCGTATTTCTATGACGAAAGCGAGCTAGCGGACGCAAGCGGGCCGCTTGTCGGCTACATCCGCGCGGACATCCACGACGAGGTGGTGAAGGCGCTGCGGGAGGCGGTTGACGGTCTGGAAGCCTATGTGAGGGACGAATACGACTTCCCCTATGTCGACGCCGCGATGCGGGGGATCATCGACCGCGCCCGCGCCGCGCTAGAGAAGATGAAATGACCGGAGTGCGCGTGACTGGCAATCTCGGAGGATCGCATCCCGCCGATGGCATGACCGCCGAAGTCGATCTTGGTGATGGGGCGACCGCCACCATCATCAACCCGAAATCGTTCGAGGACGGCGGGCCGGAATGGGTGATGCGATATGGCAACCCTCTGGCGATCCGCTATGTCGTGGCATCCCTACTGGAAAGCTACGACTACCTCCTGTCGGGAGAAATCACCATGAAGGAAGCAACCCAACGGATACGCACGATGCGGGCAGCCCGCGCCGCGCTGGCACGGACGGGGGAAGGGTGATCAGCCGATATCGCCGTTGATCTGCACCACGATGAAATCGTTGTTCGGAAACGTCTCGACCGTGCCGTCGGTATAGGTCACCTCGAACTCGGCCTCGAACCGCCCCGCGGCTGCCGTGTCTGCCGGGTCCCAGTCATACCGCACCACGCCCTCGGAGGGAACGCCCTCGATGCTGGCGGCCGCACGATCCACCACGACAGCCCCGCCGCCGCGCGGACGCATGTTGAACACCACCGAGGCCCCCGCGAGGTTCACCGCAGGATCGAGCCGGTAGAGCAGCGCAGGGCTGGTGTCGCCAGATTTCAGGTGGAAGGTCGCGATCATGTCAGCCTCTCTCGATGGTGCCGCCGGTAATGCCGTCCGAGACGAGCGCCCCGGGCGCGCGGATGGTGAGCAGCCCGCCGCTCGCGCTGTCGCCCGGCTGAGCGGTGCGCCGCTGGCTGGATCCCGGATGCACGACAGTGAGGGCCGGGATCGTCAGCCCGTAGCTGACAAGCGGCAGGTCGATGATGCGGTGCCGCAGAAGCGCAAGAGCGGGGATGGTGACGGCGTATTCGACCACCGGCAAGCTGAACACCCGCCCCCGCACCAGATCCATCGCCGGGATCGTCAGACCATATTCCACCAGCGGCAGGTCAATGACCCGCCCCCGGACGATCTGCGGCGCGGGAATGGTCAGGCCGTATTCCACCACGGGCAGGTCGAAGACCTGATGCCGGATCAGGGACGGAGCGGGGATCGTCAGCGCATAGGAGACGAGCGGCAGATCGAAGGTCCGCCCGTGGATGATGCCCGCCGCGGGGATCGAGACGCCGTATTCCACGACCGGCAGGCTGAACACCCGGTGACGCAGGAAGGACGGCGCCGGAATGGTCAGGCCGTAGCTGACCGCAGGCAGGTCGAACACCCGCCCCCTGGTGATGCTCGGCGCCGGGATCGTCAGGCCGTAGGAGACCACCGGCAGATCAAACACGCGATGCCGCAGCAGGGTCAGCGCGGGCAGCGTCAGGTCATACTCGACCACCGGCAGGTCATAGACCACCGGCTCCGGCGCACCGTCTGGCACGAACAGAATGACCGTGCCCGAGCCTCCATGACCACCGCGACCATTGCACCCACCGCCGCCACCGCCGCCACGCCNNCGGTGATGCTGCTGGTCAGCCCCGCGCCGCCGTTGCCGCCCCGGTTCGACTGCCCCGCCTCGCCCGCTGCACTCGCACCGCCGCCGCCGCCAGCGTAGTCAGCGGAGAACGACCCCGTGCCGCCGTTGTTGCCCTGCCCCGGAATGCCGGTGCCGCCCGAGCCGTAAGGCCCGCCACCGCCGCCCGAGCCGCCGCTGCCAACGGATTCATTGTAGTTGTAACCCCCGCCGCCGCCGCCAGTGACCGAGGCGGGCGCGTTGGTGCCGGTGATGCTGGACGTGCCGCCCTGCGCGCCAAGCGCATTAACGACGCCTGTTCCCCCCGCACCAACCGCGATGGTGTATGTTCCTGCCGCTGCCGCGAAATAGTCGGACGACGTGCCGCCCCGAACACCACCCCCGCCAGCCCCGCCGCCGCCGCCGTCATGCGACCCGCCTGCACCGCCGCCGCCAGCCAGCAGATACCACAC
>JRYL01000164.1_pt1 | contig 28761 bp, 41 predicted proteins | sample 235391 | NCBI WGS metagenome assembly JRYL01 (sample SAMN03074223, study PRJNA261481) | activated sludge metagenome | biome: Wastewater Treatment Plant; feature: Wastewater; material: Activated sludge; isolation source: activated biomass of a wastewater treatment plant treating wastewater from... ...
GCCACGCTTCGGGAAAATTCATACGCTATAAGTTATAACGAAATATCACATAAATTAAATGACTTTTCAATTTTGAGATATTACTATAAAAACGAAATAGTAATTTCTCAAAATCAAAAAATAAAAAAATATAGTAATGGATAAATTCAAACACTACTATCTGTTAGCACAGGCAATGCTAAATGATGATATAATATTAAAATTCTCTGTTATAGTTGAATTATCTGTAACAGATGAAGAACTAAAAAACATAGATAAAAAATTTGCATTGAAAGATGGATGCCTTGAAATGCAAAAAGACCAAAAACATTTTAAAATTAAATTAATACAATCATGGAAAAATACAGCGAATTAAAAGAACTTCTAAAGAATGAAAAAGGAGCAGAACGCTTTATAGCGTATTGCCAAAGAAGTGAATTAGAAAAGAAAAACGGTCAATCCAAAAATCCGTTCTTTCAAAACTTAAGTGCTAAAAAACTTAGCGACCTTTTTTTTAGGGTTTCAAATGAGGGTTTGGAATTTGACGGAAATCACATAACCCTGCAATCAACAGGAATAAATTATGATTACATAGCATATAAAAACAAAATGCTAAACGTTTATCCCGAAAGTATAATTGATTTACAGTTAGTGTACAAAGATGATGAATTTACCCTTTCAAAAAATAGCGGTAAGGTTGTTTACAACCATGAAATAAATAACCCTTTTTCACGCAATGAAAAAGATATAATAGGCGGTTATTGTTTCATTAAAAACAAACGAGGGGAATTTATAACCACGCTTACGATTGAAGATATAAAAAAACATAAAGCGGTAGCAAGAACTTCCTACATCTGGAATGCGTGGTTTAGCGAAATGTGCCTTAAAACGGTAATTAAAAAAGCCGTAAAATTTCACTTTGACGATGTTTATCAAGGTTTGAATGAAGAAGATAATTTGCAATATGATTTAGAAAAAACGCCTATTGATTTTGAAACTCAAATTAAAGAAGCTAAATCAATAGAAGATTTACAGTTTTTACACTCAAAAATGAACGAAACGGAGCAATCCAAATATTTAACTAAACTAAATAAAAGAAAAAATGAAATTCAATAATTACATATTCCGCAGTCATTCGGTGGGTAAAATAATTAATGTACCGAAATGTTTAACTGAACGACAAAAAGAAACATTAAACGCCTATCGTGAAAGAGTTAAAGGGAATGGAAAACCTTTAACAGAAAAACAAATGACTGATTGGCATTCGCTTGAAAATAAGCTAAATCAAAGTACAAATTACAAGCTAAACAATACTGCTGAAAAATACCTAATAGATCTTGTTTTTGAAGCAAAAACAGGCAGAAAATCTAAACTTGAAACCAAATATTTTGATAAAGGATTAGCTAAAGAAAAAGAAAGCCGAGATTTATTAAGCCAAGTTTTAAACGTTTTTTTAACGCAAGATGAAGAACGCAAACAAAACGAATGGGTAACAGGAAAGCGAGATATAAAAAGTGATAATATCATAATTGACATAAAAACATCATGGAGCTTTGAAAGTTTTAACAAACACTTATTAGAAAATGCTAATGAAAATTATTTAAGGCAATTAGATTGCTATATGGATTTATGGGGTATAAAAGATAGCCTACTTTGTCACGTGTTGGTTGACACCCCTATTAATCTTATAGAAGATGAAATAAAGCGTTTAGATTGGAAATATAATATCATGGATATTGACGGAAATATACGTGATGAGCATATAACCAACGTAGTTGAAATAATTCAAAATCACATTTTCACGAGAGCCGGACTTGAAAAATTTTGCGAAGCATCAATAAACGTTCAAATAGAATGGTTTGACAATTTTATTGAAATTCCAAAACACGAAAGAATACACATGATTTCACACCAATTTGAAAAAGAACGAATTGAACAGCGAAATGAGTGTATAAAAATAGCACGTGAATTTATGAATAATGTTAAACCTTTAAATAATATAATTTATGACAAGCAAATCTAAACAAGCCTTTTTAGAGCTTTACCAAAGTGGCAAATTAAATAGTGATAGATTACGCATTTATCATTTAATTAAAATTCAACCGCAGACATTAAGAAGTTTGCAGTTGAAATTAAATAAGCCGCGTGATAGTTTTAGCTCACGTCTTAGCGAATTAGCAGACATGGGTTTAATTAAAGAATTTGGAAGTGTAGGAGCTTATACGAAATATAGAGCCGTAGAATGTCCTCACGTTCAAGAAATTTTAGCCAAAATACACCCAACTCAAAAGCCTGTAAAGTTATTACAGAATTTAATATCAATTTTCACAGATGAAAATGATGTAGTAATAGACCCGTGTGCAGGAAGTGGCAGTACATTATTAGCATCTGTCCAATTAAATAGAAAGGCTTATGGGTTTGAGATAAAAAAAGACTTTTATAAAAAAGCAAATGAACAGGTTTTAAAATTTATTGAAAAGAAATTATTTGTATAAATGGCAAGACCAACTAAACAAGGATTAGATTACTTTCCTTTTGATGTAGATTTTTTTTCTGACGAGAAAATAGAAGCTATATCCGGAGAGTTTGGAATAAAAGGAGAAATAGTAACGATAAAACTCCTCACTACGGTGTACAGAAATGGATACTTTATTGAGTGGTCTGATTTGTTAAAAATGAAACTCCTAAAAAATCTAAACGGCATTAGTAAAGAATTGTTGGAGCAAATAGTATCACGCTTAGTTAAGTGGGGGTTCTTTGATGAACACCTTTTTAACTCGGATAAAATACTTACCAGTTCCGGTATTCAAAAAAGGTATTTTGAAGCAACGAAAAGGCGTAAAGATGTATTAATTAATACAAAATGGCTTTTGAAAGGGATTAATGTAAACATTAACCAACAAGCAAAAGTAGTTAATGTAAACATTAATACACAAAGTAAAGTAAAGGAAAGGAAAGTAAAAGAAAAGAAAGTAGATGATTACACAAAAATCAACATCAACGACTTTTCAAAACTTTTCAAACAAGACCAAATTCATTACGAGCAGTTGCAGATGAATTACAAAGGATTAAATGTAGATGCCTGTTTAGAAGATTTCCTAACAGACAGGCAAAAGCAAGGTAGGTTAATAGATACCTACGAAAGCATACGAGGTCATTTGTTTAATTGGGTAAAGTTGAAAGTAGGGTAATTATAAAAATTAAAACAAAATTTTAAATGAAAGCGACAAAAGTAATTTACAGTAGATTGATTTCAAAAGGCAATTATGAGAATGCCAAAATTGAAATAGAATTGGAAGTTGAAGAAGGAGAACGAGCTTCCGATGTATTTTTAAAAGCCAAAGAATTTGTAGAAAATAGAATAGCCGTTGAAAAGCTATCCGACTACAAAGTAGAAAGTGCTAAAAGAGTAATGGAAGATAAAAGGAATCACACTTTGGCTCAAATTGAGGAAGCCGAAGAAGTTTTAAAAAGCTATAATGCACAGGACGAATTACCTTTTTAGGTGTTCGTTCCGTGCTTGCCTATAACGGTTTGTATATGAAATCGGGGCGAATAGGAAGCAGAACCTATCAAACCGATACTAACTTAATTAAAAGCTGCAAGGGTTCAAATAAGCCACACAACAAGCCCTGTTTTATATACTTTGTTGTGTGCAGTTATTTATGAAAGCTATATTTTTTAATTACCAAACTGAAGACGAAAACAGAGAAAATATATTTGAAAGTGAAATTGAAATTATACCACAAATAGGCGTTGAAGTTGCGTTTCCATTTGATGGCAGTATCCATTATGCAAAAGTAGTTTGTGTTTGCCATTGTTTTAATCTCAATTCTGAATTTACTCACATAGATATAGAATTAGATACGTTTTAATTGCACCACAACTATTGTATAAACGCAACTTTAGCACCATGTTAAATAACTTAAAATCAATATCTTATAATGCAGTTTTGCGAAAAGAACCCATATAAAAAATATAGTGAAAAATATAGGTCAAAAAAAATAAATTCAAAAATAGTTTTTGACTTATGTACTAAATTTTTAAGCTAAATGATAGAAATACACAACGAAATATGTAAAAGAACATCTATTGTCAATAGCAAAGTTGTTAAAGAATTTTTACAAAAAAAGGGTTATACTTTAAAAACCCGAAAGCGTGAAGTTTTTAACTATAAATGTGTTTTCAGTAAAATATTGAGAGATAGAGGAAAAACATTAATTGATATTTCCAAAACCGTTGATTTTTGCGACCATTCAACAACAATACACAGGTTGAACATGTATGATATTTTAACCAAAAACAGAGATGAACAATTTTTAAAAAATAAAAGAGAAGTTGAAAATTATATAATATTAAATTAATTAAACAAATGAAAAACTTAATAGCTATAGATTTAGAACAGTCTATATTAGGGGCTATTCTACTTGAAAAAGATGCTTTTATAAAAGTAAACTCTTTTTTAAGTTCAAAACATTTTAGCGACATAAAGCATCAAGCAATATATGACGTAATGGAAGATTTACACTTCAATCACGCACCCATTGACATATTGACAGTCGCTAATAAAGTTCAAAATATTGAACCTTATTTTGTAGCATCATTAACAAATAAAGTTTCTTCAAGTGCCAATATTGAATTTCATGCACGCATTATAGTTCAATTTTGGACTAAAAGAGAAATAATAAACATTTCCAAAAAATATGAAAGTGAAGCACTTGATGAAAGTTCCGATGTCTTTGAACTGCAAGAAAATTTTTTCAAAGACTTTGAAAACTTAGGATTAGTAAGCAAAAAGGCTGAAACAGCAGGAGAAGTTTTAACTTCTGTTTTGCAAGAAAGAAAAGAAAAAAAAGGTCAAGGCTTAATGACCGAATTTAAAGATTTAGATAATATAACTTATGGTTTTAAGCCGTCCGATTTAATTATTTTGGCGGCACGTCCCGGCATGGGAAAAACAGCTTTAGTTTTACAAATAGCTTTAAATGTTGCAAAACGTGATGAAGCAGTGCTTTTCTTTTCGCTTGAAATGTCCGCAGAGCAATTAGTGAGAAGATTAGAAAGTCAAATAACAGGCTTCAACAACAGGAAAATTGAAACCAACAATCTACATCAAAATGAAGTAGATGTTTTGAGTAACGCACAAAAGCAAATAAGAAAGTTAAATCTACACATTGACGATAGACCAGCTAATACGATTAATCAAATGAAAATAAAAGCACAACAAGTAAAGCATAGGTTCGGTTTAGAATTGATAATTGTTGATTATTTACAATTAGCAACGGATAAAAATTCAAACAACAGAGAGCAAGAAGTATCTGCCTTATCTCGTGGGTGTAAATTGCTTGCAAAAACTTTAAATGTGCCTGTTATTGCACTTTCTCAACTTTCACGAAAATGTGAAGATAGAAAAGATAAAAGACCTATGTTGTCTGATTTGCGAGATAGCGGAGCTATTGAACAAGATGCAGACATAGTAATGTTTTTATATCGTGATAGTTATTATCAAGCTAAAGAAGTTGAACATGAAAGGAATAAATATTTTTCAAATATTGAAACTACAATTCACGATAAAACAGAATTAAATATTGCCAAGCATAGAAATGGAGAATTAAAAGTGATTGAATTAGATTTTGAGGGAAAATCAATATCGTTTAAAGATAAAATTTCAGAACCTTTTTAATCGGTAAAATCGGAAAAAATCGGAAAATATTATGTATCTTTAAGGCAAATAAAATGGAAAATAAATTCAAAAATTTATCTTCAAAAGTTTGCAGATATGAAATATCTTCGTATATTTGTAGTGTAATAATTAATCAATAACAATTTAAAACACAAAATTATGTTAGTAGCTAAAATCACAAACGAGGAAAAATTCAACCAAGTATCAGACGTAGATTTTTCAGGAGCAAGCAAATCAATTTGGAGAGGTTCTTTTGACGGACACGTTTACATTCAACTTGCAAGCGGTGAAGAAATTGAAAGCGATGGACAACACGGAGTAAATGATTGGGAAGAAGAATTTGGTTTTGTTGTAATCGAAAACGAAGCTGAGTAATGAAAGAAGATTTAGGAAAGCAAATAGAAACCCTGAGAAAAGAACTTGGGGTTTCTACATATGATTTGGAGCAGAAAGGGATACATCCTTCTTTGCCTGCAACCATTGAAAAAGGACAAAAAGGTTATTCTATTGATAGTTTGATTAAATACTTAAACGCAATTGATGAAGATATTTTTTTGAGTGTTGGCAAAAAAGAAAAGAAAAAGACTTAGATGCACAGGCTATCGGATTGGCACTTCGGTAGCACTTGCACACAACGTGCCGGGTATAAGAGCCGTTTTTTCAATGGCTTTTATACCTTGTTATGTGGCGTTTTCAATCGGATGTTTAATTAAAAATTAGAATATTATGGATGCAAAAGATTTGAGATATATAGTGTTTTTGTTAGATACGGATTCTGCTTCGTTCCTCTCTTCTGGAGCTATAGATAAGCACGATGGTGAGATATTTTCTTCGTTGGATGATGCTAAAGAATATGCGGTGGATGCTATTCAAGATAAACTTTGCAATAGATTTGTTATTGGTAGATTTCTAATTGATTGTAATTCCAATACAATGGGAATAACGGCTATCGAAACATTTGGGTTTAGAAATGACCGAAAAAATATCAACCAACTGGATTTATTTTCAAATGCCACATAACGAATGGGGCTATGCGCCTGTTTTGCCCCACTCGAAACTATCAAATTACAACGGACTTTCATGGGCAAAATGGCGTATGAGCCCGTGTTACCGCCCGTTTTTGTTCTTTACCTAAAAATAAATAGAAATATTTTGAAAATAATTACAAAAATATTTGGTAAATAGAAAAATGCGTTGTATATTTACATCATAATCAATAACAATAAAATTTACGACAATGAAAACTCAAGAATTTAAATCAGACAATCAGTTAACAATCGAATTGTTAGACAGAAATGATGTGAAAGAAATCAAAAACAACTTGACTTCTATTTATTCAAAATCAGATTACACAATCAAAGGTAGCCACTCTGGAACTTTAACAGACATTCACAATATTGGTGATACTTTGTTGGAATTGGTTGAAGCAAACGCAAATGATTTTACTAAAGACATTGCAGAAAAATGCCATAAAAACGAATGGAACTTATCTGAAAAACAAGCTTGGTGTGTTGCATACCAAATTCATAACAATATTGAAGCTTATAAAATTGCGATGAAAGAATACAATGAAAAAGCAATTGAAATTTGTAAAGAAGACGAAGAATAAAATGAAAAGACAAAATTGTATAGTAGTAATTGCCCCGACTTTAGAAGTATGGGGCAATTTCAAAAAATTGTGTGAGGCGAAAGGCTTTGATGTTTTGCCGTATCATTCACTAAAATCGAAACCTTTTCCGATTATTCACAACGACTGGATTATTCACAAAGTACCGTTTCTTTAAATGGGCGGTAACGTTTTCCGCTATGAGTAGTGGCGGATTTTGAACTACTCACTTTTAATTTAGCAAAAATGACAATAGAAAGCACAAATGTTCAATTACCACTTCAACCGCCATTACTTATAGTGGATGTTAGCGGTAGTACTTCTTGGGATGAATGGTTATCTGAAACGGAAACCAAACTAAAAGAATTAGGATACAGAAGATACGTCCAAAATCATAAAAACGAAGATTTCTGTTATTGGAAAACTTTTAAAAATGGTGAAGATAAAATTTACCAGATAGGTATATTATTTTATGATTTTAGAAAGTATGCAGACCGTGACCCATACGCAAACAGAATAGGAATAATGTATGAGTGTATGGTTTTAGGTGAAGATAGAATTGATATGTGTGTTAGCAAAAATATTGGTTTGGTAGAGTTTGAAAATATGGCACAAACTTTCTACAGAGCAATGTCGCAGTATTACCGCTAACAACTGTATAAACGTAATAATGCCAAACAATAATGCAAACAATATCAATAACATATACTTTGAAATGGCGATTTATTAACTACCCACATATACAAATAACAACTTGTAGAAAAGTAATTAATGTAAAAACTGGGAGAATTAAAAAACAATGTTTAAATGGTGGTTCTTTAGGATATTGGATTAATGGTAAATTCACTGTTAAGTCAAAATTGAATGAAAATTTAGAAAAAATAAAAGAAGAATGTCCATTTTAAAAATAGGAGTAAAATTTAAAATAAAAGGTCGTGAATTTACCTATGAAATCATAAACATGATAAAAGAAAAGAACGGAGTTAAATTAATATGTAAAGCAACAGCGAATATTGGTAAAGGAAAAATTGAAGAAGAAAATCATAATTTTAAAATAGTTGAATATAAATTGAAAGATATAGCGAGGTCTTTGGATATAACAGAAAATATAAAAATAATATAAATACAAATCCCATAACATTAACGATAATTAAAAGATAAATTATGAATAAACACGAAAACGGCAATGAACTACACCCTGTGATATGCTCAGGCTATTCAACTGCTCATAGATTAGAGATTATACGTAAATTTAGAGAAATTAAAGACCCGTATACAAGATTTAGATTTATATCTCAATGTTCGGGTGTAGAATTAATTATTAAAAATAAAAGATATTGGTTTGAGTTTTTTGGAAAGCAAATAACACTAACAGATATTTACATACCTAACTCATCGTTTGCGCTGCTGCTTCATTCAGCTTGCACATAACTTTAACGTATATGGAAAGTAATTAAACAAAATGACACAAAAACAGTTATTTTTAAAAATATGGGAAACACGCCCGCATATTTCAGAGATAAGCGGAAAGCCATTATTACCATATGGACATTATCAATGGCATTGGCAGTTTGCTCATATTTTAAATAAAGGCAGATACCCACGATATAAATTCAAAGAGGAAAATATAATGCTCATGTTACCAAGCGAACATGAAAAGCAAGAACAATTTAAAAAATTTCAAGACAAGAAATTAGAATTAAAATCAAAGTATTATGAAACAAGCTGTTAAAATGAAAATAGAAGATATAATTTACGACACTACAAGAGAGGTTTTGAATGTAGAAGATAAGTTGAGAATTGCGACTGTTTTTTTGTTTTGTGATTTATTAGGAAGCGAGAAATTAAGTCAGCTACTTTATTCTAAAAATCACAGTTCTTTTATTGAAGATTTGAATAACGAGTATTTGGATTATGATGTAGATTTTACAATAAATTTCGCCAATAAAAATATACAAAACGCATTTTACAGTACACTTGAAAAGGTAAAAGAGAAATGGGATGCTGACGGATTTTTAAAAGCAATATCGGAAGGAGATGAGTTTGCCCTCGTTATTTGTGAGATTGAAAACTATGATTTTAGCTTAAAGAATTTTAAAAAGACGGCAAAGAAAGTCGCCACTCAACTAACGCTATTTAATTAAAATTATGAAAAAGTATAAACTAATAACAACTTATAAAAATGTTTTAGGAACAGAAACAAGTGTATTTTATTTTAGATATAAATTGTGTGCTAAATTATACGGAGAAATAAACAAATTTTTATTCTTTTCGGATTATTATATAATTGATTTAACCATATAACAGTTCACGGCTATGTGCTGTGCGACAATTAAATACGAAAATTTGAATTTATAAACGAAAGTAGTTTTAATGATTTTTTTTGAGCGTTGGCAAAAAATTATTAAAACAGCAAATGAAAACGAAACTTGATATTAAGACGACACCAAGCATAGTGAAATATTTCCGACAAATCGGTAAAATCGGAAAAAAGTATTATCTTTGAAGAGTAATAATCCATATTATTTAGTTTGGTTTAAAGACCTGCCAAATATCTTTATAATGTCGGCAGGTCTTTATTTCGGATTATGATGTAATTGGTAACATATCTATATTTATAATAGATGTTCTTGGTTCAAATCCAAGTAATCCGGCAAAGAAAAAAAATATGTTTAAGTCTTTAAAAAAATATTTCAACAAGAACAAAGAAGTAAAAGGAATAAAAGCTGTTTGCGTGAATAATCTTTTTAAACCAAAAGAAATACCAAACAATTTATGGCTTGAATTAAACAAAGAATATACAATAACTGATGCGTACATCAACCACAACAATGAACTGATTGCAGTTATTGATGAAATAGATTTAGAAAATGCCAATATAACAAAACACGGCTTTAAATATCGTGGATACAACTCTATGCGATTTAGAATAAATTCAGATGATTTTGAGAAATTTATTCAAATGATAACCACACCTACCAAAATATCAAACAAAACCTTAAAGGAACTTCAAATAGAATTAGACCGAGCTGTTAAGATTGAAGATTATGAGGAAGCTGGAAGATTAAGAGATGAAATAAATAAAATAAACTAAATATATGGAAGATTTATTCAAATTTGACAAAAGCACATTAACTTCAACAAAAGAAAAAGGCAAAGCAAAAGCCATAAAAAAAGAGCGTGCTAAAAAATTACGTCAAACAAAACGTGATGAAAATTTTGAAACAATAATTAATGAGTGTGGTGGATTTCCAAATTCAAATGAATACGTTGCAATAAAAACAAACGGAACATCTGATTGTGGTTCTATTTTTTCAACGATAATAAAAAAGTTTGGGAAAATAGATGAAATGTTTTTAGCCACATGGACAATTTCAAAACAAAACATCAATAGAATAAAAGAAGCTATTGAATTAAAAGAACTTGATAATTTAACAATGGTTTTTTCTTCAACACTAAAACAGGCAAACCCTGCTTTATATTCTAATTTAATGTTAAACTTAAAAGAGTTTGAAAATATAAAACTCAAAGAAATAAATTCACACGCAAAAACATTCAGTGTTAAATGCGGTAATGATTATTTAACGGTTACAGGAAGTGCAAATTGGAGTGAAAATCCACGTATAGAAAACTTTTTAATATTAAACGACATCAATCTATACAATCATCATAAAGAATGGATGTCTGAACTTGCTGAAATAAAATAAATAAAATAATGGATAAACAAAAATTTATAATATTTTTGCGAGGTTTGCCCGGAAGTGGAAAAACAACTTTTTGCAATGAAGTTTTAAGTGTTATAAATTCTGATATTCAAGTAATTTCAAAAGATAATTACAGAATAAAAAATGGCACTTATTTTTTTGACAAGAATAAGGAAAATGAAATACAAGAAAAATACGATAAGCAATTAAAAAATGTCGTAGAAGCAAATGTTAGATATATAATATCCGACAATCTTAATTTAAACGATAAAAATTTAAAAAAAGATATTGGAATAGCAAAAGAATATAAATCTATTTCAGTTAACTTTCCTGCAAAAGAAATAGATTATCATGTAGAAAAGAATACGAAAGGAATTGGCGAAAACGATATAAGAATTTTCAAAAAGGTTTATTCTGAATATTCTGAAATTGCAGACTTTAATATAATACCAACCATTAATGATTTATTAAATGTATTAAATGGAAATACACGCACATCAAAAGCGACAGATATTGAATCGGAAAAAAGAAAAAATATCATATATGAAATGGTTGTTAAGGGTGCTACAATAAATTACATCGTTCGTTATTGTTCGGAAAATTTTGGCATCGGAAAACGGCAAACAGAAAAATATCTAACAAAGGTTTATGATGAAATAAAAGAAACTTACAATGATGACTATAAAAAATCATTACTTGATAAACACGTTGCACAGCTTGAAGATTTATATGTCAAAAACTACACAATAGAAGATTTTAGAGAATGTAGAAATATAATTGAAAGCAAAAACAAAATGTTAGGTTTAAATGCACCTGACAAAATTGACACAACAATAACAGAAATAACACCAATATTCCCCGATAACGGATTGGCTGAATAAAAAAGGCAGAGTTTAAAAATCCTTCAATCATTCAAACTCCACCTTTAAATTTCAAAAGCAACACAAATATAAATAAATATTTTAAGTTGCAAAATTACACTTACACTCCGGTAACAAATACTTACAAGATTAACAACCATTTCAAGGCTTGTAGGGAAGAACCTTTAGTGATAATTCAAGGTTCTCAAGGAGCTTCAAAAACAGTATCAATTTTAATGCTTATTGTTTCGTGGTTTCGTGATAATCCACATTTAGAAATAACCATTTGTTCAAGCGAACGAACAAAATTAATGGATACTGCATTTCAAGATTTTAAAAAAATATGTATTGATTGGAATATTCAGAATGAATTAAAATGGAACGGACAAATAAGTAAGATAACTTACAATAATAGCAATATCGGATTTATTGAATTTATAGGACTTGACAAAGCGGACATAGGTAAAGGTCGTAGGCGTGATTTAGTTTACATAAATGAGTGCAATAAAATCACACATCAAAAATATTTTGACATTACCCAAAGAGCTAAAAAGGTTGTAGTAGATTTCAACCCCGATAGAAAATTTTACATTCATGACCTACAAAACTCAAAGAATTTTATAAAATTAGATTATACCGGAAACGAAAAACTAAGCCACCAAGAAATAAGAAACATTTTAGAATATAAAAGAAAAGGATATTTGTTAGATGATAATGATGATTACATTTTACAAAACGGAAGTCCGGTAATTTTAAATGAATTTTATGCTAACAAGTGGCGTGTATGTGGTTTGGGCGAAATTGGGGGTGTTGAGGGTAGAATTTATCAATGGAAGTCTTGCACTTTAAAAGAATATTTAGAATTTGATGCAACTGAAATAATTGGAGTAGATTGGGGAAAAGTTGACCCATTTTCTATTGTTGGAGTAAAATACAAAGACGGCATTTTACGAGTTCACGAATATAATTACAAATCGGAAAATCAATGGCTTATCAACGTTTCATCAATAAGCGAAAATGATAAAGACTACGACAAAAAATTAATACCTTATATTTTTGAAAAATGCGGAATACCAAAAAACAAATTAATTATTTGTGATAATAATTATACAAGCAAAATTAATGCACTCCGGGCATCGGGGTGGGTGTATGCAACAAAAACATCTAAGATTTTAAAAATAATAGAGCGAATATCAAAAGTGCAGGAACTTGATGTTTACTATACTGAAAATTCAAAGAACATAGAAAATGAGCAATACGAAAGTTGTTGGAAAAAAGATAGAGCTGGTATTTCATTAGAAGAAAGAGAAGATGCCAATAATCATACATTAGATGCTATTGAATATGTGGTTGAAGATTTAATAAGAAAAAGAATTATAAAAATATGAAAGAAATAAGATGTAAAATGCCATTTATGGGAAAAGTTTGTAATGGATTGCTTTTAAAATGCAACGGAAATATTGATATAGAAGTTTCTTGCAAAAAATGCAAAAGCATTGTAGCTGTAAAAGGAAATAATCAGATTTTGGTTAAAAGTAAGAAATAAAAATAGGCGACTTTTTTACCGACTTTTGAGGACGCAATTTGCGACATCAAAAGTTTTGCCCAGCTTGCCCGCAAACTAATTGTGAAGAAAAAACTTACCATATAAAATATAGTTATTTTTCGGTAAAATCGGAAAAAATCGGAAAGTTTATTATATTTGCAGTAATTCAGAGCATTCAAAATGCCATAAAACTCATGTATGGCATTTTGGGATTTTATACCTAATCTTTTTAATTCAAACATCAGCGGATATTCCGGCTTGTCCTACAAGTCAAGATATATCTGCAATACCAACATATTGCAATATAATCCTTATGAATGGTATTTGAAAAACCCAATTGTAAACTATGCTGTTAACGAAAGAGCAAAAGCTATTTCAAATTTCAAGTTTTATATTGAAGAAAAAGACGGTACAAGAAATTACGAACACCCTGTAATTAAAAAACTCAACAATCCAAATCCATTGCATAGTGGCAATGAGTTGATTGAAAGTGTAATAATCAATCTTTCAATATTTGGAGTTGGAAATATCTATATAAATAAATTCGCATACTTAGAGAGAGCTGATATACTTTCTTTAAGAAGCGACAGAGTAAAATATAAAGTAGATAAGAATATTGATTATACTTTAGAGTTACTTAAAGGTAATCAAGATAACTCACAACCATATTATGTTTTTAATAGTAATGGATTTAAACTAAAAAACGATTTATTATTACCGATATACGATAGTGGATTAATTGAGAACCCATACGAAGTAATAAGCAAGCTAATATCACTTAGATATATCGTTTCAAATATTCAAACTCTTTTAGAAAGTAAAAATACAGTTCTTTCAAATCCGGGTGGAATTGGTTATTTGACAAAATCCAAAGAAACTGATTTAATTTCCACTCCTTTAGAAAATTCACAAGATGAATTAAAGCAACAACATGATTACGGAACTCGGACAAATCAAAAAGCTATAAGAAAAATAGATGAGCCTTTGAAGTTTGAACGCACATCGCCTAAAATTGATGAATTTAAGTTTAACGACAATTTCAAAAACGATGCACTTGTAATATTCGGAGCTTTCGGATTGCCTAAAGAATTATTTACCGCATTAATTGAGGGTAGCACCTTTGAAAACCAAAATGAAGCCTTTAAAAGATTTTTACAAGTTGAGGGTCAAAATAAGATTGACAAAATTTGTAAACCACTTTCAGAAGTTTACGGAATTGAGATAAAAGCAAGTTGCGACCATTTGCCTGTATTTCAAGAAAATGAAAAGGAACGTGCCGAATGCGACAAAATAAAATCCGAAACATTGAAAATGGATAAAGAAGTCTATGATGATTGGCTTATTCGTGGTTTTATAAATGAAAAAACATATAAGGAAAAATTTATGCTATGAGTGAGATAAAGAAATTGCAAGAATTATTAAGCAATCCTAAAACGGATAAAAGTTTAAAGGATAGCATAAAAAAGAGATTGGAAGTTTTAAAAAACAAAAAAACAGTAGAGAAATGAAAATCTTAAATAAAGAGTTTGATAATAAAAGAGAAATGTTTGATTTCATAAAGTCAAATAAAGAGGATTTAATCAAGATGAAGAAACTTGAAATGGTTAAATCTGATGCTGTTTCTTTTGTTTTAAAAACTACAACAACAAAAAGTAAAATTTCAGAAGAAACAGACACTATTAAAGTATCTGTAATTATGAATACTACCAATTGGTTTGATAGCCATTCAGATGTACATTTAAAAGGAATTTGGAACAAAACCCTTTCAGATAATAAAACTTTTTACCATTTACAGGAACATAAAAGAAGTTTTGATGCGGTAATATCGGATAACTCCAATGCTTATGTAAAGAATATAGCGTGGAAAGATTTGGGGGTAAACATTGACGGAACTACCGAAGCATTAATTTTTGAAAGCGAAATTTCAAAAGAACGCAACCCTTTTATGTTTGAGCAGTACGCAAAAGGTTATGTTAAAAACCATAGTGTAGGCATGCAGTATGTAAAGTTAGAACTCGCATATTATGATGAAGAAGATGAAGCGGAATTGGATTTTTGGAATAAATATATTGTAGAAGTTGCGAATAGAGAAGATGCGGAAGCCCAAGGATATTTTTGGATAGTAAAAGAGGCAAAACTTATAGAGGGAAGTGCTGTTTTATTTGGCAGTAACAGCATGACACCAACATTAAATATTGAGCCGTCAAAAGACACTCAAGTTGAAGGAAGCCGTCAAATTGACACTTCTAATAAAGCTCATAACGAGCGTGAATTAATCAATTTTTATAAAACAATTTTAAATTAAAAAAAAAATGAACGAATTAGAAACCTTGCAAAAGGAATTAAAGGAAAAGTTGGAAGGCATTGAACAACAAAGCCAAGACAACGCAGAAGATGTAACAACTGTAAAGTTGGCATTAGAAAAATCAGCTACTAAAGAAGATTTGGAAGCTATTAAAAACACGATTGAAGATTTGTCAAAATCAATTAACAAATCAGAAACATTTAACGAAGTTGCTAAAACCAAAAAAGAAGCAATTAAAAATGCAGTTGTTAAGTTCTTTGAAAGTAACAACTTAATAGACGGAAATGGAAACATTAAAAGCCTTAAAGATTTAAGTACTGATGAAATCAAAAAACTTAAATTCAATGTGGCTAACAAAGCAGATATTGCAATTAACATAACTGCAACTGGTGCAACTGTGCCAAATTTCCCAAGCGATGATGCCAATGTTGATACAAATTATTTGTACGAAACTGCTACTGAATTAGGTTTAGCAACTCCTTTGAGAAAAACAAACTCAATCCTTAACAGAATTTTAGCAACAAGACCGACCCCTATTTTAATAGGAGAAGCCTTGAAAAGAACTATAATTTCTGATGGAACAGGAAAGCCAATTAAAGTTTCTGAATTAGCTAAAAAACCGAACATGACGGTTAGTATTTCTAAAGAAAAATCCGAGAGTGAAAAGATTGCCGCGGCCGCTGTTATTTCAGAAGAAGCATTAAACCGAATTGACATCATTGTTAATGAGATTTTAAGAGCTATGGAAGAATTGACAGATGAAGAATTGGAAGCGGAATTTTATGCAGATATTGACGGATATGGAGTTCCTTATGCCCATAATCCTGCGTTAGTTGTTCCTACACCAACTATGTTAGATGCGATTTTTGCAGTTGCTGTGAGTATGAAAATGGCTAAATATAAGCCTACCGATGTTTTTCTTTCAAGTGTTGATTTATTCAAATTATTTGGAAGCAAAGCACAAGATGGACATTATAATTTAGCTAACGGTCAATCTATACAGTTATTAAATGGTGGCACGCAGTTATCATTTGCAGGCATGACTTTAAATATTGTAGAAGTTGAAGATGTAAACATCTTAGCTCCGGGCAATTTTAAAGTTTTGGATATGAATAAAATAGATTTTGGTTTATCAAGCGGATACAATATTCGTTTTTCAGACCAATTATTCTTTTTGCAAAATGCTTATGTGTGGTTGGTTGAAAAAGCATTTGCATCATTACTTCCAAGCACTTACGCAGGCTATGCAGTTGTAGAAGCTACATTTGCAGATGTTATAGAAGATATAACAGAACCACAAGTATAATTTCATAATCATTAAAATTTAACAAAAATGGCAAAGTCAGAAAAAACAGAAAAAATAGAAGTAACCTTAAAAAGAAATTGGGGAACTTCAAAAAAAGGCGATAAGGTTTTTGTAAACGAAAAAACTAAAAACGCTTTAAAAGCAAAAGAATTAATCTAATGTATTTAAACACCGAAATATTTAAAGGCGAGTTATTAATTGTTTCCCCTAATAATAATTGTGAAGAAAATGAGCAATTAAAATGGTTTATTGAAAACTATGAACCAAAAATATTGCAATGTCTTTTAGGTCAAATCTATTACGACTTGAAAGACCACACAATTGTTGCAGGAGATAATTATGACTTGCTTTTAACCGGTGGGGAATATACTGTAAATGGCGAAAAGTACACATTTAAAGGATTGAAATATATCTTAGCTTGTTTCATATATTTTTATTACCAACGCGAAAACAGCATCATTACTTCGCAATTTGGGGGTAATACACCTCAATTTGAAAAAGCAGATGCAATTTCACTTAACGGAAAAATAAAAAGAAATTGGAACAATGCTCAAAGATTATTAAATCCTAAATGCAATTGCACTTTAAATACTTGCGATGTAACCCTTTGGGAATTTCTATCACATAAAGAATTTGATTGCAATAAGTACACACCTAAATTTTACGAAGGAGGTTTTTTATGTTGATTATAGAAAAAGTAGGATATATTGTTAATTCAATTAGACCAAAAGGAACAGTTACTTTTACGAATAGCACACCCGATATAACATTACCATGTGATTATGTTTTAAATTGTGGTTGCAATAAAGTTGAAGAAAGCGGAACTTTTGATTTTACCGAATTAACACCCTATTACTATTTTGGAAATGTTTATGAAGTCAAAAGAATTTTAGACAACAAAAACAACAATCAAAAGAGAAAATACCCTTGTGTAATTTTAGAACAACCATTTACAACTAAGGTTATTTCAAATCAAGAAGAAAACCCAGAGTTGACATTATTTATTATTAATTATTCAGATGTAAACGCAACTTATACAGAACGCTACAAATCAAATTTCACAAATACGCTTTATCCAATTTGGGAAAAATTGCACAAAGCAATAAAGAAAAGTGATTTAGTTAGTAATTATGAGTTAGTGCATATTAAAGAGCACCCGAATTTTTATGTAAGTAAAGTAATATCCGACAATTGGGATTTATTAGAAATTAAAATTAAAATATTATTTAATCATTGTGAAAAGGATTTTTGCGAAAACCTTATTTACAATTAAAACTTTAAAAAAAATGGCAGAAGTATATCAAGACCTATGTACAGTAGGCAATTTAAACGACATCTACGCAGGAAAATGCGTGTTTGATGCAAAAATGGTAACGGGATTTTTTGTAACGCAAAATCCAAATCTAAAACTGAATTTAGCAGAATTAGACCAAACAACTATTAAAAACTTGCTAAAAAACCGTTCACTTTATCTCTTAAAAGGGTTTAAAGGAGCGGAAGGAGAAGTTTCGGGAATCCAAACAGGAGCAACGGGCTACGGCAACAACGTGATAGTTTCACGTGGAGGAAATGCAAACATAGTATATGATTATCCATATACGCTATGTACTTTCCGACAATTGCAAGATTGGCATAACGTACAAGTGTATGTATTTCCAATTGATGATGCATGGCGTGTTGGCGGTCGCATTGTTAAAGAAGGAAATGATTATTTTTTACGCCCAATAAAATCAACATTTGGGGTATTAGAATATCTACCTTTTAAATTCAATGAAACCGATGTAGTTGTTAATCCTGTAACGTGGTTAGCCGACAAAATCAAAATAAATCATTTTCAAGAATTACAATTTGATTTAGAAGATGTTGACGGAGTAATACCTGTTGAAATTGCAACAAGCAATATAACATCTACTGGAGTTACATTAACAGTAACGGCAGGGTGCAATGGAACGCCTGTAACAGGAATTGCAAATAGCATTCAGATTTTAGACGGTTCGGGCGATGTTGTAGGCGGAACTACCATTACAGAAAGCACCACATTAGGCACGTACACCGTTACAGGCTTAACAACTGGAGAAGATTACTCGGTTAATTTATCAAGTGATGTAATAGAAGATGCTTTAGGCACTCTTTACGGTGCTTTAGAAACAGGCTTAGCATTTACAACAGCGTAATTATGAATAAGCAAGCATTTAAAGTTCAGTATTTTGCGAATTTGGCACATGAAAAAGGTCGTATAAATGGCGTGCCTTTTCAGAATGAGTTTGCAAATGAAGCCGAAAAAGCATGGAAAGCGTATAGCTCTAATTTGAAATCCAAAGAAAAGGAAGAAAAAAAAGAGCTAAGACCTAAGAAAAAACGTAAAAGTGAGTAACTTAGAGAATGTAATTAAGCAGTTAAAGGAGCTTCCAAAAGTGGTAAGCTCCTTAGCTGTTAATGTTTTAACAGATGATGAAATTTTAATTTATCAAAATAGGTTAGAACAAGGTAAATATGCGGACGGCAAAGATTTTCCCGATTATGCACCTTTGACCGTTCAATTAAAAAGATTAAATGGTGGTTTTATTTCTAAAAGTGGTAAAATAGCTTTGAAAGATACAGGCGAATTTTACGACAGCATGAAATTGAGAAAAGAAAAGGATTTTGCCGAAATAACCAGCGACAATGAAAAAGCAGGGAAGTTGGTAGAAGCATACGGAGATGAGATATTTGATGTAAGTGATGAAGAAGCTACCGAAATGGCAGAACAAAAAGAGGTAGAAATCGCAAAAGAAATAGAAAAGTTTTTATTTCAATGAGAATAAAAAAGTCATGTAATTGCAGAAGTGAAGAATTAACAGAACAAAAGTTAAAGGACTTTATATTTTTTACAATACAACAGGCAAACAAAAACAAAAAAGAAAGATGCTTAGTTATTGATAACGGGCAATTAGTAGATATTCAAAAAGAGATAGCCGAAGCATATAATTATAAAATAGTGGCATACGTGCCACCTAAAAGCAAAATAAATGATATTAAATTATTACAAGAATTGTTATGAAATACCTGTTTTTAACTTTTTTGAAAGTGAAAATGACATATCGTTTATACTCAAAGAACATCAAAAACTAAACGAAAAAGAGCGTTTATTCTTAACAGAAGAAAGAGCCAAAATACAGGAATGGTTTACAAAAGAAGTAGACAATAATGCTTACAATGATTTTATTGTTAAAATGTCTGCCATATTAAAATTAAAATATAAGTATGTAGCTATTGAAAAATTACATGATAGTTTAAAAGGATTTGATTTAGATGTAAGGTGTGATGAGATTTTGAATGAAGAAAATTTAAAGACATTAAAAGAATTATGTCAAGAATTAGGTATGCCATTTCGCATACTTTTAAAAGATATGCAAGATACTTTATTAAGGTTTAAAAATGCTTATCAATCTAAAATAGAATATAAGTTGCGTGAAATTGAAATGCAAAAATCAAACGAAAAAGGAGATTACATGGACGGTGTTATTTCTTTGAGTAAGGATATAGGATTTAGATTAAACCCTAAAGAGGTAACATTGTATGAATTTGCTAAAATGATAAACAGTTTAAAGAAAAATGGCAGGGGAAATAAAACTAAAATTTAGTGATGACAGTTTAAAATCTATTGAACAAATCAACAGAGGTTTAGGCGAAGTATTTAATTCGGTAAAAGAATTGAATAAAACCTCAATCAATATCAACAAAGGCGTTAAAGAAAATGCCAAAGATTTACGAAAACTAAGTGAAGATGAAAAGGTTTTATTAGCTGTTCAAAAAGAGCGAGATAAAACAATTCAGAATTTAGCGAAGCAAGAAGCTAAATTAGCTGTTGCCCAAAGCGAACAGGGCAAAGAACTAATTAAGTTAAGAACGGAAACAAACCAAGCAAACAAAGCATCAAGAGAGCAAGCAAAAGAGCAGTTGGGGTTAACTAACGCTTTTGATAAGCTACAAAAAGAATTAAGAGAAGCCGAAAAAGCATATAAAGATTTAGCAATTTCGCAAGGTCATAGTTCAAAAGCTACTAAAGATGCTTTGCGAAATGTAAATGATTTAAGAGCAAGAGTAGATGCCGTTAATCAACCAATAGGAAGATTTAATGATAATGTGGGGAATTATCCAAGATTAGAAAAGTTTGGAAGTTTAATCGGAAAGGGATTGGGTTTTTTAGGATTGACGGTAGCAGTAGGTTCTGCTGTTCAAAAATTAGGGGATTTTTTATTATCAACGAGAGAAGTAGCAAAAGAAGCTAAAGGCGTAGATTTTACATTTAAAAGAATAAAAGGTTCATCGGATATTTTGACAAAAGCTATAAATGCTACAAATGGAGCATTATCTAAATTGGATATTAAAAAATCTATAAACGAATTTGACAATTTCGGATTAAGCGTAGAAGCATTGCCAGAACTACTGCAATTCGTTGCCGTTAGAGCTTCGCAAACAGGAAAGAGTTTTGATAGCTTACGAGATAGTTTGGTTGAAGGTTTGTCTAAAGAAAGTAAACTGAGAATAGATAATTTAGGAATTTCAATGACAGAATTAAACGCCGAAATTGAAAAGACAGGGGATTTTACTATGGCAGTTGCCAATATTGCAAAAAGAGAAATTGCAGAAGCAGGAAATGTAATTGATGAAGCCGTTGATAATCAAGCTCGCTGGAATGCAAGAATGGAAGATTTTAAAGTTTCCGTTGGCACAACGTTCAATAAATTTATTAATGGATTATTAGATATTGTTGTTGGTTACGAAAAAATCAATAATGAAGCATCAAAACAGTCTAATATTTTAACTGAACAACAATCTAAATTCAAAATATTAACAGGTGCATTAAAAGATGTAAATATTTCAACAGAAGCTCGAAAAAAATTAATAACACAAATCAATGATGAATATAAAGATTATTTGCCTTCATTAATAACTGAAAATGATACTTATGAGGAATTAGAAGCTAAAATAGATGCCGTCAATAAGCAATTTATAAAAAGAATAGCACTTGCAAGTTTTGAAGAAGAAATAACAGAAGCTGTAAAAAAGCAAATACAAGCAAGAAAAGATTTGGTTAATACAGAAATAGAACAAGCTAAATTTAATTCAGAACAGGCAAAAAAAATAAGACAAGAAGAAGAAATAAATATAGGTCTTTCTCCGGGTCAAGCAAAAATATTAGAGGACAATCAAAAATTGATGTTTGATGTAAGTAAAGAATATAGCGAAAAAAGAATTAATCAAGCAGAACAGGAAGAAGAAAAGATTAGAGAAACTTACAAAGGAATAGCAGAAAGTTTAAATATACCATTTGAGGAGTTTTTAAGTCAATTAGATAAAAATTTTACAGCTACATCAAATAACGCAAATAAAACAGATGATGATAACAAAAAAATCAATAAAACCCTACTTGAACGTATAGCCATATTACAGCAAGAAAAACAGCAATACGAAGAAAATATAGAGCAAATAAACAAGTTTCTTGCAAGTGGAAAAGCCACTACCGAAAACCAACAAGCATTAAATAATGAATTAAATTTTTATCAAGACAAATTAAACGATGTCAACGGCACTTTAGAAAGTTTTGGTGCAACTTATGAAAAAGTGGTTGATTGGCAAAAACAACTAACTAAGGAAATTCAAGGCGTAACCAATGAATATACGGAACTTGAAGATGCTTTAGTAAAAGCCTATAAAAATGGCGAAATATCGGCTAAAGATTTTTTAAAAGCAGTAGATGAAAATTCGGCAGGACTTAATGCCGATATTTTAAAAACTACCATTGCTAATTTAGAAAAATTATTAGGTACAGAAATAGCAAGTGCAGATGAAAGAGAAGAAATAGAACGAAAACTTTACGAAGCTAAAAAAGCGTTGCGAGATAAAGAACTCCAAGACATTAAAGATTTAGCCAAAGAAAAGATAAAGACAGATGAAGAAGTAGCCGATGCCATTGCCAAAGGTATAGAAGAAGAACAAGAAAAGAGGATTGAAAGTGCAATGGAATGGGCTAAGGTTGGTTTGGAATTAGCTCAAATGGTATCACAGGCTATATTTGATAACAAAATAGCAAAACTTGAAGAAGAATACAATGAAACGGTTAGAATTGAGCAAGAAAAGCAAGACTACTTAGCCTCATTGTTAGAAAATGGAGCAATTTCACAAGAACAGTACAACGCCCGAAAAGCAAGGTCTGACAAAAAATTAGCAGATGAACAAAAAAAGTTAGAGTATGAAAAAGCAAAAGCAGAACGCAATCAAGCATTAATAACCGCTGCTATAAATACAGCGGCCGCAATAGTTCAAGCCATTGCACAATTTGGTCCCCCACCAAGTCCGGCAGGAATTGCAGGAATTGCAAGTGCCGCTATAATCGGTGCAACGCAAATAGCATTAATAGCATCTAAAAAAATACCTCAATATGCCAAAGGAAAATCAAAACACGATAGTTACGTAGGAGTGGCAGAAGTAGGCGAAAAAGGAGCAGAATTAGTTAATTACGCAGACGGTTCAAGTCAGTTGTTTAGCAAGCCCACGTACACCTACTTGCCTAAAGGAACAGAAGTATTAACGGCAACGCAGACACGAAAAGAACTGCAAGAAAAGTATTTTGATAGCAATTCAACAGCGGAATTAAAAGGTTTGCGAAAAGATTTAAAAAAGAAAAATTTTAATGTAACAGTAATAAACAACGGTTATGATTTTTCACTTCAAAAATATCTAAATGAAAGAGTTTAAGTTCTACATTAACGACATAGAAATAAACGAGCCTAAAAATTGGGAAGATGTCAGATTTTCGGTAGTTAGAGATAAACTATACTTTGGACTTTTGCGAAGCTCCGCAATAGAAAGCGTAGAAATATACGGAGAAGATATAGAGATAATAAAAGAAGAATTTAACGCAAACGGCTTTAATGGAGTTGCCACATTTTGGATAGAACGATTGGACTATGATTGTTTGGCGTATAAAATGTATGCTCAAAATATAGTTTTATTTGATGAGATAGAGGAGGATTTTACATTAGGTGGTGGAGATGTGATGAAATTAAAATTAGTAGATAATGCGAGTTTGCATAAAATGACATCAAGGGAAGATATAGATGTAGTTGTAGGAAATGCGGAAACTATACAAAATGAAAGCACATCAATGCTTTCACGGCAACATGAAAATGTTTTGTATAAATCAAGAGGAATTTTAAATGAAGCTTATTATAAATTGACTGATGATGTAGAAATTTTAAAAAATATGTCATTCTATAAAGGATTTCCATTTCAAACTGAAAGTGAATATTTAATAACCTCTGAAATATACAGAGATGTTAGTAATACTATTTATTCAAAAGATTACGTACTTCATAATGTACATCAAGCAGACCCAAGTTCAAGCGGTTTAACAGCATATTTTGACGATTTTAACGAAGACCATATCATATTAGACCAAAGTAAATTTACCATGCAAGGGTGGTTAAAATACTTTATAAAATTTAAAACCATGCTTATTCACACGAATACGGTATTAGCAGATGCTAATGAAGTTAGGTATAGATTTTGTATTGATGAATATGATTTTGACGGTGTATTATTAACAAATAGGCATCAAATATATTACACTCATAATACTGTTGTAGGATATGGCGGAGAATTTGACGGAAACTATTATTATAAAAGTCAAGATATAGTATTACAAGGCGAATATTCTTTTGAAAAGAAAAAAGATAAAGTTTACATACCATATTTAGAGATAACAGAAATTTCGGGAAATAGTCCTAATTTATATTTTATGAATATGTATTGGACTGATGAAGCATACCCTTTTGATAATGAGTTACCAACAAGCATCCCCCCATTTACAAGCATCTTTTATTTATCTTTTCATTCAGAAGAAATTGAAGTAGATACTTACCATAAAACTCATTTAATTTATGAAACGATATTAAGCAACTTAGAGCAAATAACAGACACGCCCGATATTTTGTATTCTGAAACTTTTGGGCGTACAGAATTAGGATATTCACAAAATGGACTATTTCATAATTACGGTTTAACAAGTGGATATTTTTTGCGAAATGCCGTAAATTCCGACTTGTCGGAAGTAGAAATGAAAGTAAATTTTAAAGATTTATTTGAAACATTAACGTCATTATTTGGTTTGGCTTTATGGTGGGAAAATGATAAAATTAGAATTGAAACAAGGGATATAGCTTTTGAAAATCCCGAAATAATAGAAATAACTTTAGATGAAATAGTTAAAAAGTTCAACAATGATTATATTTTCACAAAAGTAGAAGTAGGCAACAACAATATAAAATATGAAAATGTAAATGGAACTAATGAGTTTAACAACTTGCATGAATATGCTTTGCCCATAAATGTAAAAAGCAAATCATTGTCTTTAAAAACAAAATACAATACCGATTATTTGGGCGTTGAATTGGCAAGGCGTGTGCAATTTAGCACCGATGCAAATGTAGATACAAAATATGATGAAAAAAACTTTTTAATAGAGTTGAAGTATGAAAATAGCGAATGGGTAACAAAATTAGGAGATGATTATGATGTGGTTGAAAATATACCTATTCCAAGCCGAGCAGGCAATTTAAGTTTAACACCAAAAAGAATGTTAATGAGAAATTCAGATTTTATATATCCGAGTTTCTTTATGAATAACGGTTTAGAGTTGAAATTTCAAAGCAGTTCAAATTTAGCTGTTTTAGAAAGCAAAGAGTTAGTTAGCGATTTCTTAATAGTAGAGAGAGATAATTTAGATACTTTCAAAAAGCTATTTAAGCCTGTAATTTGGAGTGGCACAGCACCACAATTTGAGATAAGTAAAATAATAAACAACAAAGAAAAGTTATTCATGGCAAAAGTAAACTGTCAATATATTTATGGGTGGTTGAAAACTGTTGAAGAAAAAGACGGGGAAGTGAAGATTGAATTAATGGAAAAATATTAATTAAACATGAACCATTTTACTACACTATCATTACCAAGAGTTATTATTATTCCTAAATCTTCATTATATATTCTATCAAAAATAAAGCAAATTTGTTCATTGTTTTGCCATTCATTATCAACGCATAATTCTTTACAATTACAAGAGAAGTTTTTATCTTTAAAAACTTCCATTGCCGTTTGTCCATCTGAATTTGTCAACGAATCAAGCAACTCATTACATTTCTTTTTTTCGCAAGAAAAANNAAATTATGCTAAGATTTTACAAAAAAAATACAAATAACTACGAAAACAACTCATTTTTAAATAATATGATAGCTCACAACAACCCGAGCTATTATGTTAATGAGTTCTTAAATAAGTTTGAACAACCGTATTATGGGGGTTATTTATTTGGCGGTTATGGTTTTGAAAATATAGACGGTTGGGACGAAGAATATATCACACTTCAAAACATTAATAATTGTGCTATTTGTTTTGACAACCCCGAAGAAGTTGTACGATATACGATAATTTCCAATGACCCTCAAGAACAATTTCCTTTAGCTGGAAAACTAATTATAAAAGTAAGAGGAACAGGCGAAATAAGAATAAGAATAGATAGTTCAACTGTTCATACTTACAATATAGATACAGAAGAATATGAGAATTTAATCTATGATATAGATGTAAATGAACAATCATTAACAGTTGACTTTTTAGGCGAATTTTGCGTTCAAGGTATTGCAGTAGCCGAACCCTCAATACCTTATACAGTTTGCAATAATGAGTTTGAAGCACCATTATCCGATATTTCGCCTAATGGTGCGGTATATTTATTAAAAAGTGTCAATTATTACGATTGGGTAGAGCTTAGTTCTGCCTATTCAGACCAAATAAACGCATGGGAGATAACTGTTTTAAAAACAACAGTGCAGGCAGGTCAAGGAGATTTTTTAAGATTAACAGTAAACGGACAACACTTTCAATATTACGAGTGGATATATCAAGGAAATGACTATACGCTACACCAAGCATATAATTGGTTAAGTTATAAAATAACCAACGAAACAACCAATACCATAACTTATAGATTTAAAGTACCCGATTTTATTACATTTGAAGTCCAATACGTCAGCGGTGCAAATACTACAACCTACATACCAACATTAATAGACACCGCAACAGATAATAATTACATTTATATTGGAGAAAATGATTTTTTAGATTTATTGCCATTACAAGATGATTACTATATTTCAGTGGGAAAAGTTGGCAATTTAGCTAATACTATGCTACCATATTACAGTGTGGATACACAAAATTCGGGGATTTCATACAATCAATACAATTTATACCAAAAACAAAATCAAGATATTTTAATTAACAAAAATGCAACGGTGTTTTATTACATGGAAAACAGTAGCAATAACAATACAAGCGTTTACGCTCAACTTTCAAAAAAAGCCTATCTCGCAATAAAAGATAAAATCTGTTGCATAGAAATAGAAGATAAAAAAAGCGAACCTTTTATTATTGTTGAAGAAACCGATAAAATGACAATAGAATACACGCCTACAAATAATAAGAAGCTCGTAAAAGGATTTACCTATCATTTATTATTTGACGGCTATTTAAAAAGATTATCAGATGAAGAAGATAATACCTTTGTTGGACAAAAAAGGAATTACACGCTAAAAAATACACACTTAAATATGCGTGAACTCAAAAACAAAACGCCTATACCCGATTATCTTTTAGATATTTTAGCTTTTGCTTTTACGTGCGATGTGAAGATTGACGGCATTGCATATTCAAAAGGCGACAGTCCGGAATACGACTATTTAGATGAACAAACTTTATTCGCTGATTTTTCTATAAAATTGCGATTAATAGAATAAATATTTATATTTGCATAATTCAGAGCATTCAAAATGTCTAATTCAAAATTTAAACATGAAAAAGACATTATTATTTTTAGCTCTAATTATTACAACATTTGCATTTTCGCAGGAAATTAACACCGTTTCGGGGGGAGTTGAGTTTAAGCTCCCAAGTGGAGCAACTTATTCTTATTCGGATAATACGCAAATTTACGTAACTATTGACAACACTAATAAAGCCAAATTTTACAACAAGGTAGGCGGTCAAGTTTTTGGTAGTTATTATTTTTATGATATTTCCATAGACGGAGATAGCTTAACTTCAAAAAGTGATTTTTTAAATGCTATTAATCAAATTTCAGCATTTACGCAGTTAAGCATAGATTGTGGCGGTGGCGAATGTTGTGCCGATTCATTAACTGTAATAGGCAACATATTATACTTATTTCAAAATGGCGATACTCTAATGGCAGAATTGCCGAGTGGTGGTAGTGGTAGTTCTTTATGGACGATAGAAGATAGCATTTTAACGCTAAACCCAAATACCTATAAAGGTATTAACACAAATGGCTTAATAATTAATGACAGCTTAGATTTGGGATTCGCTAAAATTCCCACTTACTTAGGTTTGCAAACCCATTATGGCGAAGGTTTATTAATTAACAGTTTTGGCAATTTCCAAAATTTTGGACTTGGCAGTAGAGATAAGTATCTTTTAGGCTTTTTACTACCTGGAACAGGCGCAAGAATTGAAATTGATACGAACTTAACCAGAATTATAAATGACACTATTTATTTAAATGGTGTTGTGAAAACATATTTATTTCAAAATTTAGATAATACTTTAAACAATCTTGAAACGGACGTGAACAATCTTGAAACGGACGTGAACAATCTTAAAACGGACGTGAACAATCTTAAAACGGACGTGAACAATCTTGAAACGGACGTG